>Ga0209408_1000088_pt1 | contig 73939 bp, 51 predicted proteins | sample AD_UKC107_MetaG_FD_184422 | JGI IMG/M metagenome (GOLD analysis project Ga0209408, IMG submission 184422) | Active sludge microbial communities of municipal wastewater-treating anaerobic digesters from Hong Kong - AD_UKC107_MetaG (SPAdes)... | ecosystem: Engineered > Bioreactor > Anaerobic >... | reverse complement strand
TGGCTTTGTCTGGATCCCCATTATTCCAAGATTTCCAAATTCAAATCGAAAAACTTTTCAAAACGATAATATCCCTGCTATGTATGCATATATTTCATTTTCCAGTCACAACGTTTGGACACTACTGGGATGGACCATTCCTCCAATAACATGAATGGTGTTTGGTTTGTTAAAATTATTATTATTCCACCACATTTGACTAAATTCATCAAAAAGTACTTTAATATTTACTGTTGGTTCAAGATTATTCCAATTTGGGAGTGGAACAGGAGAGGATTCATCTGAGAGATATATATATTCAATATATGCCAATCCTAACACTCCAGATAAATTTGATAGATCACTCTCATAAAAGGGTGATCCATTTGTGATTCCCAAAAAGCTTTCAGGCAACAATTCATTAGTGCTTTGAATATAACCTCTCTGTGTTGTATTATTTAATATGATTATTTTATTATCGTAATCAATATCATCTATATTAAACATCTCCCAATACTCATAGTTATCATTATTTATATCCATAATTACAACGGTATCGCTTATTGTAAAGTCAGCTGTATCTGATACTGATATTTCATTTGTATATGGCATTACAGGTAACACAATGGGCGACCCTTTCTTAAACATTTTGTCTGCTTCAATATAAATTCTCTTCCAGGCTGTTAAAATGCCTGTTGTCGCGACGCTCATGATTGAATTATCATTTTTCTCCATATGTACTATTACCTCATAATTATCTCCTGCATAACGGTCAGTAATTATCAAGGTCATACTTGCTGCACCTGTTGATGTTATTATTTGGGCAGTACTCGCCCCATTTTCAAAGAATATTCCTGTACTATTTGGATCATCGTCATTATCATAGTATTGACCCAAAATGTATTTTGACGGATCAGGTGGATCAACAACCTCAAAATATATTGTTTGCACGCCATCCATGGATGGATCATAATTCTTAATAGCTGCCGTGATTTGAATTTTAGCATCCTCCGTCTGATAGTTCGATGGGAAGCTTACTCCATTAAAAGCAGATATTAAGACTCTAGTGTCCTCCGATGGTTCCACAGCAATAGTATATTCCTTTTCTACTTGAAACCTTTGAACATCTTCCGCAATGACTTCTTCCTTACTTTTATCAATGTAGCTTACCGAAATTCCGAAGGTCCCTGTCGTCAGTGGAGTTAACTCAAATGAGCCCGTACCATTCATGGGATCGATGGTGATATTCGTTATTGCCCCTTCACCTTCACCGGGTAGAAGCAGTATATTAAAATCCCCATCCTGTGGGATAAGAATAGCAGGAAGAAACTCAAATTGCACTTGAATCGCCGGACCGGACGGTTGCGATTCATAAGGGAATTTATAATAGACAGTTCTACCTTCTTGAGGTTGTATTATCCATAAACCTTTATCTGCATTGCTCTTTCCCCAGCCTAGAAGGTGATCGCCGTTCTGGTCTGAAAGCGAAAAAGTATAGGGTTTATAGTCTTCTTTTACGGGAGCGACATGAAACACTCTTGAATCATCCAAATAAACAAGTCGTTTATTTGTGGGTGACCATGCTGGGATACCGGCATTCTTATAAATAGGATCTGTGATGATGGGAAAGGGTCTAGCGCCGTCATCATACAGCCCCTGTAAGTTCCACACACCTTGATCCATATACAATGCCGAGAGGATTTTCTCATCAGGTGATCGGACGGCCATGCCGAAACCAGTATCCAGTAATTGATTGCAGCTATAACCCGGACTAACTGCACTGACTACCGCTTCGCAAGTCTCAATTTGGCTTCCATACGTTGTGTAAATTGGATTATCAGTAAAGGCTGCCTGGAGAGTTAGATTGTTTGTGGAAATGCCATTCCCAATGAAGGAAGGATCGGAAATACGGATGGGGTCCGATCCTCCACTCACGGGAATAGCCCAAAGTGATTTTTCCTCTTCACAAGTCGGTTCCCCTGAAGCATCAACATCCGGTCCTCTCGCATTGAAATAAATCATTGATTCATCACTATTAAAAACTGCCCAACCATCAAAGAACATTCCAGGCCAGTTGTCGGAATTCATCACTGTCGTCCATTCACCGCTTATAGTCGCATAACCTATATAATCTATTGAATGGTCATAATCCTCTGCGTAAAGAGCTACCCGGCTACTGTCTTTGGACCAGGAATTTGGATGAAAACCAGAGAATCCACCGATAAAAGACTGAGTGCAAGATAATTCATCCGTTTTTGTATTTAGAAAACATATCCGACTATCATAGGTAGACCAATCATCTATTTGAATGCAATCTTGCCTTTCCCAAAAAGAGACCCAATTTCCATCAGGCGACACAGCACCCTGGTCGATTTCCTCGCAGGTATATCGACCTGTGTAATGGGTTCGTAAATCCGAACCATCCGGTTGCACGGATCGGATAGAGTTTATTGGTACTTCTTCACCTTGAGATACAACCGTATCATTGGTAACGAAATAGATTCGGCCTGTGTCAATATCCGCATAAAAATCTTTTCCCACTACACCTTGAAGATCGCCAATAAAAGAGCCAGAGTCATTGGTGCCTAAGGGACCAGAATATACAGCTGTGAATGGTGTATACACAAGCTCCTGTCCTTCAAGATCTTCTTGGGGGATTGCCGGAACATCAAACGTAATGGTTTCACCGTTCTGCAGAAAAAATTCTGATTGAGTTGACCCTTCCAGAAGGGAGCGCTGGCCAGAGTCAGTTTTTGTCCAATAAATGGAAAATGTTCCCCCTTCAAATGAGGCCATCTGAGATGAAGTGTTCGTTACTTCAATCGTATAATAGCCGGTATTACTGCTGGGAATTAAGTTTATTGTCACAGAGCCGCGAAAGAAAACAAATATTCTGGTGACACGATACCTATTTATCAATTTTTTCTCCAATTATTCCATCAGTGTAGCGTCGGAGTAATTTAGTGTCAAATCTGGAATCAATCATTTTGATTCCTTTATCAAATTATTGCTAATTATGTAAACTGTCCCCGGAATTATCCGCGGGACTGATTAGAGGGAGGCGATGGTTGAACTTCTTCATCCTCTGTAGATATTGGTATTATGCCACTCCAGAAATTCTTGACAGGGTCTATCCGCCGAATTGTTAGGCAATCGAATCGCCGCACCGTGGTGACGGTAGTAGTCTCTACCGTTTTCAAATTCTTCCTTAATCCGCCGACTGATCTCAACACGCATCATCGGAGTGACCGTAACGTAACCCTTATCAAAGAGCGCGTGAAGATCCCGGCGGAGCAAAATTCCATTACTGACGAGGTGCAGACCACTTTCGGAGTAAGGTTTAATATGGGCTGCATCAAGAGCGGGTAGGGTTCTCTCGCTGGTCACAGCGCATCGCCGTTCGTATGCATCAGTTACGAGTACCCGAAATGATCCCTGACCGAGGCGCGGGAATGTTAGAACGGGTTCACCATACTTCGGTCGCGCCTCATAAACTGCTGTAGCAACAGCCGTTGCCGATTGAAGCTGATTCCAGAGGGTGAGGCCGGGCTCAGTAGCTAGGTCGTATCCACGACCTTGAACAATATTGGTCTTCCAGTCTGAAGGAATGGGAATCCATGCTTGCGGAGGCAAGAAAAATGGCTGTTCCAGCAGGATGCATCCAATCGTGTAGTCGGTTGTTCTGTCCTCGGCTTGCTTTCGGTACTTTTCTACACGAGTGCGCATCTCAGTGAGATTTCTGGCGCCATTTGAGATCCCGAATGATTCCCATGCGAGACTGATGGGTAAAAGGCTGGAGTGGGCATAGATACCGCCGCCAACAATAAAATCTTCGGGGCTGTGAAGCTTGAAAAGGAATAACTCACCCGGAGCGAGCGCGCGAAACTGGCGGTTCCCGGACGGTTGCCAGAAATTCACCTCATCAAGTTGTGGTCGATTGCTCAACAGGTCAAACCACTCTCGGTCAGTAATTCCGACGAAAGCTTTCATCTCTTATCATCGTCCAATGATAGCATTCTTTCAATATTAGGCTTCAAATCATCTAGACCTCTACTCCACTTCAGAAACCACGGTAACAGTTCAATGATTCATTGTTTGAAAATCATCTTTATTGTACTCATCTCATGTCTCGCATTCGATTGTATCAAAAAAGAAATTGACTGCCGTGCCTCGCTCGCAGTTAGAAGAACGGTCTAAGGACGAGACTGCTTCATTGGGCTCGCAGTGATGGACCTGTCCGTCAGTACTTGCGGAGGAGGCCGACGACGATGCCCTGGATCTGGACCTGGGCGGCGGGGAGGCGGATCGGGTCCATGGCCCGGTTGGAGGGCTGGAGCCGGACCATCTCTCCCTCCTGGTAAAAGCGCTTGAGGGTCACTTCCCCGCCGAGGAGGGCGACGACCATGTCGCCGTCCCGTGCCTCCTCGCTCTTCCGTGCCACAACGAAGTCCCCGTCATGAATCCCATCCTCAATCATCGATTCCCCCACAACACGGAGGAGGTAGTTGGCTCCGCCCGCCAGGAGCATCTCCCGGATGTTGAAGAGCTTCGGGTCGGGAACCGACTCGATAGGCTTGCCCGCGGCGATGTACCCCATGAGGGGCAGGTCGTCCTGCGTTTCCGCAAGGCGCACCCCCCGCTTGGCGTTCCAGTCGAAGTCGAGGTGCCCCATCTTTTTTAATTCTTTCAGATGGACGTGGATTGTGGAGACGGTGGAGATGCCCAGATGGTCAGCGATCTCCCGGAGGGTCGGCATGACGCCTCCGTTCCGCTGAGCGTAGTCCCGGATGTATTGGAGGATTTTCTTCTTTTTCGGTGTCAGCCCCATGGGCTCACTTTATACGAAACTTATGCAAAAGTAAACAGCTGCGGTCAATACAGGGCGTAAAGAACGATCGACAGGGCGTGGGCGGCGTTCAGGGATTCCACGCCCCGTTCCATGGGGATCCTGACCCTGGAGAAGTCCTGGAATATCTTCCGGGGTCCGTGGCCTTCGTTGCCGAGGACCAGGATGGGGCGCGGCCTCCGCGGGATCTCCCCGGGCGTAATCCCGGACTGTGCATCGAGCACGTACAGCTCCCCCTTTTCCCGCAGTTCGCTCAACCGTTCCGGGGAAAGGTTTTCCATAAAGGGCAGGTGAAAGATCATGCCGGCCGAGGCACGGACCACCTTGTCCTGCCAGACCCGACAGGTTTCGTTCATCGTGATGATCCCGGCGGCCTTGAAGGCACAGGCGGACCGGAAGATGGCGCCCAGGTTCCCCGGGTCCTGAATTCCGTCGAGGAGGAGGACGGGGCCGGGCCGCTTGAGGATCGCCGCCAGGTCGTATCCCGGCGGAGGGACGACAGCCAGGACATTCGTGGGCGAGGATAGGGCGGAGATCTTCTTCATGACCCGGTCGGTCACGTCGAGCCACTTCGCCCCCTTCAGGTCGGTCCGGGCGAGACCAAGGCCGGCTCCCTCAACGGTGAGCACCAGGGTCGGGGCGGCACCGGAGGCGAGGACCTCGCGGAGGAGTTTTTCCCCTTCCAGCACGAGGAATGCTTTACTTTTCCTCCATTTACCGATATCCTTCACGATTGCATGTTCCGTCGACGAAATAGCCACGATGCCAGTGTACTCCGGCTGGAGAAGGAAGACAAGAAGGCGTGAAAGGAAGCCCCCTTTCGGCTATCTGGACCTTCCCCACGGTCGTGTTCTCCGCCTTCCTCATGGCGTGGGGCGCAGAAGCCGCGCAGTTTCTCATCGCCCAGGGCCTTGCCCTGGCTCTCCTGGCCTGGCTCCAGACCCTTCCTGAGTTCGCCGTCGAGGCCGTCATTGCATGGAAAGCGGGCCAGGACCCTTCTCTGACTCACCTGGTCATCGCCAACTTCACGGGCAGCATACGCCTCCTGGTCGGCCTGGGATGGCCCATGGTCGGTCTGATCCACTCGATTTCCCGGAAGATGAAGGGCGGGCGCCTCCTGGAGAATATTTATCTGGAAGAGGAGCACTCGGTCGAGATCTACGGGATGCTCGTCCCGATGCTCTACTTTCTCCTGATCTGGGGAAAGGGCACCCTTACTGTCTTTGACGGGATCATCCTGATCGCCATGTACGTGGCCTACATCCTTGTTCTGTTGCGGCTTCCCCATAAGGAAATGGAAGAGGCCGAGGACCTGCCTGTCGCCGCCCGCTGGGCCCTGAAGGGCAACCGGAAGCTGGTCCAGTGGCTTAAGGTTCTCGCCCTTCTCTTCCTGGGCGCCTTTTTGATCTTCCTGGTAGCTGAGCCCTTTGTCACCAGCATGCTGGCTGTGGCCGTCTACTTTGGCGTATCCGAGTTCTTCTTCGTGCAGTGGGTAGCGCCCTTCCTCTCCGAATTCCCCGAGAAGGTCTCGGCCTTCAACTGGGCACGCCAGCCTACCAAGGCCACGATGGGAATCATGAACTTTGTCTCTTCCAACATCAACCAGTGGTCGGTCCTCTCGGGGCTCATTCCCATCATCTTCGCCATTTCTCATGGGCACATGGCTCCTATCGTCCTGGACACCCTGCAGAAGCACGAGATCATGCTCACCTTTGCACAGAGCCTCTTTGCCTTTACGATTCTCATGGACATGGCCTTCTCCTTCTGGGAAGCCATCATCCTTTTCATTCTCTTTGCTGTGCAGTTCCTCTTTCCTTCTACCCGGATCGTTGTCACCTACCTCTACTTCGCAGCCTCAGCCTTCGTCCTGCTCCGGCTGATGATCGAGGGGAAGGCCTACCAGTCGATCCGCGCCCTTCACCGGGTCTGGACGACCCGCGTTATCAGGACAGTCAAATGATCCATACCACCTGGTGTGAAATTTCCACGGACAACCTTCTACACAACGTACGAATCTTTCGGGAACTCACGGGCCCCGACATCAAGATCATGGCCGTTATCAAGGCCAACGCCTACGGCCACGGCATGGGGCTCGCGGCAAAAACTCTCGCTCCCGCCGTGGAGATGTTCGGGGTGCACAGCGCCGTGGAGGCCCTCGATCTCTGCGCCCTCTGCCTCGACCGCCCGATCCTGATCATGGGGTACATCCTGAAGGAGCAGGTTGCCTGGTTCAGGGACAGGGACGTGCACATCCTCGCCTCCACGCCCGAAGTCCTGGATGCGGTGGCGGAGGTCGCGCCGAACCTGCCCATCCATCTCAAGATCGAGACCGGAACAAACCGCCAGGGGTTCACGTTGGCGGAGCTTCCCGGCGTCATGGAGCGAGCCAGGTCTCTCGGCCTGACCATCGAGGGCGCGGCCACTCACTTTGCCAACATCGAGGACACGACGGACCACTCCTTCGCCCGGACCCAGATGTCCCGCTTCGAGGGCGCCCTGGAAACAATCCGGGAAAACGGCGCCAACCCGACGCTGATCCACACGGCCTGTTCCGCCGCAGCCCTCCTTTTCCCCGACACCTATTATTCGATGATCCGCATCGGGATCTCCCTCTACGGTCACTGGCCCAGCAAGGAAACAATCGTCTCGTGGCGCATGACAACCGGGGGACAAAACGGCCTGAGCCTTCACCCATGCCTGACCTGGAAGACCGTCGTGGGCCAGATCAAAATTCTGCGCCGGGGGGAATCGGTGGGGTACGGCTGTACGTGGAAGGCGACCCGGGAATCGAAGATCGCGGTTCTGCCCATCGGCTACTCCGACGGGTACGACCGGAAGCTCTCCAGCCGCGCCTCGGTCCTGATTGGCGGCCATCGGGCCCCCGTCGTGGGCCGTGTCTGCATGAACATTGTCATGGTCGACGTGACCGACCTGGAAAATGTGAAGGTGGGCGATGAAGTGGTCCTTCTCGGCCGCCAGGGGGACGAAGTGATCCGTGCCGAGGAGTTGGGCGAGATGATCGGCACGATCAACTACGAGGTCCTCTCCCGGATCTCCCCCCTGATCCCGCGTATCGCCGTATGAAGCTTTCGCTGTCCCGGGATACGATCGACCCTCCGTACGGCTTTATCTTCATGGCGGTCGTCGCGGCGGCCGGTCTCTTCTTCCTGTTCATCTACCCCTTCCTGCCCCTCCATGTCAGGCACTGCGTCTTTCACCAGATGACGGGCTATCCCTGCCCAACCTGCGGTTCCACCCGGGCCGCCCTGACCCTTCTTCACGGACACCCCATTCAGGCCCTGGCCTATAATCCCCTGGCGATCCTCTCCGGCATGGCTCTGGGTGTGTGGGGCATGGCCTCGTTCTTCTTCGAGATCCTGGGAAAGCGCCGATTCAAGCTGGAGATGTCCAAAAAGGAAGGCAACCTTCTCCGCGTCTCTGCCATCCTCGCCATCCTCCTCAACTGGGCCTGGCTTATTTACTGGGGGGTTTGACGCAACTCCATCGTTCCCTTTTTCAGGCAATGCTATAATCAATTTTCATAGAAAACGGGGGGCTTATGATGATCCATGCCATTCGAAGTGACGTGACGAGGATCGCCTTACGATGACCGCAGGTCCATTTCAGGGACGGTCTCCCCTCTTTACCTTTCCATCCACACCCGGCTTCACTCAACTCTTTCCAGGAGCGTGACATGGAGACATGGCGAAGAATTGCCCTGATCGGCGGCTTTGTCCTGGGTACCCTCTTCTTTTTCTGGGCCGACCTCGGAACCTTCCTCCTCGTGGAACCGGTCGATTTCGCGAAGGAGCAGACGGAGGAAGGCAGTTACTTCGGCTTTCCCTCCGAGAGGGAACGCTACCTGAAACAGCTTCCGCTGGACAAGTACATCGAAGAAGTCACGATGGACAGGGTCCGGGCCGAAAGCGGACAGGAATGGAAGGAGTTCGCAACGCGGATCGCCGATGCCGCCGCCGGAAACCCCGACGACGAAAGCTGGACCCGTCGAATGAGCCCGGACGATCTGGACCGGATTGAACCGCCCCACCGCTACTTCTTCAGCGAGTACGAACCACCCCTGAAGGAGATCCGGGAAGATCTGGACGCCGCGGAAGGGGAGCTTTACGTGACCGTTCCGGGAGAGAAGGGAACACACTACATCCGGGTGAAGACGGTAACGATCGGAATGGGCGACTTCCACCTGGGTTCGGGACTGATGGTCCACCCCGGACCTCCCACAGACTTTCTCTATCCTCTGCGCCGGGCCGGGATCGTCTTCCTCGGCCTCGGATTTCTGCTCTACATCTTCCTTCCCGGCCGCCGTCACCAGCCGGGAGAGATCTACTTTTCGGGCTGGAGGAACGTCCTTGGCGACCTGGTCGGGTTCATGTTCTTCTCCCTCTTCTTTCTCATGCCCTTTTTGATTGCCGGTGGCGCGACCCAGGCCCTGCTTCCGGGCTTTTTCCTGCCCCTGATCTTCTGGCCCCTGGCCCTGCTCGGCCTGGTCATCATCCGCATGACCCTGTGGCATGCGAGTCTAAAGATGCTCCTTACCGACCGCCACCTGGCCATCCGGACCGATTCCGGCGACTTCGACATTTCCTTCGAAACGATCCATTCCTGGGGCCCCGCCTTCCTGGCTCCTCCCAAATGGCTGATCGCCCTCACATGGGTCTCGGCCTTTGCGTCCCGGGGCAGCGCCCAGTACGGCGCCTTGGGGCGGGCGTCGATCCTCTCGGGGACGTCGTATGGCGGATTGGCGATCAGGCTTATGGACGGCCGCTCCATCTACCTCTGGATCACGGACCAGATCGGGAACATTACCCTGAAGGGCGCAGAGCGGATTCCGCAGGCCCTGCAGGAGGCGGAAATCCCGCAATTCGAAGATCCCGTGGAGATTCGAAGCATCGGGGCCCCGATCACCGATGATCCCGAGTGGAAGAAGCGAAGCCGGCGGGCCGTGCTGGGCCTTGCGATGGCCATCGCCCTTCCCTTTGTCGCGCTGGGATTCCTTATCGCCGCGACTTCCCTTTCCTCGGTCTTTACCGGAATGTCTTCCTCCTCCTCTTCGGAAGAATCCCAGGCTGACGCTCTTCTCCTGGGGGATTTGACCGGAATCGTGGCCTGGGAACAGATCTACCAAGACTGCGACATGTGCATCACCGGTTACGGCCAGCACATCGTCGATCTCCCCGACGGCGGGTACCTCCTCACGGGAACCACGATGCCCTCGGGCAACAATGTGCAGATCCTCCTGCTTCGCGTGACGGAGACCGGTAACCTGACATGGGCGAAGGCGGTCGGAACTGAGCTCTGGGACTACGCCAATGCTGTGATCACACTGAAGGACGGGAACTTCCTCCTGGCCGGGGTCTCCAAACCCTACTCCTCCTACCTTGGAGAATCCCAGGCCTACGTCCTGAAGATCGATCCGGAGGGCACGGTCCTCTGGGAACAGACCTACGGAGAGGAAGAGCGATCGGAAACGATCCTGGCGGCGAAGGAAGATCCCGACGGTACCCTTCGATTTCTTGGAAAAACGGATGAAGGAGTCTTTGTTCTGACCACCCGCGCCGACGGGACCTCGGGTGATTTGAAGGACCTCTCCGGCGTACCTGCCAACCCGGGAGACACGATCCGGGAAGCCCGTTTTCTCCCCGATGGCGGAGCCGTCCTCGCGGGCGATTCGGAACAGCCCGGGGCCGGGTTCGTCGACGCCCTCCTGATAAGGCTCAATTCCAAAGGCAACATCGCCTGGACCAGCACCTACGGCACACCCAAGAAGGATGTCTTCTACGGTGTTGAGCCTCTGGAAGACGGAGGATTCGCCGCCGTGGGGCTGACCGAATCCACGGGGGAAACCGACGGCTGTCTCTACGTCGTGAAGATCGACAACAAGGGAGGCATCCTGTGGAACCTGGCCCACAAACCGGCCCGATCCGTTTCGGGAATTGACCTGACCGTCCGGGAGAATGGAGATCTCGTCGTCCTGGGTCAGCTCCCCACCGATGGCCAGCGTCACCCTTCCCTCCGCATCACGGAGGTTTCCGGCGAGGGTGCCGTGATCTGGGATGAGCCCTTTTCCCGGCTGACCCGCACCTACTACCCCTCCATGATCCTGGGCAGACCCGACGCGGTCCTTGTCACGGGGCAGGTCATGGAGGATGATTTCGGCTGGGGCCGTGTCTTCTTCGCGGAGATGCGCCACCTCCAGCCCTGAGATAATTCGGAAGATTTACGGTATTCACTTCGGAGGAACATGGTATGACCGCACTCTATGTCATGGAACAGAACAACCAAGTCGGTCCGCTGACCGACGAGGCCATCGCCGCAATGATCCGGGAAGGCCGCCTTTCATCGGCGACCCTCTGCTGGGAGGAGGGTATGGCCGGGTGGGAACCTCTCTCCACCCGCAGGCCCGCTCTCTTCCGATCGGCCGGACCGCCCCGCGTTCCCGCTCCGTCTGCGGGGGGTTCCACCCGCTTCGAAGTCCTGAAAAAGGACTTCTACCAGATGCCGAAGATCACGATCCACCAGGCCCAGGTGATTCTCGAATCGGGTGCCCTCCATTACATGACCGGAGACATCACGATCGAGGCCCAGCTTCCTTCCGTGGGAAAGTTCATCAAGGCCAAGCTCACGAAGGAGCACGCCGTCCGGCCGACCTACACGGGGACCGGGGACATCTTCCTCGAACCCACCTTCGGGGAATGCACGATCCTGGATCTGAAAGGCGACGAGTGGATCCTGGACAAGGGAGCCTTCCTGGCCGGAGACGCCGGCGTAGCCGTTGAAGCCCATGTCAACCGCGCCGTCGCGGGCCTCTTCGGGGGCGAGGGGTTTTTCCAGACCCGTGTCGTCGGCCACGGCAAGGTCCTGATCCACTCCCAGGGCCCCCTGGAGAAGCTCGAGATGAAAAACGATGTCCTGAAGGTGGACGGGGCCTTCGCCGTCGCCCGGACACCGGGCCTGGAGTTCACGGTCGAGAAGGCCACGGGAAAGCTCTTCAGCTCCTGGACGTCGGGAGAGGGATTCGTCAACACGTTCCGGGGCACGGGAACCGTCCTGATCGCCCCGGTTCCCAACCGATTCATCACCCTCCTGCGGGAGTTTGGCGGACTGCACTATGCCATCTCCCGGATCAGCCGAAGCTGATGACACGGACGGTACAATAACCGGATGCCGCATCTCAGGGACGCCCGGGGTAAAATTTTATTATCGTGGGAAGGCAGTGACCTTCCCATCGGGAGGAATCCCGGTTCCGACGGGCTGACCCTGCACGACCCCTACTGCGCTCCCCTTCACGCTACGATCCATACCGATCCTAACGGCTGGTGGATTGAGGCCACCGGCGGCGTCATCCGCCTCAACGGGTCCGATATTGACCGAGCCTGGCTTGCCGAGGGCGATACCCTCCAGGTGGGCCGGAACCTCCTGACCTTCAGCCTGCAAAGCTCCCTTCCCCCCGAACCGCCCGTCCCCACCGCCACCTTTTATCTCCACAGAACGGATACCGGGGAGAGATGGCCCCTGGATGGGCCCCACATGGTAATCGGGTCGAATCCTGCCTCCGGAAACCTGCCCGCCTTTGGCGGTCTCCGATCCAGCCACGCGGAGATCGGCATGACGCCCGAAGGTCTCTGGTTTCGGGACTCGGCGGGGATGGGAGATGTCATCCACAACGGCCGGGCCGTCCGGGAAGGATGGCTGGAGGCGGGGGACACCCTCGCCGTCGGTCCCTACACCTTCACGATCGAGGGACCGGCCCGGAAACGGACCCGGCGACCTATCCGGAAAAAGGTGTTCATCGGAGCAGGCATTCTCCTCTTTCTTCTCCTCGTGGTCCTCCCGTTGATCCTCGTGGCCCCGTCGGGGGAGTGGAGCCTCCTCCCCTCGATGGTCCGCTCCCTGATCTCCCATGGTCCTTCGGGCCGACTCAATCCGAGTCCGCCGCCGGATTCGGGCAGTAAGGCGCTGGACATCTCCCCGTCGAAAGGGATTAGGATCCGGGCTCCCAAAAACGCCCTGGACAAGCCGCGGGACTTCACCGCCCGTTCCCTCACCCGGGAGACGGCCGATCAGACCTTTCGAACGGCTGGCCTCTCCGGCGGCCTTTCCCTGGCGGGGGTGAGCCTCGATTCAGGAATGGAGGAGTGGGACCGGTATCCCGGCGAGGTAATCCTCGACTTTGACCTTAAGGACCTCGACATCCCCCGATCCCTCTGGGACACGACCCGTCTTATCCAGATCGAAGATGACGGCTCGGTTTCTCTCCTTCAATCGGAGCAGAAGGGGTCCACAGTCACCGCGAAGATCGAGCGGAACAGCGTAATTATCCTGGTGGGCGCCATCGTGATTCCCGCCGGTCTGGCCTACTTCGGGTACAAGGACCTGAGCAACGTTCCCGGGGGACCCTTTATCTCCTTCCTCCTGCCCGATGCTTCCCAGTTCCTGATTCACCTGGGAACGAAGACCTTTCCCGTACGAAAGCCGGGGGTCGTCAAAGACACCATCGATCAAATGAACGCGAAACGGAGGGCCCTGGGTCTCACACAGGTGAAATTCAATCCGGCGGAGTACCCCTATATTTCCATCAGCGATCCGGCCAACACGACGGTCAACATTAACGCCGAGGCCGAGCTTCGCCAGGATCCCGAATATATCAGCCTGGAGAAACGCTGGCGCGACCACGCCTGGGTGAGGGAAAACGTAATTCCCCTGAAGGTCCACCTTACGGGACTAGCCCTGAAGCATGCGAGGGAGTATCTGAAGGGGAGAAACTTCCGCTGGCCAACGTACACGATCGAAATCTTCATCCCCGACAAAACGATGTCAGGATTCGGGTACACCGAGGATCTATGGCTGAAGCGGCCCTATATTCTTCTGAATCAGAAAAAGATACCTTCCGACGAACCGGGAACCGCCGCATGGACCAGTGAAGTCCAGGGATGCTGGGACAACATGAACATGACCGTCGTCCATGAGCTCTTTCACATCATCCAGACCCGCTACTTCTGGATCCCGGAGATCATGGGGTACGACACATGGTTCTTCGAGGCCACGGCCGTCGTACTGGAAGCCGAGGCCGGCAAGGCCTACCTGGCCAAACCGGAATATGCCGTGAAGTCCTACCATGGAACGGTCCGGGACTACGGCCCCTTTCGAAGGGAGCTAGACTTCACCTCCGGTTCTCTGAACGAAAGGCAGAACCATGGCTATTGCGCCTCGTACTTTCTTGAATATCTGCGAAACGTCTATTACCCATCCAACCCTGACGATTTTCTTCAAAAGCTCATGGAGGACTATTCCGCCTTCCGGGGAGGGAGACTCGCCTCCCTGTACCGGGTGACCTCGTCCAGGGCTGATCGATTCGGGGTAGATTACGCGTCGTTTATCGGGAAACACCAGGACGATCTCTTCCTGGACACAGCCTACTATGACTCGGTCATGATCACCGATAAAGATCCCTACACGCTCTGGGCCCACAAGGAGCTGAAGGAGCTTCGGGCCCCGGTCCTGGAGGTCAACCTGAAGGCCCCGAAATCCTCCACCAAAGACCTGGAAGACGTGGTCTTTGTCGCGAAGGACGAAGCGGGATCGACGATGGAGTTCGCGTCCGGGTACAAGCTCAGGATGTGGGATGCCTTCGGAGGAACCTGGGGGGAGCTCAAGTCCCCGACTGCCGTCACGATCCCAAAGAACTGGGAATCCAAATTAAAGGGCACTGTTGCCTCCCGCTCCACCTCCTTTTCCGGCTGCCAGGAGATCATGAAGGATGAAACCATAGCGGGGGCCGATTTCGCGTCACGCTGTCGAACAGGCGGAATCCCATTCCGCCTCATTCGCCTGGAGCCCTACCTGTTCAGCGTCTTTTCCTCCTGGAATCGATCGTCGGGAAAGGGGGTCCACTGCTTTGCCCTCTTCAAGCCGAAGGCGGCGCCACGCTTCACGCCTGACTGGAAAGAGAACAAGCTGGACGTTCGGATCCCGCCCTCGGTGATCGCCGAGAAAAAGCTCCTGGAAGGCTACATCCTGACTCTGGAGCGATGGGAGTCGATCCAGAAGATCAAGGAAGGAAAGCTGGTCAACGAGCTGACCGCGGTAGCCCCGAAGATCCAGGTCTTCATGAAGATGGATGAACATGACGTTGACCTCACACCGGTTCTGGAACCGGAAAAACAGGCCATACCCATGATACCCGCTGAAATCCTGGGACCGATTTCTCCCGATGAGCTGATCGACATGATCGAAATTTCGCGAACCTACTTCAAGCCGGCGGGAGAGCTGCGGATCACCTACCGGGAAGTCGTCTCAAAAGACGATAAAATCTTCGGCCCGGAAAGTGAACCCTTCAAGCTTCCGGTAGAAATCCCCGAACCCGAGGTCGATCTGGTGGGGCACTGGAAGGGGAAGGTATGGATTGCCCGGATTGACATCGATCTGACGATTACCGGCACGAAGGGCAAGGATATAGAGGGTACATGGGACTTCCAGGGAACGAAGGGCCCCTTCCTGGGGACCTGGAAAGCAAAAGAACGAGGCTGGGAAATGCTGCTTATGGTGGAAGACGAAAAAGAGGGAAAGATGCCGGTGCTCATGTCTCCGTACCTGAGACCTCTGCCCGGAAACAAGCTCTGGCTGGCCGCCCCGCCCGCCGTCTTCCGTCAGCCGGGAGCCAGCGCGAATAAAGCCGCAGAGGAGAAAAAGAAGGGATGGGTGGAGGAGTGGTTCCCCTGGTTCGGCGGGAAGAAAAAGGAAGGGAAATCATGACGGCCGCGGAGTACGCGCCCCCCGTGGAAGTACCCCGGAACATCTCCGCCGGTTTCTGGGTCCGCTTTATCGCTCTCTTCCTTGATCTTCTCCTGCTATTCATCTTTGTCAAGATCCTGGGAATTGTCGAGCTCCTGGTCTACAACCGCGTGATGGAGGCTACGATCCTGGATGCGGGTGGAAACCGGTTCAATGAAATTCGGGCCAGCTTCCGGCTGATCCACACAGCCCTGATCCTGGGGATTCCCTTCCTCTACTTTTCCCTCTTTGAAGGAATGAACCGGGGGGCAACACCTGGCAAGCGTGCCCTCGGGCTTCGCGTGATCCGATCTTCCTTTCAGTCTGCGGGTTACTTTCGGGCCGGTCTGAGGACTGCCATGAAAGCCCTGTCGGCCATCCCCTTTCTCCTGGGATTTGTAATCGCCGCTTTCCTGCCGGGAAAGAGGGGGCTTCACGACCTCCTCTCCGGGTGCCGGGTCGTCCATAACCGCCCCTACCTGGACTGGATGGAAGGAAGTTATTGACGGAACATGGCTTACTCTCTATGATAGGGACAAGAGGATCTATGAACCAGCTTACCGATATTCGCGGAACCGTACTGGCGGAATGGGATTCTGAAACCTATACCGTGGGCACCCGTCCCCCTTCCGGGGGACTCACGCTGAAGGACCCGGCCTGCGCGCCGCACCACTGCACGATTTACACCGAGGACCAGGGCTGCTGGATCCAGGCGGAGGAAGGCAGGGTTCTCCTCAACGATAACGACATCACACGGGAGTGGATGAACGATGGCGACACGATCCTCCTGGGACAGACGACCCTGGTGTTCCGACGGGTCCGGCCGCCACAGGAATCGGAGACCTTCAACACCCAGCTTCCCCACTTCCGGGTGCAGGAGACCGGACAACGAATCCCGATCCTTGCACCGCAGGTAACCATTGGGTCTCAATCGGCCGACTCAAAGATTCCGTCGATCGAAGGGCTTCAGGCCGAACACTTTCTGGCGGGCATTACGGGAGAGGGAATCTGGTTCCGCGATCTCACGGGCCAGGGCATCCTTTACAACGGGACCCAGGTCGCGGAGGGATGGCTTAACCAGGGAGACACCCTGGCCGCGGGGGGAAAGACCTTTCAGTTCGGACCGGCGGCAACCTCTATGCCGCCTGTCCCTCCCCAGACATCCGCTCCTCCACCTCCGCCGCCGACTGTCGCCATGGCACCGCCACCTCCACCGCCACCACCACCTCCACCGCCCACGGGCGGATCTTCCAATACGCTCTGGTATATTTTGGGCGGACTGGGGGCGGTCATCCTGATTGCCGTGGGACTCTGGTTCTTTCTGAAACCGGAGTCAACCTTCACCGAGCCCGAACCGCCCGCCCCCGTTGAAATGATTGAACCGTCGGAAGAACCCACTCCGGAAGGACAATCCTGGGAGGAAACGGGCACGGAGGAAGCCCCTCCGATGGAAGAGGCGGAGGAGCCGGCTCCCGAACCGGAGGAAGAAGCCACCGAGGCTCAACGACCGGAGGAACCTGAACCCGCACCCAGACCGGAGAAACCGGCGCCGAAACCGAAAACCAAGCCTGCGCAGTCTCCTCCAAAATCGGGAAAGGCCAAACCCGCACCGCCATCCGAACCCCCCGTACAGAAACCCGAGCCGCCTCCCGAAGAGACAAAACCGGCTGCGAAGCCAAAGAGCATGGGGGACTGGGCGTCGGAACAGGTCAAACAGAAGATTCTTGCCCGGATGATGAATGTGCCCGGGGGAACCTTTAAGTTCGGGAAGATCGTCAGCCTGAAAAAGCTGGACCGAGACCGTGAAGTGGCTCCCTTCCGGATCGACTCGCAGGAAACCACGGTCAGTGACTACTGGTTCTTTCTCCAGGCAACCGGCCACCCGGAACCGGCCGGATGGGACCCGGCGGCCGTGCAGGAGAATCCCGATCTTCCGGTGACGGGTGTTTCCTTTGAGGATGCGCTGGCCTTTGCCCAGTGGATCGGCCTCGACCTCCCAACGGAGCTCCAGTGGGAGTTCGCGGCCCAGCCGCTGAACAACCGGCAGTACCCCTGGGGCAACAAGAACACGGCCCTTGCCAACGTCCTGGAAGCCGGCGCAGGAAGGCCCCTTCCCGTGAAAACCTACCCGAAGGACCGATCGGCTTACGGTCTCTACGACGTGGTCGGCAACGTCTCGGAATGGACGATTCGAGACTTCGACCACCCCAAGGAATATACAAAAGACGGCAAACTGGAAGGCCAGATCATCCGGGGAGGAAATTTCAGCCGGGACCTTCGAAAGAGCGAATACCGGGTTCGGTACACAATTCCCATTACAGAACAACGTCCTGATGTCGGGTTCAGGCTTGTCGCTAATTCCAAACAGGAATAAAGGAGAAACCTATGTCGGATCAAGCATGGTTTGTGTCAGTCAACGGAGCGGCCATGGAAGGCCAGCACACCGCCGAGGAAGTGACTTCGATCATCAACGGAAACCCCGCTGCTTCCATCCTTGTATGGAAGGAGGGCATGGCGGCATGGGCTCCCCCCTCGGACGTTCCTGAATTTGCGGGAGCCGTTTCCGCTCCCCCGCCGCCCCCTCGACAGGCCCCCACCCCCCCGGGACCGGCCATCCGGCATCCCCGGCCTCAGCAGGGCGGCCACGCCCTGGCCGAACAGGCGGGCGTGTTCAAATCCCTCTTCGATTTCAAGTTTGACAACTTCATCACGCCGAAGATCATTTCGATCATCTACGGAATATGCATGGTCCTCATCGGCCTGGGATTTCTCTTCATGATCTACAACGCCTTCAAGGGCATCATCAACGGGATCCGCTGGGACACCATGAAAGTAACCTTCATGGGCTTCTTCATGCTGATCCTCTCCCCTATCCTGACCCTGATCTACCTCGCCTTCACGAGGATGTTCTTCGAAGTGGTGATCGTCCTCTTCAAGATCAAGGAGAACACCTCCATCATGGCCGACGCCTCGAAAAAATAACCCCCTCAAACGGGGTCAGGTCTTGAATTACAACATTTTTCAGATAGCTGAAAGCTAATCATGTATGCTGTCACCATAATCATCCGCATCTGCTTTGCGTTCTTTCGATCTTTTTGAATTTATCTTTGCGAGGAGGATATTCGGATATGCAAAGCCACTCGCCATTGCCGTGGGAAGAATATAAAGAATCCTGCTCAATCAAGATCCTTGCACAAACAATTGTTGAGATACTGAAAAACCCTTCTGGATCATTGGGTTCACTTAAAAATGACGGCAGGTGGAAAAAACCGACTTATTTTGCGATGGTTGTTGTATTCACAGGATTACTCTTTAGCAGTGCATGGTCCGTCCTTATAATCATGGGAATGAAATTTCCTGAACCCGAACCACCCGGGGTGAGCGTGAGCCCGGTCTCTCTCTTCAGTACATTCTTTGGAGTACTTCTTGTATTAATTCCACTACTTGTCACCATCAGTACGATCATGTATTCGTCTGTTCTGCATGGATTTTTACGCTTGTACGGTGAAGGAAAGGCTGGTTTCAATGTCACTTACAAAGTCATTTGCTATTCATCTGCTTCCTGTATCGCGGGCATCATCCCTCTGCTAGGTTGGATCATACCGGCAATATGGGGATTCGGGTTAGTGATGGTTGGCACATTAAAAGCTCATTCCCTGAAACCCTGGAAGGGTATCGTGGCAACATTCATTGCGTCGGTGATTTTCCTGGCCATACTCATGGTGATATTGTTTGGAATCTTGTACTTATACATCGCCATGAGACCAGATCTTGAACTGTTGCCTTCTCTCAGCAGTTGAAAGGAAAATCCGGATCAGTATTGCAGCATTATGAAGACAGCGGACGGATAATTACGTAAACTGTCACCGGAATTAAATATCGTGGAGTTCATCGCCTGTTACGATTCCGGCAAACAGGAACGAAATAAAGAACAGAATCCCAAGGCAAATTTCATTACTTTTCCGTTTGATTCCCACATAACTATTCTACTTCAGCTAACTCGTCAATTTCATTCCCCTGTTACTTCTTTATGGAGTTGCGACCAGCTTTTCCATTAATATGGAAGATAAAAACAATCCCGGGAAAGTGTTCTTCCCGGGATTGTTGGATTTCGATTGAGTTTCTCGTCTATCGGGTTTTGACGACGAGGGTTCCCGCGATCATGTCATGGAGACCACGTTTGCGGTCGGTGAAGGCGATCATAATAAAGCCGATGTACATAATCATACCGCTGAGGATGTACCCGAGGAGACGAAGGGCGGCTTTCCCCCACCCCATGGGCTCGACGCCGTCTTCCCGTATGATCTTCAGGCCAATGATCTTCTTTCCCGGTGTGGCACCCTTCACGGCCCAGAAGTAGAGAATGTAGAGAATGCTCAGAACCGAAACGAGCAGAAAGACGAGGGAGGTGATCGCCATCGCCAGGCCGGGATTGCGCATGGCCATGGGGCCGATGATGAAGCCGGCGGGGATGTAGATCACCATGATGATTACACCCAAAAGCAGGCTGTCCAGAACATAGGCCAGGAGTCGGATCCAGAAGCCGGCAAATCCGGTGATAGCGGAGGGAGCAGCCATTCGCTGTGGAGCAGGGCGGGAGACGGCTCCCGGTCGAGGGGGAGGTACGGCACCGGGTCTCGGAGGGGGGGGCGGCGCAGCAGCACGGGGCGGCGGAGGCGCCTGAGGACGAGGAGGTGGAGGTGCTGCAGGACGTGCGGGAGGCGGTGGAGGCGCAGCGGGGCGGGGCGGTGGAGGTGCGGCCGGTCGTGGAGGTGGCGGCGCCGCCTGGGCCGGAGGCGGAGTTGGAGGTGAAGGAGGCGCAGGGGACTGAAGCGGAGCGGGAGGCGGCGGAGCGGCAGCGGCTGGCGGAGGAGGAGCCTGAGGTGCCGGAGGCGGAGGAGCAGAAGCTGCACTCTCTTCCGCGGCCTTTGCGGCGGCCTGGGCCTTCAGCTCTTCCACGTAGGACGTCGTATCAATCATGACGGTGGCGTCAGGGTCGGGAGGATCGGAAAAGACCACCATCGTCTTCCCGAATCGAATCTCATCTCCATGCTCCAGGAGATGTTCTTTGACTTTCTTGTTGTTGACGAAGGTTCCATTGGCACTGTCGTTATCGACCAGTAAAAATCCCTTGGGCGTCTTTCGAATGTGGGCATGAAGCCGGGAAATTGATTCATCCCGAAGAACGATCGCATTGCCTTCGGCCCGGCCGACGGAAACCTCGTGCGCACCCAGTTCATAATTTTGAGGACCGCCTGTATCGGGAAGGGAGTACTGAAGGTTTGCCATAGAAACTCCTCTCTCAACGGATTCTTTCTAATCTTTCGCCATTGTAGCAGGGGTGGGTACTACGGTCAATGAGACTCAGCGCGTGCGGATGACCACCGTTCCGGCCACATAGTCATGGAGACCCTGCTTCCGCCGGGTGAAGGCCACCATGATAAAACCGGCATAGAGAATAACATTCGACAGCATGTAGCCCAGCAACCGAAGAAAGGCTTTGCCGTACCCCAGGGGGGTATCGGAGTCGTCCCGCACAATCTTCAGCCCCAGCATTTTCTTCCCCAGGGTCGCGCCGCTCTTTGCCCAGAAGACGACCAGATACCCCACGGAAAGAATCGAACAGAGCGTACCTGTGCCCACGATGATCAGAATCGTGGCTGTCAGGTCTTCCCGGGTTGTAAAAGTGAGGAAAGCAGCCGGGATCATGACCAGGCCGCACAGGATCGAGAGCACGATGGAGTCAATGACGTAGGCCACAAGCCGGATCCAGAACCCCGCATAGTGCCTGGATTCAATGGACCGTAACGGTGGTACGATCTTCCCGGGGTTCACCGAAGCTGTCTTCCGGAGGGAAGGTCGGGCCGGGGTCGTCGGGCGGGAAGCGACCGGGACGGTCTGCTTTGCCTTAATCTTGCTCACGTCATTCATAACCTTGGCGACATTGAAGCGCACTGTTGCACCGGGATCTTCCCTGTCACTGAAGAGGATCACCGTCTTCCCGATCATGATTTCGTCCCCATCCTTCAGAAGCGCTTCCTCTACCCGCTTCCCATTCACCCATGTCCCATTGGCGCTACCGTTGTCGATCACGGCAAACCCACGGGGGGTTAGACGAATTCTGGCATGCAGACGGGATACTCCTTCGTCCTTCAGAACAACTGCATTTCCCTCGACACGGCCGATGGAGATCTCTTCCCGGTCGAGATTGAGATCTTCGAGCCTGTTTTCACCCGGAATGGAAAATCGAATCGTGGCCACGTCACGCCTCCTTGTCGCGCTTCGCGCGTGACGCCTTCATGGTACCAGATCTACCATTTCCTCTCAATCGGCCGCTTCGGGGACCTTCATGTATAATAGAGTGGTTTAACTCCCTCTCTGAACGGAGGTTGACATGAAAATCACCATTCTTGGTGCCGGCACCGTCGGGGCCATTATCGCCAGAGACCTCGCCGGCCAGTCGGACCTGGAGGTAACTGCCTGCGATGCCAACCCCGCCCGTCTGACTCCACTGAAATCCCATCAGATCGAGACTCGAAAGATCGATCTGGCCCGTGCGGATGCCATTGAAGAGTCGGTCAAGGACGCGGACATCGTTGTAGGAGCCCTTCCGGGCTTTCTTGGGTTCAAGATGCTCAAAACCCTCATCGAACTGGGGAAACGAATCGTGGATGTCTCTTTCATGCCGGAGAATCCTCTTTCCCTGAACGACATGGCCCAGAAGCACGGCGTCAGTGTGGTCGTGGACATGGGCGTCGCCCCAGGAATGAGCAACTTTCTCGTGGGACACGCGGTCAGCGAGCTGGAAAGCGTGGAGGAGATCAAGATCTATGTGGGCGGATTACCTGTCGACAGAAAACTTCCTTTCCAGTACAAGGCGCCCTTTTCCCCCATCGATGTCATCGAAGAGTACACCCGTCCGGCCCGCTATGTCGACTACGGTCATATCCACACGGTTCCCGCCCTTTCCGACGTGGAACTCATCGATTTCCCCGGAATCGGCACCCTTGAAGCCTTTTTTACCGATGGTCTGCGTACTCTACTGTACACGGTCAAAGTACCCCACATGGTGGAAAAGACAATGCGGTACCCGGGCCATGCAGCCCTGATTTCAACCCTGAAATCGATCGGATTTTTCAACGACGGTCTTGTCGATGCGGGAGAGGTGAAGGCCCGTCCCATCGATCTCACCTCGACGCTCCTGCTGGACTGCTGGCGTATCGAGCCCGAGGATCGGGAATTCACCGCCATGCGGGTCATCATTCGAGGCAGCCAGGGCGGACAGAAACGTCAGTATTCCTACGAACTCGTGGATTTCAAGGATGAAGCCACGGGCAATACTTCCATGGCCCGTACTACAGGATTCCCCTGTGCTGTGGCTACACGTCTAATGGCGGATGATCTGATCACGACTTCGGGAATTATCGTGCCCGAAATTCTGGGTCAAAACCCGGACATCTTTACGAAGGTCATGGAAGCCTTGAAAGATCGGGGCATCAGGATCACGGAAACGATTACGGACCTCTAATTCTGCTGTACTAAAAAGGAGGATGCTGTGGAGAAAATGTCTGAAGGGAAGAAAAAATTTCCCTTTATTTTCTGGCTGGTCATCGTATTTGAATTTTTTGAACGAGGCTCCTACTACGGGGTGATGAGCATATTGTCGGTCTACCTGACTGACAAGCTGGGATTTGCCAAGGAAAGTGTGGGCATCATCAAGGGGACGATCCAGCCCCTGCTCTATTTTCTGCCCATCCTGGCGGGCGCCATTGCCGATCGCTTCGGTTACCGCAGGACGCTCATGGTTGCTTTTGCCCTGCTGGGAACCGGGTACTTCCTGACCTCCACGGCAACTACATACACGTGGGTTTTCATCTTCCTGGTCATCATGGGCCTGGGTGCCGGAACCTTCAAGCCGATCATTTCCTCTTCCATTGCACGTACCACTGACAAATCCAACAGTGCCCTCGGATTCGGCATCTACTACTGGTCCATCAACCTGGGAGCCTTTCTCTTCCCCCTGATTCTGGTCCCCTTTCTCAAGGCCAACTTCAGCTGGAGCACCGTTCTGATCGCTGCCGCCATCGGAACCGGTGCGATGCTTATTCCCACGCTCTTCATGTATCGGGAACCACCCAAACCGGAAGCGAAAAAAACCGCGAACCTGATTCAGACCCTCGCCGATGCCTTTGAGATTATCTACTCCCCCCTGATTCTGATCTACCGGGCCTGCGGTACGAAAAAGGGCCTCAGGATGATCGCTTCGATCCTCTTCCTCGCCTTCCTCGGGTACGGCATTTTCTCTTATGTTCGGCCCCGCGAAACCTCTCTTGCCGCTCCGGGAATGACCTTCCCGGAGGGGGATGTCATTTTGGACCTGCATATCGACCGCAACCAGTCGATTCCCGACGATTACGAAGTGTCCCTCACAGAAGGAGCAGGCTCGAGGACTGTCCTTACCACCGTGCTCTATCATCCCGACAGGCTGGACGCCTACCAGAACGATCTGCTCGCGGAGCTGAAGAAAGAGGGCCTGCCGGAATCCCTCACGACGGACGACCTTGCCGACATGGTCACGCGGGCTCAGAAATCACCCTTCCTCCAGTTGACGGAGGCCTCCGATTCCACACCCTTTGCCGTTACCCCAGATCCGGAAACCAACTCCATCATCATTTCCGTAAAAGATCCAGAGGCTTATTCCACCTATAAAGACTCTCTTCTGGACACCCTGCGGAGGGACAGCCGGCTTCTTACCCTTCCCGATGGGACCCTGGACACTCTTTTTACACGGGGGCAGAAACGCCCCTTCCTCCTTCTCTTTGTCGGGATCCTGCTCCTCTTCGCTCTCATCATCCTCGGGCTCGAACCCAGGTACAAAGCCTCGATGCGGGGAAAGCGTCCTATCTTCATCCTGCTAATTCTTTTTGCCGCGATGGGAATGCTGTGGGGACTTCCGGCACTTTCCCTCTTCGCCCGGATTGTCTGCACCGTTATTTTCACGACTGTGCTGTCCATCTTTCTCATGGACTTTCAGGACATCACCCGGTACCGGGACCACTGGCACTTTCTCCTTCTGGTCTTTCTCTATTCAGGGTTCTGGATTCTCTACTTCCAGATGTTCGATTCGGTCCTCTGGTACGTCCAGGCCTATGTGAACGCCGAATCGCTGAATAACGCTGTCAACGCACTCATTAACAATATGCTCGGGATTCACTACACCTGGCGGTTTGACGTGGAACACGTCACCGTCATGAACGCCGGGACGATCATCCTCCTTCAGCTGATCATCTCCAACATCGTAAAAAATAAAAAGGCTCTCCCCACAATGATCTTCGGGATCCTCCTCGGAACGATCGGCATGGCAATTCTGGCCGTTTCCACCGGAATCTGGGTCTTTTTGGCCGGCATCACGATCTTTTCCATTGGAGAAATGACCGCCCATCCGAAGTTCATCTCCTACGTCGGGCAGACCGCCCCAAAAGACCGCGTGGCGACGTACATGGGCTATATCTTCCTGTATGGCGTGATCGGGTCTTCCATCGGGGCCGTCGTGGGAGCCAACCTCTATGTGAAATTCGTGGACAACATGAACCAGCCCAGGGTCTTATGGATCATCTTTTCCATGATCGGAGTTGCGACCATCGTGGCCCTTCTTCTTTACAACAAGTTCCTGGCCGTCCATGAGGAGGACTAGTCACCGGATACGAAGGATGAATCGGGTCCCGGAATATCAGATGAATCGGAGGGGTTGACGAAATCCATTCCGGGCCCCATGGATAGGGGGAGATTTCATGAAACGTGATGAGACGATGAGACCCTGCATGGCCCGCTCCATCGCCCAGGTGATTGGAGCTATCGGAGGGGCCTTCTGGCCCGTCTGGTACCTGCTCATGGCGATTGCCGGAGTAAGTGGAACCCGGTACGCTCCGCTCTGGAAGTCCTTTGCCCTCTGCCTTCCTCTTATCGTTGTCGGAATCTGGGCCGGAGGCGCAGCCGGGGATCGCCTTGCATGCGCCCTGCTTCGAAAATCCCGTCATCCATTTGTCACCTTTCTCCTGAGTTCCATTCTGGGAGCCCTGTTCGGTGCCGGAACACTGGTGATCGTCTGGGAGTTGTTCTTCATCAGTTCCTACACGGCGGGGATCGTTGATTTCGGCCAGTCACCCCTGGGAGAAATCGTGATCGCCACCCTGGCCATGGCGGGTGCGGTGGGGGGAACTATCGGCCTTGCCTTCGGGATCGTGTTCGGAGCCTTTCTGCATCTCTTCGTCCGTCCCGGAAAACACACTATTCCGAAGCCCCTTACAACGGAAGAACCCTAGCCATTTTGCTCTCTCTCCTCACACGGCTGCCCCCCCAAAAAATAGGGACTGTCCCTATTTATCGGGGTGGTCGGTCCGGTTTTTGATTGATTTGGGACAGATCCTTCTTCTTGCACTGATCTTTTTTGTCATCTCCTTGCTCTTCTCCATGGTCGGACTGGGCGGGGGCATCCTCTATGTTCCCATCCTTCTCTTCGCGGGTTACACCCTCAACCAGGCCCCGGGAATCAGCCTTATGCTGATCATGGGTACCTCCCTGGCCGCTCTCGTAACCTTCTGGCGAAGCCACAGGGTGGACTGGAAGCTGGCTCTCGTCATTGACCCGCCGACTGACATCATGGCCTTTCTGGGAGGTTACTTCAACACTCTGGTTTCCGAATCTCTGCTGCGCGGGCTACTCGCCGTTGTCCTCATGGTGGCGGGCACCTTCATGCTTCGTGCATCACGCTCTCTTCGTGTCCGCAACCTGCCTGCGGACCAGTGGTGGATCTGGGTACGCCGGTTCCGAGGGTTCGAGTACCGTGTCAACCTGCCCCTGGTACTTACCGCCACCGCCTTGATCGGGGTCCTGTCCGGCATGCTGGGGATCTCCGGCGGAATCATCAAGCTCCCGATCATGGTGCTGTTGTGCGGAGTCCCCATGGACATCGCGGTCGCCACATCCACCGTGATGGTGGCCGTGACGGCCCTGTCCGGCCTGGCCGGTCACGCGATCCAGGGTCAGGTGGACTGGCACACGGGTTTGATCCTGACCCTGGCGGCCCTGGCCGGGGGATTCCTTGGCGGAAGGGTGTCCACATCGATGGATCGGATTCGGCTGCAGAAGCTATTCGGACTGATCGTCTGGATTATCGCCCTCCGAATCGCCTTTCACTGGATTTTCTGACCGGACGAGCGGATCGATTCCTTCTCTTACTTCCCGGTTTCCATGGAAGGATTTGTTCCGCCATCCTGTTATCGTATTGATATCCACGCGGCACGCTGCTCCTATTTCAGCAGGATCAAACCATGGATCAAAGGTCCATTTTCATAGCGTGGAACTTATCATTGAACCATCCATTTGAGACTCGGATCCGCTTGAAGAGAAGGGCAGCTGATGTTCGATCAGAAAGCGAGGTGGATTGTGAAGAAGAACCTGACCCAAAAATTAATTGAGAGTCATCGAGTAGAAGGGGAAATTGTCCCCGGACAGGAAATCGGGATCAAAATCGATCAGACGTTGACCCAGGATGCCACGGGTACCATGGTGATGCTGGAACTGGAAGCCATGGGGCTGAACCGGGTAGTCACTGATCTATCCGCGCAATACGTGGACCACAACCTGCTGCAGACTGATTTTAAAAATGCAGATGACCATCTCTTTCTCCAGAGTGCCTGTGAGCGATATGGGATCTGGTTCAGCCGGCCGGGAAACGGGGTCAGCCATCCTGTTCACATGGAGCGGTTCGGGAAGCCCGGAGCAACCCTTCTGGGTTCCGACAGCCATACGTGTGCCGCCGGTTCTCTGGGAATGCTGGCGATCGGATCGGGCGGACTGGAAGTCGCCCTGGCCATGGCTGGAGAACCCTTCTATGTACCCATGCCCTATGTGTGCGGGGTCAGCCTGACCGGAAATCTTCCACCCTGGGTCAGTGCCAAGGATATCATCCTGGAGATGCTTCGCCGAAGAGGAGTAGATGGCGGGCTTGGCCGGATCTTTGAATACTATGGCCCCGGATTGGACCACCTCACCGCCATGGATCGTCACGTAATCGCCAACATGGGGGCCGAGCTGGGCGCCACAACTTCCGTCTTCCCTTCCGATCTTCAAACCCTGCGTTTCCTCCGGAGTCAGCACCGGGAAGAAGATTACCAGGAAATGTGCGCCGACGAAGGAGCCACCTACGATGATCACGAGGAAGTAGATCTCTCTGCCCTGGAACCGTTGATTGCCCTTCCGGGAAGTCCGGGAAATGTCGTTCCGGTCAAAGAGGTAGCCGGACGGGAGATCTATCAGGCGTATATCGGATCATCCGCAAACCCGGGACTCCGTGATTTTGCAATACCGGCAATGATGGTTGAGGGACAAAGGGTACACACCAGTGTCTCCTTTGACATCAACCCCACCTCGCGGCAGATTCTTGAAAACCTCATGGACCTGGGACACCTTCAACGCCTGGTTCACGCCGGAGCCCGCATTCACCAGGCTGGATGTAACGGATGCATCGGAATGGGACAGGCGCCAGCCACGGACCGCATAAGTCTCCGAACTGTTCCCCGGAATTTTCCAGGTCGATCGGGAACCAGAGAGGATCAGGTGTATCTGTGCAGTCCGGAAACCGCTGCCGCGTCTGCATTGACCGGAAAGATCACCGATCCACGAACCCTGTCCATGGAGTACCCGAAGTTTGAAGAGCCGGAAAGGATACGGTTGAATACGGAGGCTCTGATGCCTCCGGGCAATCCGGACTCCAGGCCAAATCTTATACAGGGCCCCAATATTGTTCCTATCCCTCTCTTTCCCGCCCTTCCTGACACTCTGGATATTCCAGTCCTGCTGAAAGTTGGCGGGGATATTTCCACCGATGAAATTATGCCGGCTGGAGCCCGTGTTCTCCCCTTCCGCAGTAACATTCCTGAAATCAGCCGGTTTGTCTTTGAGGGTGTTGACTCTACCTTTTATGAACGAGCCATGGATCACCAGGAAACCGGCTTCTGCCTGGTTGCCGGAACCAACTATGGTCAGGGTTCCAGTCGTGAACATGCCTCGCTCGCCCCCCGATTTCTCGGTCTTCGTGTTGTCCTGGCTCGAAGCTTCGCCCGAATCCACAGGAAAAACCTGATCAACTTCGGAATCCTTCCCCTCACATTCATCGAGAATTCTGATTACGACCGATTGGATCGAGGACACCGCTTCCGGCTAACAGATCTTCATCGCCACGTAAGGGAAGGTGACCGGATCGAGGGAAAAATCGAGGGAAAAATGTCTCCATTGCGACTTCGCATCGATCTCAGCCCCCGGGAACGGAAGACCGTTATGGCGGGCGGTCTGATCAATCTCACGCGAGGGGCAAAAACGCATCCTCCCTCCAACCCTGGAAAGGAGGAATCATGACATCCTTTCGCATCGAAAGGGACACCATGGGAGAGGTCAAAGTTCCAGAGGAACGGTACTGGGGCGCTCAGACCGGGAGAGCGATGGAGAACTTTCCCATCGGAACCGGCACATTTCCTTCGTCTTTGATTCACGCCCTCGGCATGATCAAAGTAGCAGCCGCCCGGGCCAACGGTGACCTTGGGATTCTTCAGGAATCCAGCGTATCCCTCATCGCAGCCGCAGCGTCGGAAGTGGCGGAAGGGAAACTGGACGACCATTTTCCCGTACCGGTATGGCAATCGGGAAGCGGAACCCAGTTAAACATGAATGCAAATGAAGTGATTGCAAACCGGGCATGCGAACTGGCCGGACGTCCTCTCGGCTCAAAGGACTTCATTCATCCCAATGATGATGTCAACCGTTCCCAGTCCAGTAACGACGTGATCCCGACCGCCATTCATCTTGCGGTAAGCCTTCAGATCCGGGACCGTCTGATCCCCGCCCTGGTCTCCCTGGAGGATGAGCTCGAAGCCCGGTCCGTCGAATATGCCAATGACATTACCATTGGACGGACGCACCTTATGGACGCTGTCCCCTTAAGCCTTGGACAGGAGATCTCCGGCTGGAGCGCCCTGCTACAGGATGCCCGCCAACGTCTCACGCGGGAACTACCGGAATTGCATGCGCTTACGCTGGGTGGGACGGCGGTAGGAACTGGATTGAACGCACCCGGAGAATTCGCAGACCTGGCTGTGAGGTACCTGCGTGAACTGACCGATCTCGAATTAAACCTGGTGTCGAACCGCTTTGCCGCCCAGGGTTCTCATGATGCGCTTGTCGCTGCATCGGCCTCCCTAAGAGGAGTTTCCGTCGCCTTGCGAAAAATTGCCTGGGACATCAGTCTTCTCGGTTCCGGTCCGCGGTGTGGCCTCGGTGAACTATTTCTCCCCGCCAATGAACCGGGCAGTTCCATCATGCCCGGGAAAGTAAACCCCTCACAGTCAGAAGCCATGATCATGGTCTGTACGCAGGTCATGGGATACGATACCGCTGTGGCCATAGCTGGAGCATCGGGGACTCTTCAGATCAACACGTTTAAGCCGCTTATTGCCCTCAATCTCCTTACCTCCATCGATCTCCTATCCGATGCCGCGGCCAGCTTTCGGGAGCGTTGCGTCAAGGGATTGCGCCCGAACCGGCCCCGTCTGAAATCCTATTTACAAGCATCTCTGATGCTGGTTACCGCCCTGGTGCCGGTCATCGGATACGACAGGGCCGCGGAAATCGCGAAACGGGCCCATGAAGAAGGGCTGACTCTCCGGGAAGCCGCTATCGCTTCGGGTGAGATATCAGAGGAAGAATTCGACCGACGGGTCCGACCGGAGACCATGATCTGAAACTTCCAAGACATGTAGAGCTGCTTTTTTCCTTTTAAGACCCAATTGCGCCGCCGTTCATCGGGTGCTATGATGGTTCCAGGCGTGATAATGGCTACCGATCTAATGTCTTTCCCATTCCTGGGAGCTATGCAATGAGGAGGATGCATCTCGTGTTGATCCCCTGCCTTCTCATTCTTGGAACGTCCATCACCCTGACAGCGCAATCATCGGGAACCATGGATCAGCTGTTGGAGTTGGACCTCACTGACCTGATGAAGCTGGAAGTCGTCACCGCTCTCAAAGAGCCCGAAACGTTAAACCGGGTTCCCGCCACGGTCCGCGTGATCACGGCGGAGGATATTCGAAGCAATGGCTATTTCAACCTTGAAGATGTTCTGGCCGATCTGCCCGGGTTCCAGTTTCGAAACATCGTCGGATTTAACAGCTATAGCTTCCTGAGGGGAATTCCAAGCCAGAACAACAAGATTCTCGTCCTTGTCGACGGTATCCAGATCAACGAACTCAATTCCGGAGGCTTCTACGGGGGTGCTCAGTACAATCTCGCGAATGTGGAACGCATCGAAGTCGTCTATGGTCCGGCCTCCGCTCTCTATGGGACCAATGCCATCTCCGGGATCATCAATATCATTACCTTCGGCCCACGTAACGCACCCCCTGCCCGCGTTTCGGCGACGGTCGGAAATTTTGACACACAAGCCGCGGACGTTCGAATCAGCCAGTACGATGCAGGACAGGATGTCGGATTCACTTTATCGGGCATGATCAGGACGACGGAGAAAGCAGACCTGAAAGGTAAAGAGGGAGATGACAACTGGACCGGAGACATGGAAAACTTCGAAGATGACCTCTCCTTTGATGGCAAGTTCCGATACAAAGATTTCATAGCAGGTTTTGTCCTTCAGGATAAGGATGCATCCCGGGCTACGGTGCAACAGACCATGGGCACAGGCCTGAGCGATCATGACGTCGACTGGCATATTCGGTTCCTGAATCTCTGGGCGGCATATTCCGCCGAATTTCAAAAGAATCTGAGATTACAATCGAAAGCGTATTACCGGAATGCCACGGTCCTGAATGATACGGTTCCCATTACGGAGCTGGCAGAGGAAGATTTCCCGGGTCGTCAGTACCGTTATTACCGCCCCGGCAATCTTCTGGGAAATGAAACCCAGATCTCCTGGACGCCCAGAACAGGCTATCGACTGACCCTGGGCATGGTTCTGGAACGGGAACATCTCGCCGATCAATTTTCCATTACCACAAGCGATTCTGCGGAAGAGGAGCCTCCCGTCCCACCCGATCCGGACATGATGACCAACACCCTGGTCAGCGTCTTTGCCCAGGGAAGAATCGCCCTTTCGGATTCTGCGGAACTATTCCTTGGACTGAGACACGATGACAGCAGCTATTATGGAACCGTTGACACACCCCGTGTCGGGCTGGTCATCAACCGGAAAAAATTAACCACAAAGATTCTGATGATGGATGCGTTTCGAGCTCCCAGACCCTGGGATTACACCGACGGCATGGGAAATTCAGATCTCCAGCCGGAGAAGATGCGTTCATACGAAATTTCGAATGCGTGGTCCTTTTCCGACCATGTTCGGCTGGAGGGATCCCTTTACCACAACAACCTTGACAACCTCCTTGTCCGGGAAATCGTAAACGAGGGCTCCCGCTGGATCAACGCGGGTGAAGTTAATACGAACGGTTTTGAGATCTCCCTCGATTACCGGAAAGGGCCCTGGAAAGGTTATCTCAACGCGACCTACACCGATTCCGAGGATGAAATGGATGAGCAGGTTCCCGAGATTGCACCCTGGGGAGCGAATTTAGGTTTTCACTACGCATTTTCCGCCTCACTCTCTGCAGGGATCCGAGGCAACTACCTGGGAACCCGGGATAATCCCAGGATCATTCCTGCTACGGGAGATATGACCATTGAGGATGCGTGGGTCTTCCATGGCTTCATGACAATGAAGCTACGGGGAGGATTTGATCTCCAGCTTGTCATCAATAACCTTTTTGATACGGAGTACTACCATCCTTCCAACCTGCCACCCACCCGTTTTCGACAGCCCCAGAGAACGTTTCGGATCACGGGAGGATTTTTCTTTTGAGAACGTTCCGAACGGTTCAGGGGACTCCGGGCTGCCGTATTTTCCATGCCCTGTCTCTGATCCTTCTTTACCTGGGAGTCATGGTTGCCAGTCCTGCATTCCTTCCGGCAGAGTCCGACCCGAGCCAGGGAAGCGAATATGATGTCAAGGCTGTCTTTCTCTATAATTTCACCCGCTACCTTCAGTGGCCGGAAGACTCAAACATAGATCAGTTTGATATTACCGTCCTGGGTGAAAGCCCGATCCTTGCCTCCCTGGAGGAAATTGCCGGGAAAAAAACCGTGGATACTCTGCCCATCGATGTACACACCTGCAGGAACGTCAGGGATATCGGACATCCCCGCATTCTCTTTATCTCCCGATCCGCTTCCCGGTGGTTTCCCGATGTCCTTCGAGAGACCTCGGGTACGGACATCCTGGTCGTCGGAGAGAAAGAGGGACTGGCAAAGCAGGGTGCCGCCATCAACTTTATTCTCAAAGGCGGCCATATCAAATTCGAAATCAACGAAGATGCCCTGGAGGAAGCCCAAATCCAGGTCAGCTCTCAGCTGTTGAAGCTGGCCATTCGAGTTTCCCCGCGTCACCCGGAAAACGGATCATGAGGTTCAAAGATCTTTCCATCCGAAGCAAGCTCGTTCTCCTGCAGCTTCTTGTTGTCTTTGTCGTCCTGGTCCTCTATAGCGTCTTTCATATTTTCCTGGACGTTCAGGTTCACCGGGAAGCTATCAGTTCCAGGCTTTCTTCCATGGCAGATATTATTGGATACAACTGTATCTCCGCACTGGATTTCCTGGATGCGGAAGATGCGTCTCGTACGCTACGTTCACTGGAGGCGGAAGCGAACATCACCCACGCGTGGATTCTGGATGGTACAGAAAACATCTTTGCATCCTATCGCAGGAAGGGACAAAAAGAGGATCGGCCTGTAATTCCAGCGGACGGACACGAAGAAATGAAAGGAAAGTATTTATACCTTTCCAGAGGGATTCTGCAACAGGGCGATATGATGGGGTCGGTCGTCCTTCGGTATGACATGACCCCCTATCGAAATCTGATTCTGTATAAGGGTCTGGCGGCGACAGCAGCCCTCACAGGCGGACTTGTCGTGGCGTTCTTCCTGGCTCTTCTTACCCAGAGGGCTCTGACCGGTCCCATGGATCATCTGGTCGATACGATTGAGAAGGTGTCCCGGACCCGGGACCTTTCCATCCGTGCCGCGGAAGGCCGACGGGATGAAATCGGGGTGCTGTACACGGGATTCAACACCATGCTTTCCGAAATCCAGACCCGGGAGGTCGAACGGGATTCCGCCATCGCCGCGTTACGGGAGAGTGAAGACAAGTACCGCACACTGGTCGAAGGCGCGAAAGACGGGATCGTGATCATCCAATACGGAAGGTTTGTCTACGCCAATCCGGCCCTGGTCGAGATGTCCGGGTATCCGATTGAAAGGCTCATCGGCTCCGAGTTCATCAAACATATCGCACCCGAAGAAGTTCCACGGCTCCAGGTTTTTTACAAAAAGAGGATGAGCGGCGTGGAAGCCGACGCCCGGTACGAAACCATCTTCCTGGATCAGGATGGGCAGTATATTCATGCGGAGGTGAACGCGGCTCTCATCACCTATCAGGGGGAGCCTGCGGATCTCGTCATCATCAGGAACATCAACGAGAGAAAGAAGGCCGAAGCGGAAATCAGAAAATTGAATGAAACCCTCGAGCTCCGGGTTAAGGAGCGCACGCGGGAACTGGCGGAAGCCAATGAAAAGCTCATAGAACTCGATCGAATGAAGAGCATGTTTCTGGCCAGCATGAGCCATGAGCTTCGCACGCCGCTGAATTCCATCCTGGGATTCACGGGCCTTCTCCTGATGGGGATGTCAGGCGAATTAAACAAAGAACAGACCAAACAGCTCTCCATGGTACAGACCAGTGCCGAACACCTTCTGAACCTGATCAACGATATTCTGGACATTTCCAAGATCGAATCCGGAAAGGTGGATCTGACGATTGAAACATTCGCCTTATCCGACCTGGTAGAGGATGTTCTGAAATCGGTGAGACCAATTGCAGAGCCCAAAGGCCTTGAGCTTATTTCCGACATCCCCGAGGACCTTACGGTAGAGAGCGACCGTAGGAGAATAAAACAGATTCTCGTCAACCTGATCGGGAATGCCATCAAATTCAGCGAAAAGGGTTCGATCACCGTGAATGCGGGCCGGGACAAAAACAACGTTCTCCTATCCATTTCGGATCAGGGTATTGGGATCCGGAAGGAAGACCTGGACAAATTGTTCATTCCCTTTCAGCAGATTGACATGTCCTCCACAAAGGCGTACGAGGGGACGGGACTAGGATTATACCTGTGTAGAAAGATTCTAACCCTTCTTCATGGTGAAATCTCGGCACAAAGCGAGTACGGCTCGGGCAGCACCTTCTCCTTTTCCATTCCCCTGACCTGGGAGGAGCTATAGATGAAGACCGTACTCATCATCGAGGACAATGACAATAATCTCTACATGATGCGATTTATCGTCACCAGGCTCGGCCACCGGGTCATGGAAGCCCGGGACGGCGCATCCGGAGTGGAAGCGGCAAAGAGGGAGAAGCCTGACCTGATCCTGATGGACATTCAGCTGCCCGTCATGGATGGGTACGCCGCAACCAGGGAAATTCGTTCTTTTGAGGAATTACATGATGTCCCCATTATCGCCGTAACATCCTATGCCATGGTCGGGGATCGGGAAAAGGCCCTGGAAGCCGGATGCACCGGCTACATCGAGAAACCGATTCAACCTGAATCCTTCATCGAGGAGTTGAAACGCTATGTCTGATCATACTTCCCTGTCGAACATGAATGTTCTTGTCGTTGATGACCACGAGGACAACCGCTACCTTCTCAAAAGCCTTCTTGAAGGACTGGGACACAAGGTCCTCGTCGCGATGAACGGGCGTGAGGCCCTGGAACTGCTGAGAAAGGAACCGGCTGACCTTGTCATCTCCGACATCCTGATGCCCGTCATGGACGGATATCAGCTCTGCCGCGAGATTCGTGGAGATGAATCCCTGAAAAATATCCCCTTTATCTTCTACACGGCCACATACGTGGATCAGAAGGATGAGGATTTTGCCCTGAAACTGGGTGCCGATCGGTTCTTCAGAAAGCCCATGAATCCCAAAGTATTCATGGAGCAGGTCCAGACTTTGATGGATGAAGTGGCTGCCAACCAGAAAACCGACCGCAGAGTTCCGGACGCGAATGAAAAAGAAATCCTGAAACTCTATAACGAACGCCTCGTTCACAAACTTGAAAAGAAGATGCTGGATCTGGAACGGGAAATGAAGGAACGGGAAAAGATGCAGGAGGCATTACGGGTCAGTGAAGAAAAGTATCGAACCCTGGTGGATCAAGCCTCCGATGCCATCTATATCCTGAATTCTGACGCGACGATTCTGGATGTCAACCCTGCGGCATGCACCATTCTCCAATATACCAGGGAGGAGTTAATCGGAATGGATTTTCTCACACTGATTCCTCCCGAAGATCTGGAGCGGCAGCCCCTGCTTCTGCCGAAGATCCTGAAGGGAAATCCAGTTCTCTTTGAACGAATGCTCTTCCGCAAAGACGGAGGGATCGTGCCCCTGGAAATCAGTGCGATAGGCCTGAAGAATGGACGAATCCAGAGCATCGCCAGAGATATTTCGGAACGAAAGCGTGCGGAGGAGGCCCTGCGGGAGAGCGAGGAACGATACGCGCTGGCCGCCAAGGGCGCCAATGACGGTTTGTGGGATTGGAACCTGGTTTCCGAAGAGATCTACTTTTCCCCTCGCTGGAAGTCCATGCTCGGGTACAGCGAGGATGAAATTCAGAACCTTCCCGACGAGTGGTTCGATCGTGTCCATCCCGACGACATTGAGAATTTGAGAGCCCAGCTCGCAGCCCATATGGACGGATCGATCCCCCATTTCGAGGTGGAGCATCGAATCAAGCATAAGGACGGAGCCTTTCGTTGGGTCCTGGCCCGTGGGCTGGCAGTCATCAACGGTCAGGGCAAACCCAACCGGATGACCGGATCCCAGACGGACATCACCGACCGGAAAAGAGCGGAAGAGCAGCTTCTCTACGATGCCTTCCACGACAGAATTACCCGATTACCCAATCGGGCGCTCTTTGCCGATCGACTGGGACAGGTATTTGATCGGGCCAGAAGAACGGGATCTTACAGCTTTGCCGTCCTGCATCTCGATTTGGATCGCTTTCAAATGATCAATGAAAGCATGGGGCATGACACCGGGGATCTTGCCTTGAAATCGACAGCGGATCGAATCCAGACCTGTATTCGCCCGGGGGATACCCTGGCCCGTTTTGGAGGGGATGAATTTATTCTGCTCCTTGACATGGTCAGTGATATCACGGACGTGAACCGTATAGTGGAAACGATCCGCATGACTCTGGACAAACCGGTGACCCTTCAGGACCAGGAAATCGTTACCACTGCAAGTATCGGCATTGTCCTGGGCAACGAGTCCTATGACAGGCCCGAAGAATATTTGCGGGACGCACATCTCGCCATGCATAAGGCCAAAGCTCGTGGCAGGGCAAATGTAGAGGTGTTTGACTCCGAACTGTATGCAAGGGCCATGGATCGTTTACAGCTGGAACTGGCTCTTCGACGTGCGGTGGAACGGGGGGAGATTCAGGTCTATTACCAGCCGGTCATCGATCTGAAAACAGGAAAATTGATCAGCCTGGAGGCTCTGGCCCGCTGGAACCATCCCGAGAGGGGTATCCTCGCGCCCGCAGAATTTCTCCATGTCGCGGAAGAGGCCGGCTTTCTGGTCGTCATAGATCGTCTCGTCCTCGTTTCCGCATGTGAACAGTTACGGAAATGGCTTGACAAATATCCACGATTCGACACATTGAGCATCAGCGTGAATTTTTGCAGCCGCCAGTTTTCCGAGGCCGACCTGGTTCCCTTTCTCAAAGGCATTCTGGCCCAGCATAACCTGCAGCCTCAGCATTTAAGCATCGAAATTACCGAGAGCACCCTGATGGAGAACCTGGAACAGACCCGATCGGTCCTGTCCGAGATTCAAAAACTGGGCGTAAAATTGTTCATAGATGATTTCGGAACGGGCTATTCTTCACTGAGCTACCTGCATGAGTTTCCTATTGACCTGCTGAAAATTGATCGGTCGTTTATCGGGCAGATTTCCGATTCCGGAACTCCCGTTCCCATTGTTCAGACCATCATCTCTCTGGCTCATACCATGGGCCTGCAGGTGGTGGCTGAGGGGGTGGAACACGAGTGTCAGTGCTCGACTCTTCGATCGTTACAGTGCAACTGCGCGCAGGGGTATTTTTTTTCCAGACCCATCAGCGCAGAAGATACCGGCAGAATATTGCAGTCGGGAAAGACCTGGATGTAATTTTTCGGGAAAAAATCTTTGTTCCGTCTGCACATTGCAGGGTCCGTTACCGAAGAACCTGAATCAGGTCTTCACGGCGGGAGACGAGGAGACGACCGCTGGCCCTGAGAAGAATCCCGTATAGAATTGAAAGCAGAACGAGGAGACCACCGACGGTCACTGGCACCAGCCCCTTGTATCCCATGGATGCCGGGAGAATTACGGCGGGCGACACAAGTCCCATCGCGACGACCAGGGAGAGGATGTTTACAAGGGCCGAGGTCGAAGAGGTGGCGGACATTTTCCACGAGGAAATGTCGTTTTTCTTCGGAAAGAGAATCGAAAGTATATTCCCCACGCATGTAAAGATCAGTGTGATCGCGGCGAAGGTCAGGAGACTTGTTGTCGTGATAAAGAGACCGGGAAAACCACTCACCAGGGTAAGGGTGAGCGTCAGCATCAGGAAGAGGAGAACACTGTAGCTCCAGGTGCCAAGATTCTTTCCAAGGAGGATGGACCGGGGTGAAACGGGCACGAAAAAGTAAGTTTTAATCCCGCTGTGTTCCCAGGCAAAGGTATTGTTGATGAAATTGGTGGCCAGCATGGCCGTGTAGGCTGACAGACCGAGAAAACCCAGCTGGTGCGGGCTCAATCCCCACAAACCCTCACCCGATTTGGATAAAAAGGCCTTCAGGACAAAGATGGTAATGACAGGGATGAGAAGCAGGTTCAATTTCCCCGGCGAACTCCGAAGAAGGTACCGAAAATCCTTCATCCAGATCGCGGCAACCTGGGGCTTAACCCACCGGGCGAGAACCTGCTCCACTCTATCGAAAAGCCCAGTTTTTTGAACCTTTGGGCACTCTTCGCGGGACCGGCCCTCCCCTGATGAACCCGGCTGGAGAACCACGCGGCCAAAGAGACGATAAGCCACAAAGATCCCCAGAAGATCCCCCAGGAGCAGAAAGAAGGCTGGCTCTGCAGCGGAAGAATAGATTCCGGAAAAGAGATCTTTCAAAACACGGCTGGCGGCGACGGATGGAATCCAGGGAACGATAAAAGCGGAGATACTCTTTAATTCGGAGAGGAAGGGAATGGGATGATGCTGACCCGCCGAATCGAAAAAGATCTGGGGAAGAAAGCAGAGGGTCAGAAAGAGAAAGGCGACAAAGACGACGAAGATCTCCCGGATCCGGCGATGACGGAGTACCCCCTGAAGGAACAGCGAGAAGGCCATGGCCCAGGAAAAGGTAAAGACTGTAAAAAGAACCAGAATAAGGGCAGCTGAAAGAGAGGCCCGCACCTGGAGAAGAAATCCGGTCAGATAGACCGCCATAAGTATGGGCAGGTAAAAGAGGTGCTGTATCTCACCCACGGAAGAGAACAGGAGAAGTCCGAAGAGCTTTTTATGGGAAACAGGGAAAACCAGAAATTTCCTCGGATCGAGATCAACTTCCCCGGACGAGAGAAGGATCGGGAGAAAGAGGGCAATCCCGAGGGACGACCCCAAAACGATATTGAAAATGATGTACAGCATGTCCGCGTCTCCCCCTCTTGCCGCTCCATAGGTAAGCAGGCCCGCGAGGAGAGCGAGAAGTAGAACAATGAAGGCCATGAAGCCCGTAAGGATCAGGCCCATGATGGTATTCATCGCCCCCGCGGCCGTCCGGCTGCGGTTCAGGGTCAGCCGTAACTTCATCCAGAGGATCGTATGGATCAGGCCCACGGTTTCCTTACTCCAGCCATGAGAGGGTTCGTTCGGGCCGGTCTCCGGTCCCGATGATCGTAAGGAAAATCTCTTCCAGGGTCCGGGTCCCTTTGACGGAGGGATCGCCTTCCAGCTCTACACCCTGACGAAGGGTCTCCATCGATCCCTGGGCCACCAGTTTTCCCCTGTGAATAATGGCCACGTCGGTACAGAGACGCTCCACGATCTCCAGGATATGGGAGGTCAGGAAGATGGTCACGCCCCGTCCGATGAGGATTCCGAGGATCTGTTTGATCATCCGGGATGCGATGGCATCGATTCCTTCAAAGGGTTCATCCAGGAAGAGGAGCTCGGGCTCATGAATCAGGGCAGCTGAAAGCGCCAGCTTTTTCTTCATTCCATGGCTATAGTCCACGATGAGCTTTGACTGGTCCCCGGCCAGCTCCATCAGATCCAGCAGCTCCTCGCCGCGGGATTGAATCTGTTTTGAATCCATGCCGTACATCCTGCCCACAAAGGTCAGGTACTCCCTCCCGGTCAGTCGATCGAAGAGGGCCAGTTCTTCCGGAACCACCCCGATCCGCCGCTTCACTTCCACGGGATCTTTCACGATGTCGTATCCCAGCAGGGTGGCGGAGCCGGAGGTCACCTTCAGCAACCCCGTCAGCATATGGATGGTCGTGGATTTTCCGGCACCATTCGGTCCGAGAAAGCCAAAAAAGGTTCCCCGTTCTACCGTCATGGAAAGACCGTCCACGGCACGAAGGGTACCAAAGGTGCGGGTTAGCTCCAGGATCTCAATCGCATGGGTCATGTACGGCCCCTTCTATTTGTCTGATTGTTCTACTATACGGGGTTCAGAGACGCAGGTTCTCACGAGGGGTTCGAATCCACCGCAACTGATTCCTGCCGCACTGGGCTGCACAGATCCTCGGACATGCCCGGTTCTTTCAACATGGGATTCAATTTCACAGCTCGTTCCCACTCTGTATGAGATTCATCGAGAAGCTCCTTCGATCCGCTTCCCGTCCCCCTGGCCTTCAGGCAGAGAATAATTCCCAGAGCCTGGTGGCCCTCGGCCAGATCCTCGTTCAGATTGATGCTCTTCCTGGCATGGCTTTCCGCTTCCTGCAGGGCCGTTTGCGCATCCGCACCGTGCTGAAGGAGCCAGACTGCCATCATCCACCCCCGCTTTGCTTCAAGGGCCTGGATTTCTGCGTCCCGGGGGTTGAGATTGTCCGCTGAGATCAGGGAGTTCCGGGCGCGATTCAGGGCATCCGCCGGGGAACGTCCATGGGTCTGAAACCAGAGCGCCTCCGCCAGCCAGATGTTCGCATCCAGGGCAAGAAATTCAGCACTGGAGGGATTGAGCTCCCGTGCCCGGTCCAGGTGGGTTCGGGCTTCCCGAAGGAGCACAAGGGGGTCCTCATCCCTTCGGGCCCTGAATCGGGCTTCCACCAGGTACGTTTCCGATAGATTTTTCATGGCATTGTGATAGTTGGGGCGATTGTCAATCGCGGCATGAAGAAGATCCCGTGCCTCCTTCAACAGGGATTGCGGATCGCCTCCCCGGCTTACGACCCATTCGGCTTTTCGGACAAGAGTATTGCCCAGGTTGGAATAGGCAAAGACGTAATCCGGGTTTATCTCAATTGTCTTACGATAGTGAATTTCAGCCTTCTCGAGGGCCGGAAGAGGGTCCTTTCCGTGGGCAAAGGCGTACTTTCCACTGGCCCAGTGTACATTTCCCAGGTTGTTATGGAGATAGGCATTTGTGGCATCCATGTCAAGGGCCTTCTGGTAGAATTCCACCGCCTGATCGAGAGACTCGGAAGGTAATCGACCTTGATCCATGAGATAGAGCCCCATTAACTCGTACGCTCTGCCAAGATTGTTATAAATTTTTGTATAGGAAAGGTCGTTTTCGTTTCGGAGCGCCTGTCGATAGGAAGCGATGGCCCGTTTCAAATCCGGAACCGGGTCCTCCCCTCTCTCCATGGCATTCTGCGCGATGGCCTTGTACACCACACCCACGTTGTTATGGGCATCCGCGGAGTCCGGGTCCAGAGCCAGAGCCTTGCGGAAATTCTCGAGGGCGGCATGAAAGCTCTTTTCCGGATCCTTTCCCTGCCACATTTCGAACAGGGCGAGGTTCCAGTACACGGATCCCTTCCTGGCGTATGCCCTTGCATCCTTGATGTTCACCGCAATAGCTTCTTCCGCCGATTCAAGAGCCCGGTTGATGGCCTCTGTTGGATCTTTATCTTCCCGTTTCAGACAGATGGAAAGGAGTTCGTAAATTTCAGACCGAGACAAATAGGCTTCCACGTTTTCCGGATTGGCGCGAATGGATCGATCACTCGCTTCCAGCGCCTGGTCGATCATGGTCAGAGGGATATCTTCCCGGCGCTCAATCACCTCCACAAGCCCAAAGATGCGGTCCACTTCGGCTTTGAGGACATCTGTATCACTTTCAGCCATGGCCATGGCAATCCGCAGGGCTTCACCCGCCTCTTCATAGTACTGTTGAGCCCTGACATCATCCCCGCGCCTGAGCCGCTCCTCTCCCAGAGCCATCAGGATATTTCCTTCCAGCGTTCTGGCTTCGTACATCCAGGGAAACTGTATAAACACCTGACGCGTCAACGACAGGGCTTTCATATACTGACCTTCATAGTAGGCAATCAGAGCTTCCACATATTCCGGAGCATCCACCTGAATTCCCCGGCTTTCCCGGAGGAGGGCCAGGGCGGGCATCCTGTATTCTTCGATCAGCTTCCTGCGGCGAACTTCCCGCCGTTCTTCATCCGGCTCTTTCCGGACCGCAAGGAGCTCTTTCTGGTAAAGCTCACCCATGACCGAACCCAGGGCATAGGCCACCTCAGGTTTTCGATAACCGGAATTCCAGGCTTTCTCCAGGTATGCCCGGGCATCCTCAAACTGCCGAAGCGCCAGCAGGGCTCTGCCAATGGCGTAGTTACCTGGACCCCGGGCGAGCCGGCCCCGGCGGTCCACCCGTTTTATTAAGGATTCCACATAGGCAGACGCCCTGGCTTCTTCGGGACGGACGTCGTGGAGAGGAGCGGTATAGGCGTGACGGAGAAGCTGTTCGATATAGCCGACGGAGCCTTCATATTCATGGCGAAGAGATTCCTGGACCCCGTCCCGCCAGCTCGAGTAGAGAAAAAGAGTCGAAAATCCCGTGACAATCACGACCAGAAGGGCCAGGAGTGCCGTCATCGTTCGATGCTTCCTGGCCTTTTTGATCAGGCGCAGGGACCAGGTTGAGGGACGCGCCTCCACGGGCTCCCCATCCAGGAACCGCCGCAGATCTTCTTCCATGACTCGCGCACTCTTGTAGCGGTTGGCGGGAAGCTTCTCCATGCATTTCAGAACGATCGACTCGAGATCACGGGGAAGGGTGGGATTGACTTTTCGCAAAAGAGGAGGATCCTCCTCCACGACCTTGCGGAGGACCTCAATGGCCGTGCCGTCAAATGGGGGAAACCCGGTCAACAGAAAGAACAGTGTCGCTCCAAGGCTGAAGACATCGGTCCGTGCGTCCAGATCCTGGCTGTCCCCCAGGGCCTGTTCGGGAGACATGTAGTGGGGAGTTCCAAGTATCGCTCCCGTGACCGTGACGCCGGGAGCGGCAACTTCCCTCGCCAGGCCGAAATCCATAATGACGGCTCTCCACCCTCCCCGTTCTTGCCGCTCCACCATGATATTTCTGGGATTCAGATCGCGGTGGATCAATCCCTGCTCATGGGCGGAAGCCATGGCTCCCGCCACATCCCGCATGATTCTGACCTTATCCTCGATTGTGAGGGTATCCCGCACCGACTGCAGGGTTATGCCATCGATATACTCCATGGCAATGAAGGGCTTCCCGTCCTGCTTTCCCACATCATAGACCCTGCAGATATTGGGATGGTCCAACCGGGCCTGGGTCTTGGCTTCGGTACTGAGACGAGTGACGAAGTCAGGGTCATCCTCACGGAGCAGCTTCACGGCCACGTAGCGGTTCAGCTCAAGATCGACGGCCTTGTACACCCGTCCCATGCCTCCCTCACCCAGCAGGTTGAGAAGCTTGTACCGGCGCTTGTAAATCGATCCGGATTTGCGCACCCGGGTGGAAATTTCCATGGGAACATCCGAAGATGGCAGGTCCACATGGAGCGGTTCAAGCACGGCACGGGTAAGCTCCTGAACCAGGGTCGAAATGATTTCCGGAGTCAGAAGACCCTTTTTCAGGAGAAGGTAAAGACGGGACCCTTCTGACTTCTTATAGTCCACCATAGTTCTGGCATCGGAAAGCTCCTGGTCCACCTTTTCCAGGTCCGACGCACTGAGAATTCCCTTTGCGAGGGCCAGATCCAGGATTTCGTTTTCCTTCGGGGCCGTCATAAATTTATGGGAACCAATCCGGACTGAGAAATCTCATCAGGGTCTCCGGATAGAAGAAAGATCGGCTGCTTTCCCCCGACTGCACCATAAATGCAGTCTATCCAGAGGTCAGGGGGATGTCAAGAAGACAAACCTCTGATGGATCGATTCCGCGAAAATCTCGTTCCCGGGATTTCCCGTTCAGTTCGACTCGTTGTTGCAGGAGTCCACCGTCACGATTTTGTAGCAGGCATTCGATGAATTCAGGGCATCCGTCGTTGAGCTGGTTCCCGGAGTCGAAAGGGTCATCCACTGCACAGGGAAGGGCGCACTGCAATCGCTCTGGGCATATACGCGGTAGTGATCGAGATCCCCGCACCCGGGATCATTCCAGTCAAGCTGAACAAGCGGGTCCGTCCTGGTCAGCGTCAGTGACTCCCCGACGATGGGACAGGGCGTTAAATCCCTGGCGTCGGCTTCCTGCGCTCCCGGTGACGTGGTCGTTGAAATCCCGCAACCGTTTACATACCGCACTGTATAGGTATAGGTCTGGTCCTGCAGTCCAGAACTGTCCGTGTAGCTGGTGGTTCCCAGAGAGATTCCGGTCTGTATCGGAGTTCCATCCCGCAACACGTCATAGGTGCGCGTTCCCTCTCCACCATCTCCCCATGTGCTGGAGGGGGGATTGGCGCTCCAGGTGACCTGTACTCCGTTTTTCAGGCAGGGGCTTACATCTGCCGCCGTGTTATTGTCCGGGGCCGCCGGAGCAAAGGGTTTGTCGCTGGAGCTGGTTCCCGAAGTGGAACTCGAAAGGGAACATCCATTGTTGTAACGGACGGAGTAGGTATACACCGTTCCATTCGTGCCCGTTGTATCCACAAATTCAGTTGTACCGTAGGTGATCCCTGACCCGGCAGCCAGAGCGCTTCCATTTCGAAGAACATCGTAGGTCCGGGTTCCATGGCTGGAATCCCCCCAGTCGCCCGGATCCTGGGGCCAGGTCACGGTAATACCGGCGTCATCACAGTAGTCGGAGTCCACCGAATTGCTGTTCACGGAGACCGTGGGGACCACCCCCGCCCCATCGGAGGCGGAATCATTCCCCGAATCGGCGTCCAATCCGCATCCGTTCTTGTAGCGCACCTGATAGTAGTACGGCTGGTCATGGGAGGCTCCCGTATCGACGTAGGACGTGGCGGGATAAGGGATGTTATCCCAGATCGGGTTGAAATTGACCCCGTCGATGCTTCGGCGGACCCGGTAATATCGGTCTCCTGTTCCTCCATCGCCCCAGGAATCAGGATCCTGGGGCCAGGTGATCGTAAGACCCGAGTAGGTGCACGGATCGGCATCGGAAACCGTGGTGCTCTGGGAGACCACGGGATCCTGCTGGACAAAGTCCTGAACCACGTCCGTGTCCGGAGTTTCCGCGTTCTTGCCGCATCCGTTGATGTACCGAACCCTGTACCGGTAAGAGATTCCGGTTATCGTGGTGGAATCGACATAGCTGGTTGTCCCGTAATCGATCTGAGAGCCCAGGGCCTGCCATGATGAAAATATGCTGTCCCAGCGCCAGACCCGGTATTTTCGTCCGGTCTCCCCATTATCGTTCCAGCCGCCGCCAGGATCCCGGGGCCAGGTAACGGTGATCCCAGAGCTGGCCGTGCATCCATCGGCATCCTCCGCGTTACACGTCACGGTGACCGTGGGGGCTGTGCTGGTCTCATCGGATACCGGGCTGCTGGCCAGGCCCTGGGTTGAACGGTTGCAGGAATTGGCCACGACCATGCTGTAGGTGTAACCCACGCCAGGGGAAGCCGAATCATCCGTACACGAAATAGTTCCGTAGGGGATCGTTCCGCTACAGCCCCCGGAACCAAGCGGGGATCCATCCCGCAGGATCATATAGGATCGACCCGCAGAATACCCATAATCGGCCCATTCCGGGCTGTCGGGATCCCAGGATACAAGGATCCCCGTATTGTCGCAGGGATCGGCATCCTCAACCGTGAAGATAAGGTAGTTCAGGTCCGGATCATCCCAGCAGGAGATGTACATGGACCCGTTCCCGAGAGCGTTGGTCAAGTTCGAACCACCCCAGACGATCATCCCGCTGTCCGCCCATACGGCTGTGTGCTCGGTCCGCGCAGAGGGCGCACCTACACCTGAGGTAGTGGTCGTGTACCAGAGGTCGTTGACGTAATCATACCGGCCGCCCGTGTTGTAGACACTGGAACTTCGGTCCCCTCCCCAGACAATCATCTCGTGGCCGGTCCAAACGGCGGTGGGGTGTTCCCTGCCGTCGGGGGCATTGGTAGTCGTCATAAGCGTCCAGACGTCACTCTGGGCATCGTAGATCCCCCCCTCCCTGTTCCACAGATCCGCACCCCAGGTGTACCCGCCCCAGACCATCATGAGATCGTGGGTCGGATCCGGAAGACGCACACCGATCGCCGCATGGTTATGCCTTCCCTTGGGAGCATTGCTCGTCGTGATCGGTTTCCAGAAATCGCTGGGATCGGTTGAATAGGAATCCAGACGCAGAATTCCGCCCGAGTTCAATCGGTCGTCTCCACCCCAGATCACCATGGTCCAGACCATGTAATACCGCCACCCATAAAGGTTGACGGAAGTATGTTTCGCGCGGGGACTCGGACAATCTGGATCTATGGTGTCGGTGGCATCCCACCATGTTCCTGTACCGCCGTTGTACGTCAGGTTTCCCCCCGTGTTCATATCATCGGTATCGGTTCCACCCCAGATGGCCGCGCTTGACAGGTATCCAATCGGGTCCATCGTATGGTAATACCTGCCTTCAGGCACGTAGCATGGAAAACCGGTAGTGTCACATGTCGAGACCCATGAGTTGCTGTTCGGGTCATAGACTCCGCCGGAATTAAAGGAGGCTCCTCCGTATCCGCCCCAGACGTACATCACCTGTTCCGACGAATCCCAAACGCCGGTATGCAGGCGGCGGGCAACCGGGGCGTTCGTAGTCGTGGTTGCCGTCCAGGAGTCGGTGGCAGGGTTGTACTTCCCCCCATTCCGGTAATAGGAGCTTCCGTTCCATCCTCCCCAGACGATCATGTCCGATCCGGTCCACACGGCAACATGCTGAGTCCGTGCGACCGGGGCACCGCTCGAGGTGACGGGAACCCAGGAATCTCCACCTGCACGAAGCACCCGGTTGGTCAATGAAATATCCGGTACAGCGTAGAAATATTCAGGCTCTTTGATTTCGAGGGCAAATCTGCTTTCGTTTTGATCCCACCACCCGGTGAACTCCTCTTTTTCCCAGACAACCCGGGTAATGGCAATCTTCCTGTCCGTGGATTCCCGGATCAGGATGCCGTAGTAGCTGAATTCATTTTCCTGAAGAGAACTCACCATCCCGGCGGTGATCGGACGGGGGGCCTGTCTCCCGGCTCCCTCCATTCCCATCTGGTCCAGGAGTTCGTGCTGAAGTCTGTCCCATCCGTCCTGGTCGAGGTAGATGGGGCCTTCGATGGGTACGGGTTCTTTCCCGGCAGCCTCATCTGGTGTGGTAACAAGGACCCATTCTTGCGGGGCTGGATAACCGGTGAGCCGGTGCAGGTCCGCCAGAGTGTGGACGCCGGCCCACTCGCGCTCCGCCCGTGAATGAATTGCACCCTGGAACCGTTCATCCCCGGAGAAGAGGCTCCGGATCGTATTTTCCACGAGGATGGGGCGGGCCAGGCATTCCGCGATGCGGTGAGGGTCGTTGTCCAGTGCCGCAAAGATCTCCGCCAGACGATGCGGCATAAGGGAATTCCTGGCCATGCGATTCATTTCGTTTTGCAGATCCTCTCCTGAAAAGGTCTTCCCCCACAGAACCTCCAGAGCGTTGCACTGACGCAGCATTGTCGACACCCTGGAGTAGAGGACCGTGTTTGTGAAGATCTGTTCATACACGGGTTTCGGTGCATCCTCACGAAGAGAGGGAACCCGGTGGGAGAATTTGATCCGCTGAAGGGTGTCAAAGGCTTGAACCCTCTGCTCGTAGGTGAGCGGGTACCTGTTGCCCTCGATAAGGTCTGTTGATTTTGGGTTCGTCAGGTTGGATGCGTGACCCATCTCCAGGGAAAGAAGTGCGGTAAGGAAAATAAACCAAAACGATTTCGATTTCATGCCCCCCCCATTTGAATAAAGTATGGCAAGCCTGCCGATGTACTCTGTGGAATCAACGGGAAATTCCCGGGCGCTCTCCTTTAGAGAATAAAGGTACAAACCCGATCTGTCAAATGAATCGATCCCATCTCTTACCTTTTCGAATCGTCCACCGAGATAATTTCCTTGCAGAATTCTTAACACCGGCGTATGGTAGAAGTACGGAAGCAGGTCAAGTTGGGGAAAAAAGAAGGTGTGTTATGAGGAAAAACGTTCAAAGTCTATTTACTTCGAAATTACGCGCCCCTCTTTCGGGGGTTCTGATCGTCTTCCTAGCCCTGTCCGCCGGAGTCATGGCATCCGGGGGCCCCCTCGTCACGATCACCGATAAAGTACAGACGGAATTTGGCACGTACGTGCCTGTCTTCGTCCGGAGCGTGCCTTCCGTGGTGCCCTACACCGTGGAAGCCGGACTGACCAATGTCATCAACCGGGAAGATTACAACCTGACCGCGGAACAGATCGAGCTCATTGTTCAGAATGGATTTGTGGCAACCCCCGAATCTTCGTACGACTCGGGTACCGGGTACAACGAAATTTACGATGTCTACGTCGAAGCCAATTCGAAGGGACTGCCCATTTTTGTTACAACAGACGCAGTTCTTCATATTTACCACCGATTCTTCGATGACATCCTGCAGAACATCGAGGAGGACCAGTTCCTGCCCTCGCTTATCGCACTGGATACCAGCCTCTTTTCCCGGGCACGACAGATGGATCTGGATGAGAACGATCCTTCGACCTTTCTTCTTGGTGCCTATTTTGCCGTGGCCCTCTCCCTGGCTGATCCCTCCTTTGAAGTCCCTTCGGACTACAGCGCCATCGTGGCGCAGGAGCTTGCCCTGATCGAGGCTCACGAGGGGTACGCGGCCTCTCCCCTATTCGGCGCCTACCCGGAGGACTACAGCCAGTACAAACCGAGAGGTCACTACACGAAGTCTGAAGCTCTGGAACGCTATTTCAAAACGATGATGTGGCACGGCCGGATGACCTTCATCCTTCGGGATGGCTATGGAACGGTTCAGCCCACCCTCACGGGAGCCGCCCTTCTTCTCACCCAGGCCCTGTCTACGGGTAACCACGGTGAGGAATGGGGTGGTATCTACTTCCCGACCACCTTCTTCGCCGGCCGGGCCGACGACCTTCTGTACACCGACTATCTGACCGTTGCCACCCGGATATACGGATCGGACTTTCTCACCCAGGCTCCCGACCTGATCCTTGATCCGGCCTCTCTCCAGACCTTCATCACGGAAGCGGAAGCCTCCCTCCCCGATCCGGAAATTCCCACCCTGACCGGAAAGGGGCTTCGGTTCATGGGCCAGAGGTTTATTCCGGATTCCCTGATGTTCACCCGTCTCGTGTACCCGTATGTCCTGGATCGCTACATGCCCCGCAGTCTCGATGTCATGGCCGTCCTTGGATCGGACCTGAGCCTTGAAATCCTGGAAGCGGAAGGAGAAACCGTTTATCCTGGTTACATGGAGGAGATGAAGGACCTTAAGGAGCGGTTCTCTTCCTACCCGGAAGCCCAGTGGGCCGACAACCTCTACTGGAACTGGCTCTACACCCTGATGCCCCTCCTCTACCCGAAGGGGGAAGGCTATCCCTTCTTCATGCAGAACGGGGCATGGGAGAAAAAGGATCTCAACGCAGCCCTCGGCTCCTGGACGGAGCTCCGCCACGACACGATCCTCTATGCAAAGCAGAGCACATCGGGAACAGGGATGCCCCCCGAATACTTTCCAACGCCGGGCTATGTCGAACCCAACGCCGATCTGTACGCCCGACTGGCGGCTCTCACCCGATACACGATGGATGGCCTGACAGGATTTTCTCTCCTGGACACCGACACGGAACAACGCCTGCGGGGTTTTGAAGCCATCCTCCTGGAGCTGAAAACCATTGCCGAAAAGGAACTCGCCAATCGGCCTCCAAACCATAAGGAACAGGCATGGCTTTCAACCTTCGGAGACACGATCCGGAACCTGGTCACAACGTCCGATTATCCGGATGACTCCTCCCCTGTCGTGGGTGATGACCCCATGGCGATCATCGCCGACGTCCACACTGATCCCAACAGTTCCACCTGCCTGGAGGAGGCCGTGGGGTTTCCGTACCGCCTTCTCGTGGCTGTTCCCGTGAGCGGCCAGGTCCTGCTCACCGTGGGTGCCTCCTTTTCCTACTACGAATTCTCCTGGCCGATCTCCGACCGGCTCACCGACGAAGCCTGGAGGGATATGCTGAAAGAGGATCCCCCCCCCGATCCGCCGGCATGGACCAACGCTTTCCGGGACAGTTCGACCCTTTCAAATCCCAACCCGACTCACGTATGGTCCGGAGCTTCATTCGTTGATGTCGATGTGACGGTTGAGGTCAATCAAGCCGAAGAGCTTCTCGTTCTGACCCTCACGATTCCCTATGAACAGATCGAGTCGATCGGGGGCACGATCAACGGAGCAGACCTGAACCTGGCAGACGCGAGCTCGCATGGCGAGGGAACGGTCATGACCTTTCATCTTCCTGAGGGATTTTATGACCTGGAAGACGGAGCCTTCACACTCTCCATTTCAACGATTTACGGGGCCCATTTCACCTGGCTGACCGACCTGAAGAGCGATTTCCACTCCCGCCCCTTCTCCAGCCCGTAACCCTCTTTAATTCCGGGGACAGTTTACTTAATTATTTTTTCTTAGCTTGTTTGTATTTCCAGGGCCCCCGAGGGCCTGGCTTTTTCGGGAGCAGCGTGCGTTCCAGGAGGGTTTCACATAACGAGATGAACATTTTGTCACCAAGCGGTCTGCCTGTATTTTGATGGCGCTTCATTATTGATATATCCGATTCTTCCACATTCGACGCCAGAAAATAAGTCCATTGATTAATCAGGCTGGGAAGCAGATCATCTTTTGAGATAAGATCACCTATCTGAATGCCCAAATGGTGTCTGGCACTGCTCCATTCCCAATCTTCAGGCCTTGCTACAATATTTGCACTCACAGGATTACGCTCTATATAGCGAGCCGCTGCAAGCAGATGGTGTTGATCCATTGGATAAGAGGCATATCTCGATTGCCATAAATGACCACGCCATTCGTATCGAAAGTTAATCATTCTCGTATAGCGCCGATGTACTTCCCGGATTGCACCGGTTAATCCTTCCTTATCATGAGGAACCGCAATAAGGTGAACATGGTTAGGCATAAGACAATAGGCCCAAATTGATACATTATGAATTTCCGTGTAGGTTTTTAATAGAGACAAATACTTTTCATAGTCCTGATTTTGAAAGAACACCTGCTGGTTACGATTCCCTCGTTGCGTGACATGATGAGGAATGTTGGGAACAACAACCCTTGCAATCCTTGCCATATCTCTACGGTAGAGAAGTTCAATTCAATTGTCAAGAATAATTACATATACTGTCCCCCTAATTATTAGCAGTTCTTACTGGAGGAGGGAAAATTAGACGGTCTGTTTACTTTTCCCGGATCGTGACGGAGCCGCTGGATGTATCGACTTCGATGGGGATCGATCCCGGTCCCCCGGAAAATTCCGCGTGGCCCCTGTCCTTAAAAAGCTTGAAGGGAAAGTCCGATTCGATATTTCCGGAGCCGACATCGATAGAGCCCGAAAGCTGCGTGCCGGCGGGAAGGGTCAGGGTAACATTCCCGGAAGAGGCATCTGCAGTAATCCTGCTTCCCGGCGTGATGGACGTCCAGGAAGCCTCGATCGTTCCCGATGAGGTGTCGATCCTCGCCGATCCGGTGAGTCCGTCCGCATCGATGTTGCCGGAGGAAGCATCCACCGAAAGATTCGCCACCGGTCCGTCAAGGGTCACGCTGCCCGAAGAGAGGTCGATGGAAACTTTGTCGACAGCGTGAGAAAAACGGGCATTGACATTCCCGGAAGACGCATCGATGTCGAGCGACTTCATCGCCCCGTCCAGGCTTATATTTCCTGAGGATAGGTCAATATCGAGGTCGTGGTTCTTCAGATCGCCGTTGAAGGTGAAATTCCCTGAAGATGAATCGACACTCAGGCTCATGGAGGGCGGCATGTCAAGAACGACGTGCCCGCGGGCCTTGATCTTTTTCCAGGAAAACGATCCCTTGGACCGTTTTTGCGATTTGATAACGATCTTGTTGTCTTTTACCTCAAAGGTGGGCTCATACTCCTTGAGCATGGCCTCGGCCTTTTCCTTGTCTCCGGATATTTCCAGATCCACAACCGCCGACACACTCTCTCCCGGCCGAACGGTCACGTCGACGTTGTGAAAGGACACGTCGACTACCACGGTACCATCCGGGATTGCTTTCAGGGTCTTTTCGTGATGGGAAGTCACCGTTCCGGCGACCAGCATCGCGGATAGAAAAAGAATAGCGAAAAAGGAAACCTTTTTCATGAATCACCTCCTGACAGGGTAGCTTCTTGGATCATCTGCACTGGATAACGGAAAATTTTCCATTTCGTTCCATCAGAGTCACCATGGATAATCTTCAACTCCCTCCGAATTTTGACTTTTTCCTCCTGGGCGATGATCGTTTGGCCAATTATCATTCTCTTTATAGATCATTTGGAACGTACAGGTGGCTTTATGCTGTCTTCTTTCAGTCGCTGTCTTATCCTGCCCACTATACCTTTAACCAAATAGAATGTGATGCTCCAGAATATGAATGAAATAAGAAAGTAATGAATAGATACATGAATATCAGTGTGAATATTTGAATGGGTTACGTGACCAGGGTATAAGATCCCTAAATATTCCATGATCGTTACAGGTACATAATCTATTATGTTGATAATCTTTAAAACGAAAAGATAATTATTTACAAATCTTTCTGAAACATCTTTTCCTGTAAATAAATAATGAAACCAGTAATGGAATATCCTCAAACTGCTCAGCATAACAAAACTGACGATCAAAATTATGTGTTTTATTATTCTATTTCTTTTTGAAGGTAACACTTATTTAAACCACCTTAACCGAAATACAATCTTGACCCTTTCCTTTCTTCCCATTTTCTAATCGTAGCATAGAATGAGGGAGGCTATGCCCAGGTTGAACTGCCATTATGCATCGTTCTTGCCTGATGATTCGACCTTGACCTTCGGGCAGGGGAGCAAGTGCTCGCTCTGCTGGTAGATCATCCGCTCCACAACCCCCGCCTCGTTCCTGGGGAAGTGTAAGAGGGCGTTGCCCTTCCGGAGATAGAAGGTGACTTCACTCTGAGGGATGAGCTTCTCCTTTGGCTGGTCGGGACCTGAGAAATAGAGGGCTCCCTCTTCCATTAGCACGGTGTAGGCTTGCTCCATGACGGCATAGGTTCCTTCAAGTTCGGCCAGCTTCTCCTTCTCGACACCGACCCCCTCCGGGATCAGGACGGGCTTTACGGGCAGCCCAAGGGCTATGGCGGCTAAGTCCCGGTTGACCTGCCGGGCGAAGGTGGAGACGTAGTTGAAGAGGGTGATCACGACAACATCATCGTCGATGAATCGCTGGATCATCGTCAGAAAGCCGTTGATGCCACCGCGGTGCTCGATCAGCCTGTGGCCGAACTCCTCCCGGACAAACCACCCGTACCCGTAATTCCCCTGCCCCGGCGTGTACATCTTCTCCAGAGCCTCCGGAGAAAGGAGCTTCCCGGCCATAAGGCCTCGATCCCAGCGGTACATATCTTCCACCGTGGAATAAAGAGCACCGGCTCCGCTGGTGTATTCCATGTAGAGATAGGGGGCCTGAATGATCTCCTCCCCCATGTTGTAGTGGCCCGTGGCCCGATGAGGGATCACCTTCGTGTGGGAGTCGACGCCGCTGGAGGTCATTCCCAGCGGCTTGAAGATGTTGGCCTTTAGAAAATCCCCAAAGGACTGACCGCTCGCGATCTCGATGACCCGGGCCAGGAGGACGTACCCGGAATTACTGTATTCAAATCGTTCCCCCGGCTCGAACCGCAGGGGTTCGTTTTTGAAGCGGTCGATCACCTGGTCGAGGGTATGGTCCATTGCCCAGACCCGGTAGTGGTCGTGAAGGGCACTGTAGTTTATGACGCCCGCCGTGTGGTTCAGGAGATGGTGCAGGGTGATCCGATCCCCCCCGGGATAGTCGGGAATATACTTGGACAGGGGATCATCCACCTTGAGGAGGCCCCGGTCCTGGAGAATCATGACGGCCGCGGCCGTGAAGGTTTTCGTCACCGAGGCCAGGCGATAGACCGTCTCCGCTGTGCAGGGTACGTTGTGCTCCCGGTTGGCCAGGCCGTACCCTTTGGAAAGCTCGATCTTTCCCTTTCGGGCGATCAGGATCGATCCGCTGATAAGATCTTCATCCAGAAGGGGTTTGAGGTACCGGTCCACATCCCGTTCCAGCGGAGTCGGTTCTGAGAATAAGGGCTGAACTGCCAGGAATGTCAGCAGGGAAAGAACAAGGCAGAGGGTTTTTCTCTTCATGGCTTCCTCCCGTTTTGAATCCGCTTTCCCCTTCACCCCCCTCCTCCATCCTTAATCCGGGGAGAGCTGTCTGCCTAATTGAACGTACGGGAGTTTAAAAAGTTTGGGATATTGAAGGGATACACAATACAGGAAGGAAGATCGTAAGATCCGGACTTCCTGTGCGACCGTTCGAGTTCAGCGGTCGATGCGGCGGGTCATTCCCCGGACGCGGCCTTCCGGCTTGTCGTCCTGTGCGCCCATCTCGCCCAGATCCCAGCCATGAAAGATGACATCGGCAAAAGTGTTCAGAAACTCCAGGAGCTCCCGGCCCGATTGTGTGGGAACCTTTCCCCGGCCGTCGCATCGCACGCATTTTTCAACGCCTGCCTGGGTCGCCACTTCCCCGATTCCATCGCAGGTGGAGCAAATTGTCATCAGTTCCATCTCTCCTCCTTCGTCCTTCTCGTGCAGCAGAACAACTCCCCTTCCCACCACACTTTCCTAGTGTATCATTTTCGACTCGTCAACCGGGAAAGCTACCCTGCGTCGGCTCCCGCAAGTGCCGCTCGAATCTCCCGGATTTCATGGTGGATCCCCTTCAGAAGTTCAGCGTCTATTTCGCGGCCCGATCGTTCTTCTCCCGTGGGATCGTCCGGATCCCCCAGACCCGCGCCGCGGTGTTTCTTCAGCAACTCCAGAATGTGATCTCTTACTTTGTAGGGCTCTTTCAATCCTCGAAGCACAGCCCGGTGCGTGTGCATGCCCTCCTCTTCTTTCGATTTCCCTCCACCCCCGGCCGTATCGATTTCCACACTGGAGAACCCGAACCATCGCTGGATTGGTCCCTGCCTGATGTGGACATTCTGCGCGTTGGCAAAGGTCAGGCAGATCTCCCGCACCACCCAGACTCCCTGGCGGATGAGGAGGCTCCGATCGGTCAGGACGTACCAGCGCATCTGGTAATCGAGGCAGGTCACGACATAGAGAACGGCCGCCTTGTAGGCGCCGACCACCATCAGGGGAATCGTCAGCAGGGCCCAGAGCGGACCCAGAAAGAGAAAAATGGCGCACAGTACAAAAATCGCGACACCCCAGATCACCGCATAAATTCTCCAGAAGAAGAGCTTGTACTGGAGATATTCGGGACAGGCACGGAGAATTTCAAGGTACTCGCCCTGTCTATGCCCCGGAAGCGGTGCGGGTGCCTTTTCCGTGACCTTGAGGAGTGGAAAGACCATCGATTTGACAAACTCAACCATGGTTTCCGCCCTCGATGTCCTGTCGAAGCCCCCGGAGTTCCTCCAGGATCCCTGTAAGAAGCTGATTAACATTTCCCGTTTCTTCCTTCTCTCCCCTGCGCTTCCCATCCACGGCGTGGCCTCTCATCCGGGCATAGAGGAAATTCCGGATCTCGTCGAATTCCCTTACACCCACAATCGACTCTTCCGCACTGGAACTCCCGGAAGCCGTCTGGATCTTCACGGTACCCAGGCCCAGCCACCGCTCGAAGATGTTCCGGGAAACGTGGATGTCCTGGATCCTGCTGTACGTCAGATAGGACTCTTTTCTCCAGAGAATACCGTACGAAACGGCTACACCCTCCTGATCGAACCGGTATCGAAGCGTGATGTAGTGAAAATAGAGGGGGACAAAGACAAAGGGAAAGGCGACATTGGACAGGAGGCTGTAGATCAGGTAGAGATTCAGGAGTTTGTCGTCGGGACGGGTCAGTTGATAGATTCGCTCAGGATCTACGGGTGCCAGATGGGCATCATCATCGTGGTGCATAGGGAACCTCCTCCTTGTACCTTCATATTCCGCCTTCTTCTGCCAGTATAGGGTGTGTATGGATCCGGGTCAACCGGCTTTAGGTATAATGGATTTTCCTGCGTGTACTATGGAGGTGCCCATGCGGCGGAACGACAAGGCCCTGACATCCCGAACGGCCATGGAAAAGATCCTATCCGAAACCGAATTTATCACGATGGCGATGTGCAACGGGGAGGAACCCTACCTCGTCACGATGAACCACGGGTTTGATCCCGCCCGAAACTGCCTTTTCCTCCATTGTGCTGGTGAGGGGAAAAAACTGGAGATCCTCAAGAAAAACAACCGGGTCTGGGCCCAGGCCATGAAAGACCTGGGGTATATCCAGGGAGCCTGCGACCATCGGTACATCTCCGTTCATATCGATGGTCGGGCCCATATCGTCCAGGATGAATCGGAAAAGCGATACGCCCTCGACATCATGATCCGCCAGCTGGAAAACTATCCCGAACCGGTCCGGGAAAAGCAGGTGACCCCCGACGCGGTCCGGCGTGTCACGATCCTCCGGATCGACATCGAGGCAATGACCGCCAAGGCCTCCAAAGAGGTTCACGCTTCCCTCTGACACCTGCCTTTTTCAACAGAATTCTGTGGATGAAGGGTGGACAAGGTTGGAGGAACCCGATACAATAGCCGGTTATGGTCGCGAATTATGATATGAGTCCAAAGGATCAGGTGGCGTACCTCAAGAAGGGCGCCGAACACCTGATTGAAGAAGCCGAACTGCTGAAAAAGATCGAACGCGGTAAGCCTCTCACGATCAAAGTGGGGTTTGATCCTTCCGCTCCGGACATCCATCTGGGGCACACCGTCGTGATGCGCAAGATGCGGCACTTTCAGGAACTCGGACACAGGGTTATTTTCCTGATTGGAGACTTCACCGGTCTTATCGGGGACCCATCGGGAAAGAAAACGACCCGGCCCCAGCTCTCCAGGGAAGAGGTCCTGGAGAATGCCGAAACCTATAAAAAGCAGGCTTTCAAGATCCTGGATCCCGAAAAGACCGTCATCGATTTCAACAGCCGCTGGCTGGGCGAGCTCGGGTCGGAGGGATGGATCCGGCTTGCAGGGAAAGTCACCCTTGCCCGGATCATGGAGAGGGACGACTTCACGAAACGATGGCAGGCCAACGAACCGATCTTCCTGCACGAACTCCTCTACCCACTGGCGCAGGGATACGACTCCGTCGCGCTGAAGGCCGACGTGGAGCTGGGAGGAACCGATCAGCTCTTTAACCTTCTCGTGGGCCGCAATCTCATGCGCGAATACACCCTGGAGCCCCAGGTGGTCCTGACCCTTCCTCTCCTGGAGGGTCTGGACGGCGTGGAGAAGATGTCCAAATCCTTGAACAACTACGTGGCTGTGGAGGATCCGTCCGGGGAGATGTTCGGCAAGCTGATGTCGGTTTCCGACACGATGATGTGGAAGTACTACACCCTGCTCACCGACTTTTCTCCCGCAGAGATCGAGGGCTTCAAGAAGGACGTGGAAGAGGGCCGGCGGCACCCGAAGGACGCCAAGGTAGCCCTGGCCAAATCCATCGTCGCCGATTTTCATTCCAGAGAGGCCGCTGACGAAGCTCATGCCGAATTCGAGCGGATCTTCCGGGAAGGCCAGGTTCCCACAGACATGCCGGAGCACACCCTGCCCGCGTCGGAACCCCGCATGGTGGTTCATCTTCTGAAAGATCTCGACCTTTGCCCTTCCAATGCCGAGAGTCGGCGAATGATCGCTCAGGGCGCCGTCTCCATTAACGGGGAGAAGGTCTCCGACGAAGGCCTGACCCTGGAGCCGAAACCGGGCGACATCCTGACCCTGAAGGTGGGGAAACGTCGCTGGGCGCGGGTGACCTTCAACTGATCCATGGTTCCAGTCTCCTCCATCACGATCCGGGGAGCCAGAGAGCACAACCTTAAGAACATCACCGTCTCTCTGCCCCGCAATCAGTTCATCGTCATCACCGGTGTGTCCGGCTCGGGAAAGTCCACCCTCGCCTTCGACACGCTGTTTGCCGAAGGTCAGCGGCGTTACGTGGAATCCCTGTCAGCCTACGCCCGCCAGTTCCTGGAGCAGATGGACAAGCCCGATGTCGATTCCATCGAGGGACTCTCCCCCGCCATCGCCATTGAACAGAAGACCGCCTCGAAGAATCCCCGTTCCACTGTCGGAACGGTCACGGAAATTCACGACTACCTTCGTCTTCTCTTCGCCTCCATCGGACACCCGCACTGCCCCGACTGCAACAAACCCATTAATCCCCAGACGGCGGAAAGCATCGTGGACCACCTGATGGGACTTTCCGAGGGGGCCAGGGTCGTTCTGCTGGCCCCCCTGGTTCAGGGAAAAAAGGGGGAACACAGGGCGGTCTTCAAGCAGATGATCCGGGAGGGTTTCATCCGGGCCCGCGTCGACGGAGCCATGGTGGAAGCGGAAAATCCTCCCGAGCTGGACAAGAAGAGAAAGCACACGATTGAAGTGGTCATTGACCGTATCGTCATCAAGTCCGATGTTCGAACCCGCCTCACTGATTCTGTGGAGACGGCGCTCCGTGTCGGAAAGGGTGTCCTCCTGGCCCAGCTGGAGGACCGGGAGGAGGTTCTGTCGGAGCACCACGCCTGCCCGGAATGCGGATTCTCCTTTGGAGAAATTTCTCCCCGTTCCTTCTCCTTCAATTCACCTTACGGCGCATGCCCCACCTGCAACGGCCTCGGCGTGCTGAGGGAAATCGACGTTTCAGTCCTGATTCCGGATGGATCTTTTTCGATCCGTGACGGCGCGGTGACACTCTGGGATCCCGATTCCAACCACTGGAGACAGCACCAGGTGGAGCAGGTCATGGCTCACTATAAGATACCGATCAAGACACCGTGGAAGGACATTCCCGAAACTGTTCGTAACGTGATCCTTCACGGCGGGGACGAAGAGATGGCCTTTCTCTACCAGGGAGACCGGGGCCGATACGAGTACACCGGAACCTACGAAGGCATCATCCCGATGCTGAAACGGCGCTACATGGAGACCGAGTCCTTCGCGGTCCGTCAGGATATCGAACAGTTCATGACCCTCCTCCCCTGCCACGACTGCCAGGGAACCCGCCTGAAACGGGAGGCGCTGGCCGTGCGGATCGGAGGCCGGTCGATCGCCGAAATCTCCGGGGAATCGGTGGAAAGGGCTCTGGATTTCTTCACGGATCTCTCCCTCTCACAAAAGGAGAGGACGATCGCGGAGAAGATTCTGAAGGAGGTCCGGGAAAGGCTCTCCTTCCTCGTGAACGTCGGCCTGGGCTACCTGACGCTGGACCGGGGCTCGGCGAGCCTTTCCGGGGGAGAGAGCCAGAGAATCCGGCTGGCCACCCAGATCGGCAGCCGCCTGACCGGAGTAATCTACGTCCTGGATGAACCGTCCATCGGTCTCCACCAGCGGGATAATGCCCGCCTCCTGGACACCCTGAAGAATCTGCGGGATATCGGGAACACCGTGGTTGTCGTTGAGCATGACGAAGAGACGATCGAGAGTGCCGACTATATTGTGGACCTCGGACCCGGGGCAGGCATACACGGAGGTGAGGTGGTGGCAACGGGAGGTCCGGAGGAAATCCGGGCCTGTCCCGATTCTCTGACGGGGCAGTACCTTTCCGGTACAAAATCCATTCCTATTCCAAAGAAGCGCCGGCCGGGAAACGGGAAAGAGATTGTCCTGCGGGGGGCCCGGGAACATAACCTTAAAAACATCGACGTCACCTTTCCCCTGGGAACGTTCACTGTCGTTACCGGGGTCTCGGGTTCGGGAAAATCGACGATGGTCCAGGACATTCTCTTCCGGGCCATCATGCGGAACATGTACCGCTCCCCCATGCAGCCCGGGGAGCATGACTCCCTTGAAGGCCTGGCGGCGATCGAGCGGGTGATCGACATCGATCAGTCTCCGATCGGCCGAACGCCGAGGAGCAACCCGGCCACCTACACCGGGTGCCTCACCCCCATCCGGGAGATGCTGGCGAAGGTCCCGGAGGCCCGGATGAGGGGATACCAGGCCCGCCGCTTCTCCTTTAACGTCAAGGGTGGACGCTGTGAGACCTGCCAGGGTGGAGGAACGATCAAGATCGAAATGCACTTCCTCCCCGACGTCTACGTCACCTGCGACGCCTGCCATGGCAGGCGATTTAACCGGGAGACGCTGGAAATCCGGTACAAGGGCCTGAACATTGCGGAGATCCTTGACCTCACGGTCGACCAGGCCTACGAGATCTTTGAGCCGATCCCAACGGCCAAACGGATCCTGAAAACCCTCAAGGCCGTCGGCCTGGGGTATATCCGCCTCGGACAGCCGGCTACGACCCTTTCGGGCGGAGAAGCCCAGCGCATCAAGCTCTCCCGGGAACTTGCCAAGCGTCCCAAGGGACACACGCTCTACCTGCTGGACGAACCCACCGTCGGCCTCCATGCCGATGACGTCCGCAAGCTCCTCCAGGTCCTCCACACCCTTGTGGATCGAGGGTCCACTGTGCTCGTGATCGAGCATAATCTCGATGTCATCAAGACAGCGGATCACATCATCGATCTGGGGCCCGGGGGCGGGGACCGTGGAGGAAAGATCGTTGCCCGGGGAACACCGGAGGAAGTCATGGCCTCAAAACACTCTCATACGGGACACTACCTCAAGAAAATTCTGATTCCTTCCTGATTCCCCCGATTTTCGCACCGGCAGGGTGTTCCTGTGCTATGATGCTGAGGAGGGCGCGACCATACGCCATATACACGGCCCGGGATTTCTGGGGAGGCAAAAAACGGGCCCGATCCATATGATGCGATAGAAGGAGGGAGCATGACCTACGGACCCCCGGAACCCTGGCGGATCAAAACGGTGGAGACGATTTCTCTCGTCCCGGAATCGAAGCGGCCGGACATCCTGACGGCGGCGAAATTCAATGTCTTCCTGATCAAATCCGAGGATATCTTCATTGATCTCCTGACCGACAGCGGTACCTCCGCCATGTCTTCCGAGCAGTGGGCGGCCATCATGCGGGGCGACGAGGCGTACGCCTATGCCCGAAGCTTCATGCGTCTCCGGGATACCGTATCTTCCATTACGGGATTCAAGCACTTTCTGCCGACCCATCAGGGCCGGGCCGCGGAGCATCTGCTCTTCGGTACGATCCTGAAACCGGGAATGATCGTTCCCTCCAACAACCACTTCGACACGACCCGGGGCAACATCGAATCGCTGGGTACCGAAGCCATGGACCTGGTCATCGAGGAGGGACGGGACCCGCAAAACCTTCACCCCTTCAAGGGAAACATGGATACGGAAAAACTGGATCATCTCCTTACGGAGAAGGGGGATCTCGTTCCTATCGTCATGCTCACCGTGACGAACAACACGGGCGGCGGACAGCCCGTCTCCCTGGAAAATATCCGGGCGGTCTCCGCGGTCTGCCGGAAGCATCACAAGCCCCTTTTCTTCGATGCCTGCCGATACGCGGAGAATGCATGGTTCATCAAAAAACGGGAGCCCGGGCAGGAAAACCGGTCGATACGGGAGATCACGCGCGAGATGTTTTCCCTGGTCGATGGCTGTACGATGAGCGCCAAAAAGGACGGCCTTGTCAACATCGGCGGTTTTCTGGCGGGAAATGACGACTCGCTATTCGAAGCCCTGCAGAACCAGCTGATCCTGAAGGAAGGCTTCATCACCTATGGCGGCATGGCCGGCCGCGATCTCGAAGCCCTGGCCGTTGGACTGGATGAAGCGCTGGACGAAGCCTATCTTCAGTACCGGATCGGACAGGTGCGGGATTTCGGCGAAATGATCAAGGCTGTCGGGGTGCCCATTCTGGAACCCACCGGGGGCCACGCGGTCTATGTGGATGCAAGGTCAATGCTGCCCCACATTCCCCAGAGTCAGCTTCCCGCCCAGGCCCTCACCGTGATGCTCTACCTGCGGGGTGCCATCCGGGGCGTGGAGATCGGGAGCGTGATGTTCGGAGAACACGCCGCCATGGAGCTGGTCCGCCTGGCCGTTCCGCGACGGGTCTACACCTACAACCACCTGGCCTTCGTTGCCGAGGCCCTGGAAAGAATCAACAGGGAAAAGGACCGGATTCCGGGATTTGAGATTACCTACCAGCAGAAGCACCTGCGCCATTTTACGGCCCATTTCAAGCCGCTATCTCCCCTCCCGTAACAAGGGGAATCAGGCTCCGCCCGGAACGATATAGAGAAACATCCCGCAGACGTGGGCGGTCGAACCGGCCACGACAAAGAGGTGCCACACCGCGTGGTGGTAGGGCATGCGCTTGAAGGCATAGAAAACAATTCCAACGGTGTAGGCCAGACCGCCCGCGAGGAGCCAGAAGAAAAACCCCGGGGGAACCATGTCCATCATCGGCCGGAATGCTAGAACCACCATCCACCCCATGAGGACGTAGAGGACAACGCGAACCCATCCGTGCCGTCCTCCCAGGCTGAGCTCCACGATGACCCCGATCAGGGCTATTCCCCAGGCCAGGCCGAAAAGGGTCCAGCCCCATGCGCCGCGCAGGACGGTCAGGGTAACCGGGGTATAGGTTCCGGCGATCAGGATAAAGATCATGGAGTGGTCCAGCAGTCGAAAAACCCGCTTTGCCCTGCCGACGGGAATTGCGTGGTAAAGGGTTGAGGTCAGGTAGAGAAGGGTGAGGGCAGCCCCGAAGATGGAAAGACCGGTGATCGACCAGGCATTTCCCCGGAGGCTCGCGAATACGACAAGCAGGACCAGGCCCGTCACGGCACCCAGCACACCCAGTCCATGGGTCAGGGCGTTGGCAATCTCTTCGTTTTTTGTCTGGAGTCGTCTCATATTTTATCCATTGAATTTTTCTATTCCGGACCACCATGTTACCACGGTCGGCACCCCATCCTGCTATACTGATTTCGGGAGGCATAATGAAGATATCCATTGTCAATGGAAGTCCCCGGGGAGAGCTGGGAAATACCCACATCATGGTGCAGGAGTTTACCCGGGGAGCCCGGCGGGCCGGCGCGGAAGTGGAATGGATCTTTCTGACGGGACGGGAAATTGCGGAATGCCGGGGGTGTTTCACCTGCTGGACGAAGACCCCGGAACACTGCATCATCCGCGACGAAATGGACGATCTCATCCCCCGGGTCATGGACGCCGATCTGCTGATCTTTGCCACACCGCTCTATGTAGACAACGTGACCGGCCTGATGAAGACCTTCATGGACCGGATGATTCCTTCCATGGATCCCCATTTCGAAAAGGACGAGCACGGAGAATACCGCCATGTTAAGCGCTGGGAACGCTACCCCCGCCTGGGAGTCATCTCTAACTGCGGGTACCCGGAGCAGAGCCATTTCCAGGTCCTGGAGCTCCTCTTCCGAAGGATCGCACGGAACCTGCACAGTGAAGTTGTGATGGAAATATACCGCGGGGGCGGGGAACTGCTGGGAGCTCGAAGCCTTCTACTCCGACCCTTCCTGGCCCGCTACAAGAAGCATCTGCGCACGGCAGGAGAAGAAGTGGCCAGGACCGGCCGCCTGTCGAAGGAACTGCGGGAACGTCTTGAAAAGCCCCTGATTCCCTACGATCACTACGCCTCGGGGGCCAACAAGCACTGGGACAGCTCAATCCGCTCCTGAAGCCGGTTCCTTTTTCTCCCGCCGGCCTGTCACCCAGTACGTCTTCATCTTTCCCTTTCCCTTCACCTCGATCGTTCCCCTTTCCTCGCAGATGAAGTCCTCCCGGATCAGTTCCCAGGTCGTCTCGGAGATCTGAACCTTCTCGGGCACGCCGTGGGATTCCATCCGGCTCGCGGTGTTGACCGTATCGCCCCATAGATCATAGGCAAATTTTTTCGTACCGATCACGCCCGCCACGACGGGTCCGGAGTGGATGCCGATCCGGACCTTCATGGGAAAGGCCTTGTCCAGGGCCATCGAGGAAAGGGCTCCCTGCATGTCGAGGGCCATCGAAATCACGGCGTGGGCATGATCCTTGCGGGGAACCGGGAGACCGCCCACGACCATGTAGGCGTCCCCGATCGTCTTGATCTTCTCCAGGCCATGGCGCTCCGCCAGCTGATCAAAGGCGGAGAAGATCTCGTTCAGGATCCCCAGGAGAAGAACGGGGGAAATGGACTGCGACAGGGTGGTAAAACCGACAATGTCCGCAAAGAGAACGGTCACCCGGGTAAAGCTGTCCGCAATCACGTTCTGCCCCTGCTTGAGTCGCAGGGCAATGGGTTCGGGGAGGACGTTTAAGAGGAGTTTTTCAGAGGTATGTTTCTCCTCTTCGAGAAGGCTGTAGGCCCGGTCGAGCTTTTCCTTTTCCTCAATGAGATCTCGCGTCCGGGCTTCCACGATCGATTCCAGTTCCCGTTCCCGGGCCCGGATCTTTCGGATTCTCAATCGGTAGGCTCCCATGCCGGAGGCGACAATGCAGACCATGACCAGGGAGAGAAACCACCATGCCCGCCACCAGGGAGGGAGGACCGTAAGTGTAACCGTAGACGGCTCACTCCGGTCTCCCCGGGCTTCAGCGATGAGATGGAAGGTGTACCGGCCGGGGTCCAGGTTGGTATATCGAACGGACTTTACGCGGCCGAGCGGCTTGAAGCTCTGCTCGAAGGGATAGAGATACCCCGACAGCTCAATGCTCTCCGGGTCCCGAAAGGAGAGAACGGAAAGCGTAATTTCCACATCCCTTGCGTCTCCGAAGGAAAGGTCCAGCGCAGCATCGGATGCCAGGAGGGAACGGCTGATCGTGCCGGCGTGGACCGCTCCGATCAGGACCGCAGGCCGGGTGGGGAAAGACGATGCGAGCATGGGTGCATAGCGGCTGATCCCGTTGGAGGCGGAGGCGTACCAGACCTCCCCGTTCAAACCTGCGGTGACGCCGTTGGAGGACGCGACATCGGTACCCAGAATTCCGTTTCGATCGGTAAACTGGCGGAGATTCTTGGAGGACATCGGATCGTAAAGGATCAAACCTTCCAGGGAGCCGACCCAGAGGAGGCCCTCATCGGTCATATCCAGGCTTGGTACGGCCGCCCTGCGGAGCAGGTTGTCCGAAGGGGGCAACAGGAGCCGGGAGGTCGTAAGATCAAGTCCCACGATCCCCCGCGTGGTTCCGAACCACCGGGTTCCCTCGCCTGCGGTCATGTCATAAACGGTATTGCTGGGAAATCCTTTCTCCTCATCCCAGAATGCCAGAACCTCCCCTTCCAGGGTCAGGTGCCAGGCGCCTTTCCCCAGCGTGCAGAGCCAGACACCCCCCGACGCGTCGAGGTGACAGGAGTAGACGGATATTCCCCGGAGGGGTTCGGGGAGGGGGACCGCTGTGAATCCCGATCCATTAAAGCGAAAGATCCCGCTTCGGCCGCAGACAAAGATTTCGTTTCCCAGCACATCGAGATCGTAAAGCCTTCCCAGAGGGGATCCGGAGGCGTCCCGGTATTCGGTAAGATTGTTTCCGTTCAGGCGGAGAATTCGATCGGTGGACACGGCAAAAATCTCCGATCCCCGCAAAGCAAAGTCCCAGTAGTCGATGTGGGAGTCCAGACGCGGATGGGGCTTTTTCACCCGACCATCCTCCCCGATCACCGCCATTCCGGATCTTGATCCGATCCATGTCTCGTTCTGAATTCGTCGAACACAGTAAACAAAGACATCCCGAAACCCCAGGATGTCGGAGCGATAGTTCACCATGGCCGGGGAGGCCACGATATCGAGCCCCTTGTTGGTTCCAAGCCAGAGAACCCCTTCCCGATCCTGAAAGATACAGGTCACCGCGGCCGAAGAAATTCCATCCCTGCGGGACATTCCGGACCAGGTATTTCCCCGGCCGACATGGAGGGTCTGGTCTCCCCCTGAAAGGACGACGGCCAGCGCTTCGTCGGGCCAGAAGCCGCGGATGGGCTGTAACGATCGCAATCCCCTGCTTAGAAACTCTGCCGGCTGGTCGGGTTGACCCAATACGTCTCCTTCCAGGGTATAGAGGCCCTCCGCCGTCGCGATCGCGAAGTGGTTCTTCACCTGCGCAACCTGCCATATCCCTGTACCGGACAGGTACGTCAGAAGCACTTCCGGTCTCTCCTCCGAAAAGCGAACGAGATAGAGGCCCCGGTCGGTGGAAAGCCAGAGCGTGTCGGGGGAAAGGGGCAGAATATGCCGGATTGTATTTGAAGGAAGCCCGTCTTCCGACGTCACGTGCGTGGTCTTCGTGTAATCCCGCACATCACAGCGAAAGAGACCGGAACCGTCGGAGGGGAAATAGATATAGTCCCCGACGGAGGTGATCGCAGGCACGTACCCTGTCGTATCCTGCACCCGGATAAAGGATCTTCCCGATTCGTCCTGGCAGGCCACACCGGAGTTGGTCTGAACCCAGATTCGCCCCTTCCGGTCCTCGGTAATGCCGACGCAGTAATTGGTGTGAAGTCCGTCGTCATCCCGAAAGATTTTCAAATCCATGAAGGCATCGAGGCGGGCAAGTCCCGAGGTCGTCCCCACCCAGATAAATCCCTTGGAGTCCTGAAAGAGGCATGTGATCTGGTTAAAGGGAAGGCCGTCCCGCATGGAGATATTCCGGACGAAGTACTCCTGGGCCACGAGACCCGCTGTCATCAGGATGGTCACCAGCCAGGCGGCAAACTTCATGGAGCCATTATACCCAGAAAAAAACGGCCCGCACCAGAACGGTACGGGCCGAAAGAACGCATCAATTCATCGATCAGTTGATCCCGAAGAGGAAATAGGGATCGCTGGTGGGCTGTCCGTCTCCGATTCTCACGTTGTCGACGATGGAGACGTAGGGGTAGATCGTTCCCCAGTCCCCGGTGAGAACCTCGATCTTGACATACCCGGGAGCATACCCGCTCAGATCGATGTTGGCGGGGTGGTTGATCTGGAACTGCCGGACTTCCTGTTCGATCAGCGTTATGGTTTCCGATCGAAGAAGTGCCCAGCCATCCACCTCACTGCCCAGGTCATTGTAGAGGCTGACCCGAACCTGTGCCGTTCCCCATCCCGTGTTGACCAGACCCACGTTGATTCTGGCCTCGTTGGGATCCAGCGGCACGGGAAAGAGCTGTGATTCCCCGGAACCCATTCCCACGCTGTAGGGCAGGAAGGGCAGGCCCTGGCCGAATCCGGGCTGGAGATCCCCTCTCGCAGCCGACCCGGTGTTGTAGAGACGACCGTTTACGATGACCGGATAGGTGGCATTGAAGTTCAGAATATAGAGCTCACCACTTCCGTAGGGAACATCGCCGATCCAGTCCAGGACACGCGGAATCCGCATGGTTTGACCGGGTGCCAGGTTGACATGGCGATATTTACTGCGCATGACATTATTGGCCCCGTGAACCCAGACCCAGAGTTCGACATCGTTGACAGCACGGGCGGGTGTGCCCGCATCGGTGATGATGACATCGGTCTGCCAGTACGACCCGCCCCCACCTGCAGATTCCGTCGTAACGGGCAAAATCCCCGCCTGGAGCGGTTTCATGCACTGGGCAACGAGCAGTGGGGAGACCATCATCACGAGGATAAAGATACCTTTTACCACTCTCATTCTATCCCTCCTGATTTCAAGTTGGATTCAATCTACCATGGGCCGATTCAGGGTGTCAACGTAAGATCATCGAGCCGGTGGGTTATAATTCCTTCGGAGAATGGAACCACTGAAACGGAAGAAGCCCATGACTTTCCTGGATCTCTTTGTTGTGGCCACGGGGACCACGATTTCAGCCGGTTTCTTTCTCCTTCCCGGACTTGCGGCTCAGAACGCGGGCCCCGCCGTGATTGCCGCCTATTTCCTGGCCGGCCTCCTGGTGATTCCCGCCCTGCTCAGCAAGGCAGAGCTCTCTACCGCCCTCCCCCGTGCCGGCGGCACCTACCATTTTCTGGATCGAAGTCTGGGCCCCATCGCAGGCACCATCGGAGGCTTTGGCGCGTGGTTTGCCCTTATGCTGAAAAGCGGATTCGCCCTGATCGGCTTCGCTGCCTATTTCCTCCTCCTCATACACAACCTGGGATATCACCTCCCCATGAAGCTGATCGTGGTCATTCTCTGCGTCGTTCTGATGATCCTCAATATTTTCGGAAGCCGAACGTCCTTTCGTATCCAGATTCTTGTTGTCGCCGGCGTCCTCGGCGTCATGGTTTTCTTTATCGGGAAGGGAGTACCTTCAATTCATCCGAGCGCCTTTATCCCTGTTCTCCCCCATGGATGGCCTGTTTTCTTCTCCACGATCGGTCTGGTCTTTATTTCCTACTCCGGACTCACCCGGATTGCCAGCATGGCGGTGGATACCCAGGATCCCGAGCGCAGAATTCCCCAGGCCATGTTCGCGGCTCTGGGGACCGTCCTGCTCCTTTATACCCTGGGGGTCACCGTCATGGTTGGTGTCCTCCGTCCTGAACAGCTGATCGGAACCCTCACACCCGCCTCCGATGCGGCCCGAGTCTTTTCCGGACAGATCGGGTACTACGTTGTTGCGGCCGCGGCACTCCTGGCCTGCCTCGCCTGCGCCAACGCCACGCTCTTTTCCGCATCCCGGTATCCCTTTGCCATGTCCCGGGATCGGATTCTTCCCCACAGCCTCCACCGGATCGGCCGTTTCCACACTCCGTCCCACGCGATCCTGGTGACCGGGCTGATTATCATTGTTTTCGTAACAATCTTCGATGTCGTGGAGGTCGCAAAGCTGGCTGGGGCCTTTCAGCTCATGCTCTATGCCGCCGTCAATTTCGCCGTTATCGTCATGAGAGAAAGCGGGATCGAAGATTACTCTCCGGATTTCCGCTGTCCCTTATACCCCTGGGTGCAGATCGCGGGAATCTTCTCAACCATTGCCATCATCCTCCTCATGGGGACTCTGGAGATTCTGGTTTCCATGGGAATCATCGCCGCCGGAAGCCTGTGGTATCTCCTCTATGCCGTTCACCGGGTGCACCGCGTCGGGGCATGGACCCGGATCCTGGACAGGATGAGCGAGAGGGAGGAAACCCACCTCCACCTGATCCGGGAATTGCGGGAAATTCAAAAAGAACGCGGGCTCAAAGAGGGAGATCCCTTTGAAGCCATGGTCATCGAGGCCCCGGTGATCGAAGTCGCCCCCGGGGAAACCTTTGTGGAATTCTTCCGGAAGGTGGGGTTCCACTTTGAGGAAACCCTGGGTTTGGATTCCCAGACGATCTGCGAGGAGTTCCTTCTCCGGAACAAGATCGGGGAGACGCCCGCCGAACGGGGCGTCGCCATACCCCACATGCGCCTGGAAGCCCTGAACGATTTTCACCTTGTCCTCGGCCGCTCCAGGGAGGGGTTGACCCTGCCCGAAACTGAGGAACCGATTCACGTAATCTATGTCCTCCTGGGCGCCCAGGAACATGCCTCGGTCCATATCCGGATCCTGGCCGAGCTTGCTTCCCGCTCCGACCGCGACGGATTCGTAGAGGACTGGCTTAAGGCGAAGGGACCTGAAGACGTAAAAACCCTCCTCCTGGAATTTCCGAAGAAGGAGAAAACTTCCCGATAACAGGATCCGTTACCCGATCCACCATCCTGCACCTTCCCTTCGCACCTAATTTTTTCCGGAATTCAAACTCTGATTATATTGTGCATAACTACGACTTGTTAATAAATCTTGAATGGCTAGGAATATTTAGAAAAAATGGATCTGCGAATTTGACACTTAATTGGCTCATGAATTATGATTAGTTATAAGGAATCATGAAAAAAATATTTATCTTTGTATTCATGCTTTCTATTTTCCATATCCATACCAAATTGGGACATGCATGTGTCGAACAGGCTGGAGCTTGGGGATACGGTTTATCTGAAGCAGTTTCTGCTTTTGGAAATTATGTTTATGCAGGAAGCGGTAGAATGCTATTGGTCCTTGATATAACGGATACTACGAACATCGTAAAAGTCGGAGAAATACTTCTTCCAGATTTTGTAAGGGAAATCGAAATAACCTATCCGTATCTTTTCATTGCAAACGGGGAAGCAGGACTTCGAATCGTTGATGTTAGTAATCCTTCAGTGCCATTCGAGATAGGATTCTTAAACGATAATAGCCTCATAACTGATATAGAGGTTTATGGTGACTATGTTATCCTTGGTGATCTTTATAAAGGTATTAGTATAATAGATGTCAGCGTACCTTCAATTCCCACAGAAATTGGTAATTTTAGCGAAGTTGGGGTCCTCTCAGGATTGGATGTATCAGAAGATACTGTTTACATTGTAGATTCCGGCTATGGTTTACTACGTGTCATTGATATCAGTGAACCTTCCTCTCCTGAGGAAAAAGAATCCTGTTCTTGTGTGTCGTGGAACGGGCCACTTGCAATAACCGGAAATCATGCATATTTAACAGCTTTTTTGGGGATTTCGATTATTGACATAACAAATCGTTACTCACCGACTGAAGTTGGATATATCCATGTTTATGGACGAATCATTGATATTGCCGTATCTGAAGAAAATTTATTCGTAGCTACAGACGAAGATTTATTATGGATATTCGATATCCGTGAACCAACCTCACCAATTGAGATTTCACATTATTATTCACCATCTAATTATTTTCGTTGCAACAAGGTAACAATCCATGAGAATTATGGTTTGGTTGCTGGATACGATATGATCGGTATTTTAGATTTTCAAGATCTTACATCTGTCAATGAATTAGGTAGATATCTAGTTCCAATTGGAGTTTATCAAGTTACAATTTCCGGAGATATTGCCTTCATATGGGATCCCTCCCATGGTCTTCATGGGATTGATATACGGAATCCAGAGGAGACCTTTGAAAGTTGCAGTTTTAATATGCAGCGCGGAGCGGCTAAAATGGCGGTCCAAGGAGACCTAGCATTCATTGTGTATAGAGATTTTGAGTTGATGTATATCCTTGACATCTCCGTTCCAACTAATCCTATAGTAAAAAGTTCTTACCATCTGCCAGGTTATTTACTCGAAGTTAAAGTTTTGAGAAATATAGCATATGTTATGAGTAATACCGAGATCCATATTGTAGATTTTCAAGACGCTTCAAATCCAGTCAAAGTCGGATCTTATATTCCGACAAGCTCCGCAAACCTTACAGCAATGGCCATCTCAGAGGATTACGCTTATGTCCTGGCTGACGAAATCTTTGTGGTCAACATTAGCGATCCTACTCAACCCGTAGAGATCAATCAATTTGATGCGCTACCGAATTATGGTCATTGTATTGCTGCTTCAGGAAATTATCTATACATAGCAGACTATGGCGAAGGAGGATTTCATATTTTGGATACAAGTGATCCTGGAGATATCTGGGAAAGTGATTATTTGGAAATACCAGGATTGGAATGCACAAATATTGCAGTAGAAAACAATTTTGTGTACATCACTGCTTATCCACACGAGCTTGTTGTGATTAACATAAATACATCGAATGATCCACATGTAATTCGGCGGGAAAAAACGACTGGAGATTTACACGACATCTTTATTAATGGAAGCTATGCCTATACTGCCAATGGAAATGCAGGTATGGACATCTTTGATCTATCTGGATGTAAAAACAGAAGTCATTCTCGTCCCTTCAATTTTGAAGACTAAAATAGGGAATCCAGTCACTAATTGATTCGTTTGTCCATCTAATTTCATTCCTCTTTTACACGGCCTTTCCGGAGTCGCGGAGGGTGATCAGGGTACTGTCAATAATCTTGCGCACTTTTATGGAGAGTAGTCCATAGCGAGCGGGGAAGCGAAGGGGAGCGTAGCGGAACGGAGCCTTCCCCGCACTCTCATCTGTGTGTTATGCGCCTGTTTGAACCATCACCTCCTTTTCGATGTCATACAGATGCTTCATATTCATGTACCGATGGGTACCCCACCGGGTCGAAGCCACATGCCGTAAGCGGGCTGTGGCTAACATTGCAGCGTCCAATAATGTTTGTCCGGTTTTAGCCTTCGTCATGATCTCATGAAATCAAAATACTCCTGGATGAGAGCATCCTGTAACCCGACAGATTTCCCCTCCTTGTAATGGATAAGCAGGGCTCGACGGAAGTTTTTGAAACTGTTACTATGCTGGTACGAAATGATGAAAAAATACCCTGACGTGTTAACCGATTTCGAGGCAGAAAAGTGGACAAATCAATAAGGCACTACAATGATGGTTACCAAGGAGGAGTCATGAAAAAATTATTGACCATCATGTTATTGCTCATAACAACTTCACTCATGGCAGGGTGGAAGTGGGTACAATTGGAGACGAATAACGCACCTGTCATAGAGGGCTTTTGGCATCTTGCTTTTGACCCAAGCATTGGAAAGATAATTCTAGTTTTCCAAAAAGACGATTATTTAACATATGAGACCTGGACATTTGATGGAGAAAACTGGAAGTATGTGTGTACAGATACAAGAAGCCAGTGCTTGTATGAGATCCCAGGTGGACTTGTTTTTGATGAGAACCTGGGTAGAATGACAGACTATAACATATGTCAAATTAGTCAGTGGGAACGCGGTATAAGACTATTTGAACAGAGTAACGATTATTGCTGGAAAAGCAGAAGTTCATTTTCAGGGACAGGAGCTTTTTGTGCAACTTACGATAGTAATAGAGAACGTACAGTTATATTAGGTTCACTACCGGACATGCTATCTGTTATCGAATATGATGGACAGAATTTCTCACAGATACCGTTAAACGATTGGTTCCCACCAAATGGATATCTGGCGTTTGATCATGCAAGGGGAAAAACAATATTTTTTGGACATCGCAATATCTATGATCTCACTGAGACTTTAGAGTGGGATGGCTTGATTTGGGATAAAATAGATGCTCCTTTACCATCAGAACTTAAGGAAAGTGATTATGGCCCCTTGTCTTACTATCCAAAAGCGGAAGGCACTGTAGCAGTTATACCTATAAAAGCGACATTGTTGTATAAAAATCAGGATTGGTGTTTACTATTTGGTGCTGATGAGACTCCTGGTGTAATTTCTTTAGTTTATTTCCCACCATTTGATGGGGTGCTAGGGTTTTCTGTTCGATTTGGGTATCAAATCACTACATCATTGCTAAAATACAGCCGTGGGCACAGAAGACCATTTGATAAATCTGATGAATAAGGCGGATAATTCCGGGACAGTTTACTAAATTAATTATTTTCTAACTACCAGGTTCACCCGATACTACACGGCCTTTCCGGAGTCGCGGAGGGTGATCAGGTCTTCGGGGAAGGGATAGAAATAGGTCTGCTCCTCCAGGTACGAAACGTCGAACCTGGCCACCCAGGCACGGATCATCCCCTGGGCAGAACTGATCGGGGTCCGAAGGCGTAGGGGGCAGGTCAAGAGCGAGAGAAGTGATCTAACAATCATATGTATAATAATGATGAGGTGATACTTGAGAAAATCAAATTTTGTAAATTTCGTCCTGTCTTTGTTCTTAATAA
>Ga0209408_1000081_pt1 | contig 77083 bp, 52 predicted proteins | sample AD_UKC107_MetaG_FD_184422 | JGI IMG/M metagenome (GOLD analysis project Ga0209408, IMG submission 184422) | Active sludge microbial communities of municipal wastewater-treating anaerobic digesters from Hong Kong - AD_UKC107_MetaG (SPAdes)... | ecosystem: Engineered > Bioreactor > Anaerobic >... | reverse complement strand
AAGGTGTCGCATCGGTCACATCTTTTCCGTTCAGGTAGATTTTCCCCTGAGTCGGTTTGCGTAGGCCGGCTAATGCCTGAGCAAGTTCGGGTTGTCCGTTGCCGGAAACACCGGCCAATCCGAGAATTTCACCTCCGTGGATTTCAAGATCAACACCGCAAACCTTTTCATTCCCCCAATCATTCTCAACATGCAAATTGACAATTTTTAATCGGATATCCCTTTGATTTAACGGCGTCTTCTCATATTGGAGAACGACCGGGCGACCGACCATTTTTTCAGCCAGCTCGGTCTTTGTAATATTCTCATTCTTCTTTTCCGCAACGCTTCGACCATCTCTGAGAATAACAATTCGATCGCTGATTTCAATCACTTCATTCAGCTTGTGCGAGATAAATATCAAAGAATGTTTTGCTTCCGCCATTTTCCGTAAAATGACAAAAAACTCTTCCACCTCTTGCGGAGTCAATACTGCGGTGGGCTCATCCAAAATCAAAAGATCCGCACCGCGATAAAGCGCTTTAATGATTTCCACACGTTGTTGTTCGCCGACCGCCAATTGCCAGATATAGGCTTTCGGATCGACTTTTAGCTTATACGTTTCGCAAATTTCCAGTATCCGTTTTTCAACTACATCCAAATCTAAGAAAAGGCCCCGACTGGATTTCAGACCTAACGCCACATTCTCAACAACGGTCAGGTTGGATACCAACATAAAATGTTGATGGATCATCCCGATCCCCGCATTTATCGCGTCGACAGGGGAATTAAAAACTCTCTCTTCTCCGTTTATCAAAATTTTTCCGCTGTCGGGTTTATACAAACCATAAAGCTGTTTCATTAAGGTGCTTTTTCCGGCTCCGTTTTCACCCAATAAAGCTAAAATCTCTCCTTCGTTTACTTCCAGATTGACTTTATCATTTGCGAGGACACCCGGAAATTGTTTGGTAATATCCACCATCTGCAGCTTTTTAATATGGTTTGGTTGTTGGTTAGATCCTTCCCTCTCGGTCATAACAAATTCCTTCCGGCAACATTTCCATTCCGTCGCCTTTCTTCAAATCAAACCCTAAATCATCTTTCGGAGGGAGTGGCAAGCTCCCTCCGATTTTTTACGATGGATGAAACGATCGATACGGCTCCTCTATTCCGCCGGCAGCGGATTAATTTCTCCGGCTGTTATTTTCGCAGCCAGTTCATCCGCCATTTTAATCAGCTCCGGATCGATTTCCATATTCTCCGTATTCCAGACAAATTTCAGACCGCCGTCCTCAAAGGTCAAATCATAAGCCTTTCCGCCGTAGACTCCTTCCTTCATATTGGCAATGATATCGTTCAGGATCGGAGTCCAATCATATACCAAGCTGACCAAAACATTCTTCGGAGCGAGCGGAATCGTATCCCATTGGACGCCCATCCATACACCGCCCTTTTCCTTTACCACGCTGACGGCTCCGGGGATGGATTGAGAAGTTCCGGTCAAAAGTGTCGCGCCTTCCGCCATATGAGTTTCCGCGGCTGCCGCCATCAAAGAGACATCCGAAAATGACGAAGTATAAGTCACGCTGACCTGCGACCCACCCTGTTCGGCACCGTACTTGAAACCATCAATGTAAGTTTTAGCATCACCGGATTCGACCGGTCCGCAAACACCCAATTTCCCTTTATTGGTATATTTCGCCGCGATTTGCCCGAAAACATATCCGCCCTGTTCAGCCCGTGCCTGATAAACCGAAATATTCGGCTGCCCGTAATAATCCGTGCCATTTCCCCAAGCAAATGCGGTCTCCGGATAATCGGGAGCGATTTCCTGTAAGGAAGTCCCGTATTGGGAACCGTGAGCAATCACAAGGTCATATCCCATATCTGCATAATCTCGAATCGCTTCCCGGGCATCGGCTACGTTGAACATATCTTCGGAATAAACCAATTCGAACTTTCCTTCGGGATAGGATTCACCGATTTTTTTCAGCGCTTCATACATCGACTGGCTGAACGAGTAGTCATTAATCTTCGACGGCATCACCATCGCTACTCTTAACACATCATCATCTTGTGCGAATGCCGGAACAAACAGAACAGCCAAAACGGCAATCACAACGATTAAAATTATTGAATTTTTTCTGAACATTTTTAACTCCTTTTTAATAATTCCAGAATTTTGATTAATACGACTAATTCTCACTGCGCTCATACGGTACCGAAAGCGCAGCGGGTGCATCCCTGCTCTGCACAAATACCAGAGTGACGATCGTCAAGATGTAAGGCAACATCATCGCGATATCGGATGGAATATCAATTCCCAAAACCTGAAGCCGCAATTGCAGCGCGTTAACAAAACTGAATAGTAATGCTCCCATCAGAACACCTTTCGGTTTCCAACCGCTGAAATAAACCAGAGCTACCGCAATATAACCGGTCCCGTTGGTCATTTTTTCTTGGAACATATTAATATTGGCAATCGAAAAAGTCGCTCCGGCAATTCCGGCAAGTACCCCGCCAATACAGACACAAAGATAACGGATTTTATCTACGGAAACGCCGAGGGTATCTGCGGCTTGCGGATTTTGACCGACCGAACGGATTTTTAATCCCAAGGTTGTTTTGTATAAGATAACGGAACTGATCGGAACTAATAAATAAGCGATATAAACCATTATATTATGATCAAACAACGCTTCTCCCACATAGGGGATATCGGCAAGCACCGGTATTCGGATATCCTTGAATCCGTCTACCGACAAGACTGTCCCGTTTAATAATGTCTTAAACAACAGAGAGGAAAGCCCGACCCCAAACATCGTCAATCCGATCCCGCTGATTCCCTGTTCGGCTTTGAAAGTGACGCTGATTAACGACATAATCAATCCCATCAACAACCCGACCACGGCGGCAACGAAAACTCCCAAGATAAGATTGTGAGTCTGATAAACGACAAAGAAGGCACAGAAAGCCCCCATCATCATAATTCCTTCTGTACCTAAGTTATAACAACCGGCGGTTTGATCGAAAAGTTCACCCAGCCCGGCATAAAGATAGGGCATCGCCAGTTTTATCGCCATTCCGACAATTCCAAAGATCGTTGCTGCAGAGAATAAATTATCCATTGATTGCCCTCTTCTTTGACCGTCTCTTTGAAAATATTTCCGCACCCACCACAAACAGAACAATTAGGCCCAGCAATGTATCAATAAAAGCCGAATGAACTTGAACGGTACGTTGCAATTTATTGCCGCCGACCATCAGCCCGCCGAATAAAAAGGCAGCCGGAATCGTTCCCAAAGGATGCAAATTTCCAAACAATGCGGTAACAATCCCGTTGAAACCGTAGTTTGCCGAGATGTTTTCCAGAACCCGGTGTTGGACGCCCAAAACTTCCACTCCTCCGGCCAGTCCCGCCATAGCTCCACCCATAATTAATGCCAATGCCTGGTAAAAGGGGACTTTAATACCTGCGTACCGCGAGGCATCCGAATTTAATCCGACCGCTCGAATTCGATAGCCGATCGTCGTTTTAAACAGCATAACAAACGCAATGACAGAAAGAATCAATGCCAAAATGGTACCGGTATTTAACTGGGTCGGGGGAGCCAATCTTGTCAGAAAAGTGTATTCCGGCAATAAAGCCGTCTGCGCCGCCCGTGTTCCCATCTCAATTTCGTGCGGATCGATCATTGGTCCGCGTAAAAGATAGTTTGACAAATACACAGCGATTGAATTCATCATCACAGTCGTCAGAATCTCATTGACCGCCAATTTCGCTTTCAGGATTCCCGGAATTCCGCCCCAAACAGCCCCCGCCGCCATCGAAGCTAATAAACAGATCGGCATCATGATTCTGGAATGAATCGGAACATATAATGCGACGGCAGCGGCTGCCAACGCTCCGACAATAATCTGTCCTTCACCGCCGATATTGATCACGCCCCCGCGAAAAGCAATACAAACACCGATTCCCACCAAAAGAAGCGGGGTGGCTTTGATAGTCGTTTGAATAAGTGCCCGTTGATTGCCGAATCCTCCGTCAAACAGGGCTTTATAAGCTGCGATCGGATCTTTTCCCAAAGCCTGAAGAACAAAAACCCCGATAAATAATGCCAACAAAGTGGCAAATAGAGGAATGACCGCATCAAAAATCTGATTGAAGAATGTGCGCAATTTAGCAGGCATTCAATATATTTCCTCCGTCCGGTAAAAATCGTGACTATGGTGAAAAAGCAAAAAACTGAAAATAAATATGCTTTAATTGTATCATTTCATTGTAAAACCTATTATACATAGAAAAATAGGCCGGTAATTAATGATTTTGTAATAAAGTTTTAATCGAAAAGCGTCTCTCAGTCATAAAAGGTTAGACAACTTAAAGAATTAGTGATCAGATGATCAAGGAATCAAAAGACGTCTCCCCCTTTTATGATTGAATCACAAATTTGACTGTCATCTTTTGGCTATTTTTGATTTCTATGGTTATACTCATCTTGACAATTTTTGTTATTGGAAGTTTCTTTCTTGTTTTGAATTACAAAAAACTATTTTATAGAAACTTCTTTTTTTTGTCATTTCCCCTTGACTGAGGAAATTTGAACAGAACACTTTCTGTTTGACATCAAAGGTCGTGATGCTATAATAAAATTAAATAACTGTGAAAAAGATTTATTTTGGATGGTCAAATAGGCTCCGAGTTCCTAACAACTGCTGAAGTAATAGAGTATTTTCGTCTCCCATTATCGAATGTTTATAAATTAGTCCAAGATAAATGACTGTCCGGATGTAAGGTTGGTAAACATTAGCATTTTCGAGCTGATAGTATTCGGAAATGAGTCAAACAACAAGAGGAAAAGGCTTCAAAAATATCAGAGTGAATCCGAAGGTATTAACATATATAAACATGTTTATTGTTTACAAACATCGATAGGTTTCACAAAATCGGCAAGGCGATTCCATTGAAAAAAAGGTGCATTCACTAAGATGGAAATTAAATTCCAGACACAAATGGGAAGATACTATATCGGCGACTCAAGTAGAATCCTTGATTCTAACTTGGGAAAAGAGTTGGAAGGAAAAGTGCAACTAATTCTTACTTCACCTCCATTCCCTCTCAATAATAAAAAAAGCTATGGCAATTTTGAAGGAAATGAATATTTAGAGTGGTTCACCAATCTTGCGCCTACGTTTTCTAGGTTGCTAAAAGACGATGGGTCTATCGTAATTGAGTTAGGAAATGCATGGGAATCAGGTCGACCTGTTCAATCCCTTTTGCATCTCCAATCACTTATAAATTTTGTGAAAAACCCGGAAGCAAATCTTCGTTTATGTCAACAGTTTATTTGTTATAACCCATCCCGCCTTCCGTCGCCTGCCCAATGGGTCACTATAAATCATATCCGTACCACTGATAGTTTCACACACATATGGTGGATGGCAAAATCGGACTTTCCAAAAGCCGATACCGATAGAGTTCATCGCCCTTATTCTAAAAGTATGCTAAACCTCTTAAAAAGGCAAAAGTATAATGCAGGAAAAAGACCGTCAGAACATAATATTAGTCAAAAAAGCTTCTTAACGGACCGAGGAGGAAGCATACCCCACAACCTATTTGAATTAGAAGAAATGGATTCTGATAGAGATCCGAGACTTCCTAATGCTTTTAGCTTCTCGAATACACAATCCAACGATTTTTTCCTGCGCACATGCAGAGAAAGACATATTGAGCTTCATCCAGCTCGGATGCCAGAAGGTTTGGCTTCATTTTTTATCCAGTTTTTAACTGACCCAGGCGATATTGTTCTTGATCCTTTTGCTGGAAGTAACACAACAGGGTATGTTGCTGAGTGTCTTCGCCGCAAATGGTTTGCGGTTGATGCAAAAGATGATTATATTGAGCAGGCCAAAATACGCTTTGAAGACCCGCTCATTGCTGAGTACAAAAACAGGAAATAAACTATGGTGCTGACAGATGTAATGCAAAAGATTGCTGCAGTTGATATTTTTAACCGTGACCCTAAGACAAAAGAAATATGTACTGGGTTGTTTGTTGGAAGACCTTTTGCTATTGATTATGATCGGGCTTTTATCTTGATTGCTGATGCATGGAAAAGCAAAGCAAAGGGCATACCACAAGGGTCATTTTTGCTCGCTTACTATGAAAATGAAGATAGCGTTCAGGAAGCCCTTCTCCTTAGGGTTATTGGGCCGACCAAACTCCCTACTGATAGCGATGTTATCAAATCCATGGTCGAATATTACAAAGACAATCTAAAAACGGCTGGCCAGGGATCTCAGTTAGACACATATACTCGTTATGAATTCAGCTTCTCGGGCATCGAATGCCGTATTTTGGGTACTTTTTATAAGGATAAAAGTTACAAAACTCGCTTCGGCGCCGATGTGGAAAACTTTTATAGCGCACACAATTACACGGTTGTAAAGCCGTATCCAAATGTATTGGAACTTATCGCCAATTTCCGAGAGGGCGGGATCGTCGGAATCCCAACCGATATAAAGATTGGGAGAGTGAGATACAGTTCCAGCCAGCGTTTTCAAGAGCTAGAGGATTATGTGCCAGTATATGTTAGCCCAAAAGACTTCTTAGGAAAACGTACTGCCTTATTTGGAATGACACGGACTGGCAAATCAAACACAGTAAAGAAGATCATCCAAGCCACCGCCTCTATGAGTGACAAAGCAACCAATATATTGCCTGACTTGAATTCCACTGATTTATCACAGTTTTTCGAATCTCTTAATAAAGATGGGATTCCAGTGTTCCCTGTTGGACAGATAATTTTTGACATTAATGGCGAATATGCAAATGCGAATCTGCAAGATGAGGGAACAGCAATCTTTGAGCTTTATAAAGATCAAGTAACACGTTATAGCGTCCTTCAAAAAACTGGGTTTAAAGTGATGAAGGTGAATTTCTATAACGATATTCTCTCTGGCTTTGAATTAGTTCGTAGTCACCTTGCTTTAGATACCGCAGATTATGTAAAAAGCTTTCTCGCAATTGATTTGACAGAACCAGAGGATAAGAAAGACTTCTCTGCTATGACACGGTATGCTCGCATAAAAGCAGCATATATGTGCTGTTTATATCGATCTGGATTTACCGCTCAAAAAGGGTTTAAGATAAGTTTCGAAGGAAATGCTGATCTTAATAAACTCGTGAAGAGCGATGGAAGCATTGATCCATCGAAAGGGATTAGTCTAGAAGATGCAACTAACTGGTTTGTTACTATCTGGGAAAAATATGACGACGAGCCGTTCTTTGCAGATTACCGGAAGAAAAGGGGTCACGAGTGGGCAGATGAAGATTTACGGGCGCTTTTGATTTTCCTTTCAAGAAAAACCAAACCCGGTATCAGCAATACAACTATATCCGGATATTTAAAACTGCGTGGAATAAAAGATCTTCATACAGATACTGTCGGCAAGCCTTTTGAACAAGAAATTATTGAAGAGCTTCGCAAGGGAAAAATTATCATCATCGACTTATCGCAAGGTGATCCTGAAATTCAACGACTTTACTCTGAAAGAATCTGCCAGTATGTGTTTGCCGATGCTATGAAGCGCTTTATTGCAAATAAGCCGAATAACTATATTCAGTTCTACTTTGAGGAAGCGCATAACCTCTTCCCGAAGAAAGAAGATAGAGACCTTTCCCAAATTTACAATCGTCTAGCCAAAGAAGGAGCTAAGCTCAACTTAGGCCTTATCTACGCTACCCAAGAGGTCAGTTCTATTAGCTCAAACATCCTCAAAAACACGCAAAATTGGTTTATCGCCCACCTCAATAATGAGGACGAGACTAAAGAGATTAAGAAATACTACGATTTTTGTGATTTCACTGAGTCGTTGGTGCGTTTTAGCGAGAGCAGTGATAAAGGCTTTGTTCGCATGAAGACATACTCTAATCCCTTTGTTGTTCCGGTTCAGGTAGATCGGTTCCCAAAGAACCAAGAGGAGTAGTACTATGGCCTATTCGAGTAAAAATGGCCGTCGCCCAGTCGAATTTGCAAGCAAATCATCACACACACAGGTGATTAATAATGCTGAAGTACAGGAATTCTTACAACACGGCAATGTACCGAAAAAGGCAGAGGATATTCATATACCTTCCGGAAATCTGCTGAAATTTGAACCAGCAGATGATAATCCAATTTCCCATATTGTGGCAATTGATGGTGGATTTGAAGAAATTCCAGTCCAATCGGAGTTTCCATCTTCCACTATCTGTTTCTTTCAGTTTGGGGCGCTGATTTTCAGCATAAGTGATCTGGAAAAAATAAGTACACAGGCTTTCATTGAACCTGAAGATATGGCTAAGTTGAAACAAATTGAGCGTTTACCGTTCACTCTTCCAGTGAAGAACTTTACATATAAAAGCGAGCCGACCCTCACTCACTCAGTTAGACGGGTAATGTATGACTTCTTCACCAAAAAGAATGATGATGAGAAGTTGATTGACACATTGAAATGGTTCATCTTTCAGGAGTACAACAAACCGGTTACAACTTGGAATTTATCAAGCTGCCCGCACTGCGCTGCATCAAACATTCCACTTAATCGAAATAGTATGAAGCCTGACTTTACTTTTCAATGCAACCATTGCGGAAAAGAAATATTCTTGACGGATGTTTTTCGGTTTCATGAGGCGGTCGATGATCAAATCGGAGCTGGTAGCATTCTGGGTTATGTATCCACCACCTTTGAACAGATGCTATTGCTACACGTTATTCGGCTTATACTGAAGATTAAGCCAGCCCTTTTACAAAATATCCTTTTCATTAAAGATGGCCCATTGGCGTTTTTTGGCCAGACTGCGAATATGCACAAACCGATGCGCAGCCTGGTAAAGTACCTCTTCGACCAGCATAATATATTCTTAGCTGGATTAGAGAAAAGTGGCCCATTTGTTGAGCATGCTGACCAGATAGCCGAAAAGCTCGAGACAGGAACTATATTAATCCTGGATAATGATTACATTTATAAATACATCATTCCAGGAAAGGCCGACCTCAATAATCCGTACGGCGGGACCACTTACTATAGCAACAAACTAATCTTCAAATCCCGCTATTATGGTATTCACGTAGTATCGCTCCCCACAGTGGATGTGCTTTCATCTCCAAAGCCTCAAGACCTCCGTAACTTGCAGGTGATACTTACGAATGTCGAAAAGCTCAAGTGCGATATGTACGACAACGCATTGATGCCAGTTGCACTTGCGAATAAACTTGTTTCACTTGCTCAGTTTCCAAGCTCCAAAATACTGCAACGGTTTGCTGTTAATTCAGTAAATGGGTAGAAACAATGCTAAGTGCAACAATTACATCTCTGCCAGTAATACAAGACAAACTTTGGGATCAAGCAAATTTCAATTCGCATGAAGCCCAAAGATATGCAATTTACATGTCACGGCTCCTTCTCGTATCGAGTGTCTATTTCAAATTTCCATGAAAATCAATTTAAAAAAAAGTCCTAGATGAATTATATTCTTGAAAAGGCCGAAATAAGGGACGGAAGCTTTCCCGGCATTCAGGATCGGAAAAGAAGCATGTTGCCCGCAATATTCAAAAGTCTTCGATTTTTTTCTTCTGGAAGCACGAGATTTTTCCTGATCTTTAGCTTTGATCTCCTGAAATCGGAAGGTGTGATCAAACAATTCCGTGATATGGGAAAGGATGGCCACCATTGCTTCGGCACCGGATCGGGACCAGCTGCAGCCTCGGGTTTTCATGCGGCGCGCAATGGATTTTCCGACATTCAACTCCTTACAGCCGAGACCGGACAGGTTCATATAGGGTAATCCCCGAGCAGATAGCGGCAGGATTTCATCTTGATGGCTTTTCAAATATTCAAAACAGCGATTTTTGGCTTTTCTTACGGAAGCCGATCCCTTATCTTTCAATCTCTGAAGCTCTTTTTAAACCGCATCGAATTCGTCTTGATACAAGGTTTTCAAAGTGTCAGGGATGTTTATATCTTTCCTATAAGCTTCTTGAATAACTTTGTTGATTTAAAACGGATCTAATTGTTGCTGGATTTCACTCATCCATAGCCCAAAATGGTCCGATTAAATCACAAATTCGGTTCTCATCTTATGGATATTTTCGATTTCGATGGTTATCCTTATCTTGACAAATTTTGCCATTTAAGTTGTTTTCTTGTTTTGACTTGTAAAAAACGGTTGTATAGGAACTTTCTTTTTTGTCTTTTTTCCTTGACTATTGAAATTTGTAACGCAGACCTTCCTTTTTTAACATCAAAAATCTCACAAAAATCAGTGGTATACTCTTTTTATAGGCAGGTTTTTTCTCAGGAGACCGGGAAATCAGCCTATCTCATCCGACTAACCGGTTTCCAAAGTGGGTGCATCATGAAAACCACAGAAGATCCAGAAAACAGGAATCAGGTTGTGAAGATCGTTCGAATCCTGACCAATTTTGCCATCACGATCTTCAATCAACTATATGAAAAGAGTTGTGAGATTAAACGCCGCAGCTGGTGTGAAATCTTCCAAAGATTCGCTTTTTATTACACCTGAACCAATCACTCCATAATCCCTATTAAGGTTGAACCTTAAAGGCAGATTGATCAGAATCTCGCAGTGTTTTTAATTTTTAATTTCTGCGGATTCCTTTTTCGGATTTAAACCTTTTCATTTGATTGAGAATTGCAAAAATTTGTCAATCAATGAATTTACGGTTTGCATACCTGAAAAAGAATCGTATTCAAATTGGTTCAGGATTTACATTATGACAAACAACAAGAAATGGTACTTCAATTTTGGCTTCCTGTGGACGGGACAGATGCTATCACTGCTCTCCACATCAATCATTCAATTCGTTTTGCTATGGTGGCTGACGGAAAAAACACAGTCGGCTATTTATTTATCCGCGGCAACTTTCGTATTATATATTCCGATTATCTTTATTGTGCCTTTGATCAGTCCGCTTATTGATCATTGCAGCCGCAAGAAAATTCTGATAGCAGCAAATTTCGGAATCGGAGCAGTCTCTGCCTTGCTGGGAATATCTTTCGGCTTCGAAAAAGTGTCCCCAATAATGGTTCTCGGAGCGATATTCCTTCGCTCAACATTTAATAGCATTCGCTGGTCAACCTTAGAAGCCTCAGCTGCACAAATGGTCCCCGAAAGTCATTTAACCCAAATCAATGCGGTTGATTATATTTTGCGCGGAATAACCGGAATCGCCGGCCCGTTCCTCGGCGCTGTTTTATTACGAACAACGACGATAAATTCTATCCTGAACGTTGACTTAATTGCGGCGGCAGGAGGCTCGATTCCGTTATTGTTGATTTCGTTCCCGAAAGTAAATTCAATCGCAACCCATTTTTCGGTAAATTTGGTAAAACAAATCGGCAGATCATTATCGGATCTGAAAAGCGGTTTTTACTATGTCCGAAGAACACCGGGTTTATTTATGTTTTTGATGTATGTTTCTATCACCAATTTGATGCTCATGCCCGCCGAGAGTCTCTTGCCTTTGGTCGTATCGACAAAATTCCACGGTACCGAAATAGCCATGAGTACCATCGGTATTGCATTTGGCATCGGTTCCGTATTGGGGGGCATCATTTTGAGCATACGCCATGGATTTCGCAGCCGAATCAAAGCGAGCCTTACCGGAGATCTGCTGTATGGTTTCGGGATCTTTTTAATCGGGGTGGCTTCCGAAAAACAATTTTCGTTGGCAGTCTTCGGATGGGCATTGGCCGGAATCGGTGAATCAATGAGTCTGGCGAATGTGAACGCTTTAATACAGGCTCATACCCGCCCGGAGATGCAGGGGAGAGTATTTTCGATCTCGACAAGCTTGATCAATATTTCTATTCCCGTGGCAATGGTTATTTCGGGACCGATCGCCGAAATTTTCGGAATTCAATTTTGGTATATTTTCAGCGGAGTAGGAATTCTGTTATTAGCCGGAGGAATGATGTTCGTGCCTGCCATGTTTCGGTTGGAGAAACCGTCTCCCGCCAAAATTCTTGATCCTTCGTATGACTGATTTATTTGAATTCTTGGCAATATGATGATTTGATTTGGGAAGGAAGTCGATCGGGTTATCCACAACCGAAACAAAAAGGATCCATTTATTCTTTCCGTTGTTCGACTCGGTACAAAGCCATATTTTGGCTTGCCCCGTCTGAGAAATATTCTTTCCGAAGCAGAAATCCGGCTTCCTCCGCCAACGATTGCAATTCACCTTCGGTAAAAAGGTGGACATACCGCAGTCCGATTTTTTTATCTGCATCCGGAAGTGAAAAACGCCAATCCAACAGCGTATCGCCAGGATCGACATCGGCGGATTGAATTCCGATTGATTCCCAGGGGAGAATGCGTCTCATCATTTTTTCGGAGTTTTGAAATTGCCAAACCGAATAGCAGAAGCAACCGCCGGGCTTCAATAAAGAATAAACTTGCCGAAAAATCCGGCTTCGGGCACTTGCATCGGGCATATGATGAAGAACGGCAAAGGCACAAATTCCGTCAAATTTTCTGTTTTCAAATAATCGAACCCAAGAACTATCCAATAAATCTGCCTGAAAATAGGACAATTTCATGCGGCTTTCGGAAATATTTTCATTTAATTGCCGGGCTTCTTTCAGCAGTGTCTGACTGAAATCGACTCCGGTATAAGATCCCGTTCTGCCGGATTCAGCCCATGCGGCGGCTAAAGCGCCCGATCCGCACCCCAAATCAAGCCAATCACCGTAAAAGCAATCCTCATCAAGAAAACGCCGAACTCCCGGTTGTATTCGCTGCCGGGTAGCCGCAAAAGCTTTCCCGAACGATTCATAAAAATCCCGATTAAGCTCCGAAAGTTTTTGGATCGTATCTCGGTTCACGCTTTATTCCGACGAATTCTTTTTGGGTGTTTTAAAAAACTTCGCCAGTCCGCCTTCACTGGTTTCACGGTATAAAGAGGGCATATCTACCCCGGTCTGCATCATGACTTCTACTACTTGATCAAAACTGACCAAATGCGAACCGTCTGTAAAACTGACATACTCCGCTACATAGATGGCGGTCCCGGCAGCGAAAGCATTTCGCTCGATGCAAGGAACTTGAACCAGACCGTGTACAGGATCGCAGGTTAATCCCAAATGATGCTCCAACGCCATTTCCGCAGCATATTCAATTTGCCGAATAGAACAGGAATAAAGCTGTGCAGCCGCAGCCGCTGCCATAGCCGCGGCAACTCCGACTTCACCTTGGCAACCTACCTCTGCACCGGAGATAGATCCGTTATGTTTTACCACATTGCCGAACAAGCCGGCTGTCGCCAAAGCCTTCAGAATCGTTTCGTCCGAGTGATTCAAATTTTCTTGCAAGTAGCGAATAATTGCCGGAACAACCCCGCTGGATCCGCAAGTCGGCGCCGTAACCACCAGCCCGCCGGTAGCGTTTTCTTCGGAAACAGCCAAAGCATAAGAGGTCAAACGACCTACGGATGCCATCGTCGGATTCATCAATCTGCCCCGTCGAAAGTAGATCGGAGCTTTGCGGGAAATTCCCAGTCCTCCCGGAATGACACCTTCCCGATTGATCCCGCGATCGATCGCAGCATACATCGTTTTCTGGACCTCACGCAAATAGTCCCAAATCCCTTTCCCCTCGCAATCTTCCACATATTCCCAAAATGACTTCCCGGTTCGTTGAAGATGCGCCATTATTTCCGCCATGTTTCGATGGGGATAGAATAAACCGACTTCAGAATCTTGCGGACCTTCTGAGAGTGCTCCGCCGCCCACCGAGTAGACCATCCATTTGTTAATCAGTTGCTTTTGTCCGTCCCAGGCGGAAAATTCCATCCCGTTCGGATGAAATGCCGGAACATAATCCGGTTTCCAAATAATTTCAGTTTTCTTTTTCCCCAAAACTTCATAAATCGCTTTATCGGTCAAGTGACCTTTACCGGTCGCAGCCAAACTTCCGTATAAGACGACCGTATAATGTTCCGCATCCGGATAACGAGCTTTAAACATCTCGGCAGCTCTTCGAGGCGCCATGGTATGACTGCTGCTGGGACCGTGCCCGATCCGATATAAATGGCGAATTGTATCCATTCTTAATCAAACATCTTTCTTTTTTAGTATTTCCCGTATTTTTCGCATGGCTGCTCCGCGATGACTGATTTCATTTTTTTCATTTTCACTCATCTCCGCCAAAGTCATTCCGCGTTCCGGTATCCAAAAAATCGGATCATAGCCGAAGCCGCCGTTTCCACGTTCTTCGGGAATAATCTCGCCGTTACAAATTCCGTGAACCAGTTGGATTTCCGACGATTTCGGATCGCATAAAGCAGCCGCACAATAAAACCTGGCTTTCCACGGACGCGGTTTCCCTTTTAAATTTTCGAGTAAAAACGCTCGCCTATCCGCATCGGTGGCATCCGGTTTGGGGCAATATCGGTGAGAATGAACTCCCGGTTCTCCACCCAAACATTCCACTTCCAAGCCGGAATCATCTGCCAGCGATAATATACCGCTCGCCTTACAAAAAGATTCGGCTTTGATTTCGGCATTTTCTTCGAATGTATTTCCGTTCTCTTCAATTTTCAAATCAATTCCGAGCTCTTGCGGGGTAATTAAATCGAAATCACTCAGGATATTTTGAATTTCCCGGATTTTATTAAGATTATTGGTTGCGATCAATATTTTCTGTCTCATGTCTACACTATTCTATCAATAAAAAAACATTGTACGCTTCATTATTCAGAGATTAGTAACGCCAAATCAAGCTGTAATTACGTTGATTATTTTTCCTAAACGATCGGTTCTTGACAAGTCGGTATACAAATAAATATAACCAAAGGGGTTAAAAAGATAATCGGCCAAGCATAACGGGAATAAGTATTGATAGGAGACAAAAGGCAAACAAACAACGATAGTATTGAAGGAATCAATCCGATAATATAGTGATATTGATGAATCTTTATTAAATACGATAATGAAAGGATTAGTAACCAAACATGAAAACCGATACTGCTAAGCATTGAAATTCCAGGAAAAACACGGAAAGTGTAAATTATTTGAAATAAAATACTTCGTGCGTCATTCAGTTTCTCAGGGTTAAATAAATTAACTTTATCCGTGGTTAGGTAAGATTTTATCCCCCAAAAAACATAATCTTCGGATTTCCCCGGCTCATCGGGGTAAAAATATCCGTAAGTGTTGTTGAGTGTGGCTTGAATATAGACAGAGGGATGGCGCATAAACATGGTAAACCATGCATGAAAATAGTTTATAAAATCGTCAGCCCGTGCGTTCTGTCGATATAAACTTTTAACCGGATCGGAACTTTCCGGATTATAGTTTTCGGCAATTTTGTTATATTCTAAAATTCGATCGATAGCCTCTGCTTCCTGATCTGTGATATCAGAGGGGTAGGTTTTCAAATATCGGGCAGTTTGCTGAAACGGGACGGAGAATACATCTTGCACTTTTACCTGTGAAATATTCATTTTGGGAAGAATAACAAATAAAAATGCGGAATAAAGTATTATCAAAGTCAAGATCATTAATAAGATCTTATTTCTATATTGTTTCAATACCAACATTAATCCTGCTAAGGACGGAATAATTACGAATATCCCATTATTTCTTGAAAAAATGCAAAAGAGTGCCGAAAGAAACATTCCATGAATTAGAAAAGAATCATGATCAATTTTGGCTCGATTCATAATCAGATAAATATTAATCAACGTAAATACAAATAAAAATATTGAATAAGTCGTGTCTTTCCCCAACGTCACAGCATTACAGGGATAATAAGGTACAAAGCAATAAAAAAAGAGCATAATCAATCGCACTTTATCCGGAATAGAGCTCATTTTCATTAATTTCAAGCTTAGGGACAAAGCATATGCAAAAAAGAGTACCTGAAAAGCAGCAAAAATAAATATTCCTACATTATCAGATCCAAATAGTTTGCCGATTATCAGGAAAAGTTTGAATAAATAAGTAATCAAAATCGGATGATAATTTGTCAATTCGATAATGCCGGCAGATTGATATATCTGATTCATCGTATCCCAAGGGAGAATTGCGGGATAGGAAATAATCAGCCAAGGAATCCAGCAAATAAGGATCACTAACCAGGGAAAAATAACAGAACCCTCACCCGAAATTCTTTTTACTAATATATTTGAAAGCGGATATAAATTCTCGATCCGCCCTGAATGAAAAAAGTCAAATATTAGATCAACGGCAATATAAAATATGGATAAATATCCGGTAAATAAAATAACAGATTTAAAAATTTGGAACCAATCTGCAAAAATAAGATCCCAACTGGCGACTGCGCTATAACTTTTACCTAATAACATCCATGAAGCAAAAAACAACGCGATGATAAAGATCCCTTTTTTCCAAACAAAATTCTTTTTTTCGAAAAAAGATCTGTAAATATTAAAAAAAACCAGAACCAATATCAGCCAAATAATGCTAAATCCATGAATACTTTCTCTGAATTCGGCTAAAAATTTGACAAACCTGTTGGATGAACTCACACTGACAGTATGAAGATCCATGGTCATTGTTAAAGTAGTACTTATTGACATGATACTATATATAATATATTTTATTAATCTCAATTTATTGGATTTCTTCTCATAAGGATAAGCGGTTTTGTTCATATTTGAAAGTCGTAACATAAATTTTTATAATAAAGGATCAAAAAAGAATCGTAAACATAAATATTTCAAAAGTTGTTATAGCCCGAAAAATAAAAAGAGTTGTACCAAATTGATTATACCTTTATCAACGAAACAGAAAGAATGGCTTGGAATCACATACCCTCGGGAATAAAAGCTTACGATTTAATGACCCGAGGGATCGTTAGAAATTTTTACGAAAGTTCTATTATTGCTGATTATTAATCTCAGGAATGGGGCAAAAACGAGAAAAAAAGATAGGGAATAAGCTAAACCTTAATTTGACATAAAAGCAAACAACAAATAAAAAACACAAATCTATAGAATCTTCTTTATTGCAGCAAAAATAATCGTTTAATAAAAATTTGAGGGAATCGCAATTGCCGATAGATCTGTAAAAAAAAACAAAAAACAGGCTAAGCACTTTAACCTGTTTTTATATTTTCGGTTCATTTTTATTAATATTGATTAACATCCATATTTAATACCAGATAACGTTCGCCGCAAAAAGGTTTATCACCACTTTGGCCGAAATAATCATTTCCGAATAAATCATAGATATTCCCGGAAATTGTTAATTCGGGTAATTTCCCGACTAATTTACCGTCTCGAATGGAATATGCCATTTGGACAGGTGAAGCAAATTGTCCTTCGTTATTAAAGTCTCCTCCGCTTAAAACCGCTGCAATGACGGCGTCTCGACCATTCAATATCTCAGCCAAAGTTTTCTGTGACGGTAAAACCGAAAGAGGGGGTACACTCAATGCCGGGACACTGTTATATTCGCCCCCCGCCGCAGCTGTATTCCGCATTCCGTATTTATCGGCGGTCTTTTTATCGGCATATCCACATCGTATTTGTCCCTTCTCAATCAGAGCCGTTTGATCCGACTCAAGGACGCTACCTTCAACATCAAAAAACGAAGCATGGATCGGTTCAATTCCCCGGTCAACTATTAAAGAAAAATCATCGTTAAAAACCTTTTTTCCGATTTTATCGCCAAATATGGATACTCCTCTTCCGAGTGCCTCACCGTTGAGTGATTCGATAAATTTACCGCTGATGTCTTGAAAACCGATTACAACCGGAATTTTTCCGTTGATTTTTTGCTCCATCGGATTCCTAAAAGCGGTCAATTGAGAAGATAGATCTTCATAGACGGATTCAAAATCGGGGTCGCGATCTTCAAACGAATAAATCGTATCAAATACATTAATCGATTTTATATGTTTTACCACCAAGCCGAAAACAATCGATTGATCCGAATTGCAATAATCCAATCCGAGATCATTATGAATTGAGACTTCGGATTCAACCGACATTAACTTATTACTGCAGATAAAATCCGGAAAATCCTTTCGTATTCGCGCTAAAAATTCTTCACTCTGTTTGAGAAAATCCGTCTGAGAACCGCAAGCTTTTTTGGTATTTCGAATTCGTGTCTTTCCGGCTGAGGGAGGATATGGATAAGGGATTTTCTTCATCAAGTTTTTCTCGGCATCAAGCCAAGTTTTCTCACCGGCTTCCCCGAAAGTACCCGAGATACCGATGTAACCGTCCGAATAGACTCTGCAACCGGTTTTTGTAATTTGTTTCTTTCGCACCGCATCCACAGCGGTTTGAGTGACATTTAAGGTAAAACTGTTGATTTTCACCTGAAATTGTTCGCGTACCATATCTTTTCCTTTTTACTGAACATTAATTCCGTTGACCCGGACATACGGGCCGCCAAAACCGACCCGTAAGGGATATTGTTCCATCTTGCCGCATCCGCCGGTTCCGAATGATTTTATTTCCACGGCATCGGAAACCCCGTCAATTTCATGAAGTGTTTTCATTACATTCCCGGTAATTACCGCAATTTTAAGTGGTTCGGCAATTTTTCCATGGCAAATTCGATAAGCACGGGAAGGCGCTATCGTAAAAGTAGACATTCCGGATCCGTGCTTAAAGTCATCGATAAAAATCCCGTCTTCCACTTCACCGAATAATTCTTCTTTGGTTTGTTTCCCTGAATCGATATAAGTGGTTGTCATACGAACAATCGGTTCATATTCAAAACTGATTGCCCGAGCATTGGCGGTCGGATTTTCATTCAATAACGCAGCGGTATATGCGCTGTGTAATCGACCGCTCAACACCCCGTCCTTAATTAGGTAAGTTTTCTTCGCCCGACATCCTTCATCGTCATAAGGAACATATCCGGACCCTTCGATTTGTCCGGAATCGATAATATTTAATAACGAAGCCCCGACTTTTTTACCGATAACCCATTCTTTCCGCATTTCTTCATCACCGATCATAAAATCCGCTTCGCTTTTATGTCCGAAACTCTCATGTGCAAAAACGCCGGCAACCAAAGGGGAAAGAATGCAAGTATACACACCCGGTTTAACCGGAACAGCCCTTTTGGCATAGTCCAGATCCTTTTCAATCTCATCTCGGACCTCACGCTGATGCCCGGCCAATTCATGAAAACGGATCTTATAGATATTCGCCTGCCCATCTTGCGGAAAGTCGTTCGCCATGATTGTGTATCGGGCGACAATCGTGCAATTTTGAGTATCGAATGTGATATCGGCGCCCTTACCGGAAACAAAATGTTTCACGGTATGGTTATCCAGATAAAAGATTTTTGAATTTCGAATTTCGGGATAATCCGAGATCAATTCAAGATAACTTTTTACCAATGCCATTTTTTGGTCGTTGGAAATCAAGGAAACGTCATCCTGCTGATAGCGCAAATCCATTCCCCGATTTATTTCAAGCTTATCAACCACCGAATCTTGAAGGATCGCCGAATTCGGGACAGCCATTTCCGCCAGATCATCTATTTCATTTTGAATCGAATTCAAGTCGGTTGTTGCGCTGTAATACCAGCGTTTCCCATCATAAATCCGGACCATTGCCCCTTTTTCGGATACGGTTTTATTCTCTTTCAGCTCTCCGTTTTCAAATTGAATATTGGTTTTTGAAACTGTTTCGATTCGAACATCGGTATATAAATTTTTTGGATATTGATACATAGAGCATTCTCCTTACGTCAATTATAGCAAGTTTGAATACAAACTGTTATCGGCAAATCAGCCGGACGCGGTTACCAAGTGAAATTACTAAAATGATTTTTTTGCGTCACAAAATACGAATTTGCATGCTCGTTATATACTTTGATCGGTCCTTTTCGACGAACTGATCGATAATATTGAAATTAACCATCAGATCCGAAAGTTTTAAATCCGAGTAAGCGTTGCGCAATTTTTTTTGAGTCTGGTAAATCTCTTCATACGGTCCCAAATGATAAGCGCATAAATATTTGCCCGCTTCGATGTATTCAACTTTTTCTTTATTGACTTTAAAATCTTCGGGGAATTGACTGTTGTCTTGATATAAATAAGCGCCAAAATATTTCAGATCTTCTTTATAAAATGCAATGGTCGGATAAAAATAAAAAGAATCGTGGTGATACAATACTTCTTCCTGCCCTAAAGGAATATAAGGTCGGGGTCCATATTCACATATCTTTATTTCAGAAATTTCTCGAATTTCGCTGAGTTCATGTTCAATAAAACGAATCTTTCGCTGAATCGCATGGTCAATGTCAAGTAATTCATCCAGTTCGCGATGGATCTCATCCGATCTTTTTTTCAAAACATCTAATGAAGTGTCCGATTGCAGATTATCCAAATATTCGGCAATATCCTCTAAAGAATAGCCGATCCGGCGTAAGTAGCGAATCGAAGCCAATTGATAGACTTGATCAAACGCATATTTTCGCCGACCCGACCATTTATCCCTATATGCCGGTCTGAAAATTCCTATCGAATCATAATAACGAAGTGTTTGGACATTCAATCCAAACATCTTACTGAACTCTCCAATCGTGTAGCTGTCTTTCAATCGGACACTCCTCCTTGAAAATCAATTCCTTCTCTCATTTTATCAGCGGTTATCGCGTTCATACGGGATCCCTAAAGCGGAAGGATCGGAGCTTTTCCCTGCCGAAAAGAGAAGAACAAAAACAGCTGCGATATAAGGCAAAATGGAAAAAGCTTGAGAAGGAATCGGAATATTCATCGTTTGGAGTTGAAATTGAACGGCGTCCGCGAGCCCGATCAATAAAGCCGAACAAAGTATTCCCAACGGGTTTCTTCTGCCTAATATAACCGTGACCAAAGCAATATAGCCCTTTCCTGCGGTAATGTCCTCCATAAAAAATCCGAGCTGAGCCAACGTAAAATAGGAGCCTGCCAGCCCTCCTAATAATCCATTCACCATACAAGCCAAATACCGAATTCGAAACACATTGATTCCCGCCGTATCGGCGGCACTCGGATGTTCACCGACCGCTGTAAATATAACTCCCCATTCCGTCTTTTTATAAATAAAAAGGAAAATGAAAACCAATAAATACATCAGGTAAACAAAAATATTATGTGTAAAGAAAGCTTTCCCGAGTAACGGTATTTTGCCGAGCACCGGAAATTCAAAATTGGGAACCGTTTTACATTGAGGAAGAATCGTGCTTTGACCGAAAACGATTAAAAACAGAAAGCTGGTCAGCCCCAGTGCAAAAAAATTCAAAGCAAGACCCACAATTGTCTGGTTTGCTTTGCATTTAATACACAGAATCGCATGGATACCGGAAATAATCATACCGGCAAGCATTCCGCACAACATACCCCAATAAACATTTCCGGTCCAAAAAGTCACTATAAAAGAACTAAAAGCTCCGCACAGCATGATTGCTTCGACTCCCAAATTCATGACGCCGGTACGTTCTGAAAAAGCTTCCCCCAAACCCGCCAAAGTGAGAGGTGTTGCCATACGAATACAAGCGGCAAGAAATGTTGCGATGGTTAATAAAATCTGGCTCATCCTTGCTCCTCTTTTTTGTCTATGAGCTTCTTAAATATCGTTTTTCGCGCCATCAGCATCAGAACAATCGCTCCTAAAATAATTGAGGAAATTGCCGAAGGGACATTTGCCGCACGTTGCATAGAAAGTGATCCGACTTGTAACGTGGCAATTCCTATAGCCGCCAATATTACACCAAACGGATTGTTTCCTCCCAACAATGCCACGATAATCGCTAAATAACCATATCCGGGAGAAATTCCCTCAATCAATTTATGATGAAGACCGGCGATTTCGCATACACCCGCTATCCCGGCTAAACCACCGCTGATCATAGATGAAATAATAATATGTTTGCCCACAGAAATTCCGGAACAAAGACATGCGCGTGGATTCATACCCACCGCTCGCAATCGAAAACCGAGTGATGTCTTGAAAATCAAAATATCGATCAGGATTGCACAGATAACGGCTATTAATATTCCCGAATGCAATCGTGTTCCGGGAATCAAAATGGATAAACCTGCCGAATCGGTCAAGGTCGCCGAGACAGGAAAATAATTATTCGGATCTTTTAGAACCGTTTGCAATAAAATTCCGACAATTCCCAAAGCGATATAGTTAAACATAATTGTATTAATGACTTCGGAAATTCCCATTTTCGCTTTTAAAATACCGGGTATTAATGACCAAACTCCTCCGGCTAAAAATCCACCCAATAAACAGAGCGGCATCAGGATCCCCTTCGGTAAATTGGGAAATGCCAATGCCAGAGCCGTGATCGTTACCGCTCCCATATAAAGTTGACCTTCGGCACCGATATTCACAAAGCCGCTCTTAAACGCAACGGATACTCCCAAACCGGTTAATATCAACGGAGTTGCTTTCACGAAAACTTCTGCAACGGAATAGGAAGAGCCTGCTATCCCCCGAATAAAACCGGATAACGCATCCGAAATACTATTGCCGGTTATCCCGATTAAGAGGATCATAAGAATGATCCCTGCCAGAACAATCATCAAATAGGATATAAGATCACCGGCTTTATTTTTCATGGATTTCGACCTCATTCAAATTAAAATTCCTGCCTGCCATCATTAATCCAATCCGTGTGATATCAATATTTTTACTATTATTCAGAAGACCCATTATTCTGCCTTTATAAAGAACTGCGATTCGATCACTTAACGAAAGAATTTCTTCCAAATCGGCAGAAATGAGTAAAATACAGGCACCTTTGCTACGATGCATTAATAATTGTTCTCTGACAAATTCCGTCGCCCCGATATCGAGACCTCTTGTCGGTTGGCAAGCCACAATTAATTTCGGTTCGTCGCAAAGCTCTCTGGAAAGAATCAACTTTTGTTGGTTTCCGCCTGATAGAAATCGAACGGGCAGGGAAGGAGATGAAACTTTTATTTTATACGCTTTGATCTGTCGATTGATGAAGTCGTTTAATTTCTTTTTGTTCAAAATCCCGTTATTCTGATATCTTCGGTCTTTATGGAATTTGAGAAGCATATTATCCATAAACCCTGCATCCAACAATAAACCGTCGCGATGTCGATCATCGGAAATATAGGCGATACCGGCATCTCTGCGGTCGGAAACCGAATGATTCCTTAAATCTTTCCCGAAAAGCTGCATTTCTTCCGCAACATTGTGCCGAATTCCCAATATCGATTCGGCCAACTCTTTCTGTCCATTCCCCTCGACACCGGCAATCCCCAATATCTCGCCCGCTTCTATTTCAAACGAAACAGTCGCTGACTTTGTTTGGCTCTTTTCCTCAAGATTTAAGTTCCGCAGAATAAAGCCTTGATTACGTTTTTCAATTCTCGGAGGTATTTCAACAATATTCAGAGGTCGCCCGATCATATATTCAGCTAAACTTGCTTCGTCGACTTCTGTTATCGGAACGGTAATAATACTTTCAGCATCCCTCATCACCGTAACCATGTCGGCGATTTCCATTACTTCCGGTATTTTATGAGTGATCAGAATGACGGAACGACCGTCTTGAGAGAGCCTCTTTAATACCTCGAACAAACCAATTGTCTCTTGTCGCGTCAAAACCGCGGTCGGCTCATCCAAAATCAGCAACTCGGCATCTCGATAAAGCAACTTCATAATTTCAACACGCTGTTGTTCGCCGACGGATAAATCGCTGACCATCGCCTCCGGATCGACGATTAATCCGTACTGATCCGATAAACTTTTTATCTTCCGATTAACTGCTTTCCGATCGGTTAATGGATAGCCGGTCTCTTTTAATCCGAGAGTTATATTTTGAGATACATTGAGAGTGGGCACCAGCATAAAATGCTGGTGCACCATTCCGATTTTTCTTTCGATCGCATCTTTGGGAGATTCAAACTTTACTTCTTCGCCGTGCCAAAATATTTTACCGCCATCCGGTTGGTAAAGACCGTAGAGAATATTCATCAAGGTTGTCTTTCCGGCGCCATTTTCGCCGAGCAAAGCAAGAATTTTCCCCTTTTCTACCTGAAGATGAACATTTTTGTTGGCATATTTTCCAAAGAATTTTTTTTGGATATTTTCCATAGAAAGCAATATCATTTTTTCCTCGACTTTTACTGTCATCTGTTCACTCAGGCAAGAACAATTTCTTTGAATCTCAACATTTATTTTGTGGGTTTTTCGATAACCGGAACCACAAATTCACCGGTTCGAATAGCTTCTTTTTTCGCGGCGATTTTATCTTTTAAATCCTGGGGAATTTTATCTTCGAATTTACCGTAACCGGTTATATCCACCACATCATCCGCGAAACCCAAATGATATACTCCGCCTTTAAAGGTCCCTGTTTTTACTTGATTCACAGCGGTGGTTATTACTTTCGGCATTCTGTAAACCGTCGATGCCATAACCGTATCCGGAGCAATACTGCTTTGATCATATGAATTACCACATGCCAAAAGACCGTTTTCCTGTGCAGCCATAATCACACCGGTGCCGGCTTGGTTTGCAACATGATACAAAACATCCGCATTTTGGCGGATCATGCTCATCGCAGCTTCTTTTCCCAGCGAAGCATCGACAAATGAATTGATGTAAACTTCAAGAACTTTGATATCGGGAACGACTTCCTTTGCACCCAATTTAAACGCTTCCAATTCCTTGGTTATGGAAGGTTGCTCGAAACCGCCGACGACACCGATTACTTTGGTTTTACTCATCCCGGCACAAAGCATGCCCATTAAATATGCCGCTTGTTCACAACTCATCACGTAAGAAGCCATGTTTTCGGATTGTGAATTTGCTTCCGTGGCGACAAAATAGGAATTCGGAAAGTCTGCGGATACTTTTTTGGCCGGTTCACCAAATTGATAGCCGTGACCGATGATCAAATCAAACCCCTGAGCGGCATAATCTCGAAAAGCTGCTTCACTGTCAGCTATATCGACATTTTCCATTTTTGAGGTTTCAACCCCGAATTCTTTTTCGGCTGCCTGCAAGCCTTCCAATGCGGTTGCATTCCAACCTTGGTCATTTGCGGGACCGGACAGAATTAGTGCAACTTTCAATTTCTTCGCACCGCTTCCCGTGTCGACTGTTTTGCTCTCTGTCGACGGGATAACAGATGACGTCGCTTCTTTTTCGGATTTGACTTCGGTAGTCTCTGTCGAAGTTAGGACTGCGGCTGTTGTCGGTGTACTCTTTGCTCCCGAGGAACAACCTGAAATAAGCATACTGCCAATCAATACGACAAATAACAAAATTGATAAACTTTTCTTCATTTCTCCCTCTCATCTAATAAACAATTACGAAACTATAAAGAATTCTTTAAACGGTTCACGAATTACCCGATCACATACCTCCTCTCCTCTCCGCGCAAGTTTTGATTCATCCACACCCACCAGATGACCTTCTTCAAATACAATCTTTCCGGCTACCATGGTGAGCCATACCGGTCCGGTCAATCCGACCCTCGCCAATATATTTTTATGGTCATGATTTGTCCCGATTAATTCGGGGACATCGGTATCAACCATAAATAAATCAGCGCATTTTCCTTTTTCTAAACTCCCGAGATCGCTTCGCCCGAGCGTTTTAGCCCCTGAAACCGTCGCGATTTTCAGCATGTCATAAGCTGAGATACATCCGTTCCTCTGTTTGCTGTGCCAAGTCTGCATCAAATATCCGATTCGCATAGAATCCAATAAATTGGAGGAATCATTTGTCGCGGATCCGTCACAACCGAGACTGATTGTTATTCCGGACTGTTGCATTCTTTTTATGTCCAAAATGGGGAAGCCGCCTAAAATCGCCGGCGCCGGACAATGCGAGACACCGCATCCGTATTTTGCGAGAACCGCATCTTCTTCCGGTAACCCTTCCCAAAAGTGAGCATACCAAACATCCGGGCCGACAAATCCGATTTCCTCGCACCACGCCAAAGAACGTTTCCCCCAACGTTGAAGCATGATCTCATTTTCCCCTTCACCCAGATGAGTATGCATCCGAACCCCTTTTTCCCGTGCCAAAGCAATCGTCTCGGTAAAAGTCTCCTTATAAGAATTGATCGGTTGGCACGGAGCCAAAACAATTTGGTGCATCGAACCCGGCTGAGGATCATGATATAAATCGATGATTCGTTCACAATCTTTTAAATATTCATCTGTCGTTTCCAACATATTTTCCGGAATCGTGCTGCCTTCGCTTCTCGGGAGCGTATTTGTCCCTCGTCCGGCATGATAACGGATTCCCAAAAGTTCGGCTGCTTCCATCTGTCTGTCCACGGGTGATTTACCGGTCGCTTTTGTGTAACAATACTGATGATCGAATGCACAGGTACAACCGTGCTTTATCAAGTCAGCCATAGCTGTCAAAGAACTGTAATATATGACGTCGGAATTAATCATCTGAAAAATGCGGTAAATTTTATCCAACCACTCTACCACGAGCATATTGGGATAATCGATCGTAATTAAATTTCGAACAAATGTTTGGAAAAAATGATGATGGGTATTTATTAATCCGGGATAAATAATTTTGTGTTCTGCATGAATGATTTTCGAATCGTCTATTGAAATATTCTTTCCGATTTCTTTTATGAATCCGTTTTCGATTAAGATATCTGCATCATGATAAACCGTATCGTTTTCGTCACAGGAAACAATCGACTCGGCATTACGGATCAGGATTTTTTCATCCATATGAATCTCCTCAGTTTTTAAAATGTCATTTTTATTCGCATGTAACTTAGTATTTATGATTCTACAACCTATAGTTACTATAGGTGCAAGGATTTATGTAGTTCAACAAAAAACTCTTAAGAGTTTTAACAACTCTTAAGAGTTTTCGTTATGTCGTTTCAATTCAATTTATATTGCGTGATTCAAAGATTCAATTCGCCATTAAAACAAAAAGAATCATGTTGGCGATAACCTACTCTCCCAGGAGGTCGCCCTCCAAGTACCATCGGCGTTGACGCGCTTGACTTCCGGGTTCGAGATGTTTCCGGGTATACCCACGTCCCTTTCGTCACCAACATGACTCTTCTTTCCGTCTACAGTATGTACCTTCAGGTAGGAAAACCTACCTGTTCCTTACATCACGTCCTAAGCCTTCGATCATTAGTACCGGTCAGCTCAATACATCACTGTACTTTCACTCCCAGCCTATCTAGCACGTCGTCTCCGTGCGATCTTATTCATTCCTGATGAGAGAATTTATCTCGAAGCAAGTTTCCCACTTAGATGCTTTCAGCGGTTATCTCTGCCAAACGTGGCTACTCAGCTGTGCAATCGACATTACAACTGACCCACCAGAGGTTTGTCCACCCCGGTCCTCTCGTACTAGGGGCAGCTCTTCTCAATTCTCTTTCGCCCACAGCGGATAGAGACCGACCTGTCTCACGACGGTCTGAACCCAGCTCGCGTACCGCTTTAACCGGCGAACAGCCGGACCCTTGGGACCTTGTACAGCCCCAGGATGCGATGAGCCGACATCGAGGTGCCGAGCGAAGTCGTCGATGTGAACTCTTGGACTTCACCAGCCTGTTATCCCCGGGGTAGCTTTTATCCGGTAAGCCACGGCCATTCCACTCTGTACCGTGGGATCACTAAGCCCTACTTTCGTATCTGTTCGACGCGTTGGTCTTACAGTCAAGCTCCCTTCTGCCTTTACACTCTCTGACAGGTTTCCATTCTGTCTGAGGGAACCTTTGGGCGCCTCCGTTACCCTTTTGGAGGCGACCGCCCCAGTCAAACTGCCCGCCTGACACGGTCCCTTCTCCAGTTCTTGGATTAAGGTTAGAGCCCAAATATCATCAGGGTGGTATTTCACCGCCGACTCCACCAAGGCTTGCGCCCTGATCTCTCAGTCTCCCACCTATCCTACACAGATAATACCTAAACTCAATGCCAGGTTACAGTAAAGCTCCACGGGGTCTATTTGTCCTGCTGCGGGTAGGCCGCATCTTCACAGCCATTTCAATTTCACCGGGTCTATCGTTGAGACAGTGCTCTAGTTGTTACGCCGTTCGTGCGGGTCGGAACTTGCCCGACAAGGAATTTCGCTACCTTAGGACCGTTATAGTTACGGCCGCCGTTCACCGGGGCTTCAGTTCAAAGCTTCGACTTCCGTCTAACCTCTCCCCTTAACCTTCCGGCACTGGGCAGGCGTCAGCCCCTATACTTCGTCTTTCAACTTCGCAGAGACCTGTGGTTTTGATAACCAGTCACTAGAGCCCTTTCACTGCAACTCACTTTACCTTTCAGTTCCGTGAGCACCCCTTCTCCCTAAGTTACGGGGCCTTTTTGCCTAGTTCCTTAACGATAGTTCTCCCGTTCGTTTTTGTATCTTCTACTTATCCACCAGTGTCGGTTTCCGGTACGGGCAATTGTGTCTCTTCGCTTAGAGGCTTTTCTCGCCAACAAGGTCCTTCCAGGTTCTGGCTTGCGCCTCCTGATTTCCCTCAGCTCGTCCGGGCTTTTTCTTTCCCGGTCTCTTCGCCTGACGTTCATCCACCTGAATTCACTAACAGGCCGGATTCCCTCGTTGTGTCCCCCCTTCACTCTCCACAATCGGTACTGGATTTTTTACCAGTTGTCCATCGACTACGCCTCTCGGCCTCGCCTTAGGCCCCGACTAACCCGACGCAGATTGACTTGACGTCGGAAACCTTGGATTTTCAACGAACATGGTTCTCACATGTTTTGCGCTACTCATGCCTGCATTCTCACTTCTGCTCGCTCCAACACTCTTCTCAGTGTGCCTTCTCCGCTCACAGAACGCTCCCCTACCGATCAATATGTCTCCATATCAATCCCATGGCTTCGGTATTATGCTTAGCCCCGTTACGTTTTCCGCGCAGAATCACTTGACCAGTGAGCTATTACGCACTCTTTAAAGGATTGCTGCTTCTGAGCGAACCTCCTGGTTGTTTTTGTAACTCCACATCGTTTCCCACTTAGCATAAATTTGAGGACCTTAGCCGATGATCTGGGCTGTTTCCCTCTTGACTACGAATCTCATCACCCGCAGTCCGACTGCAGGGGTCCCCCCTTATGGCATTCGGAGTTTGTTTGGGTTCGGTAAGTCTTTGACCCCCTTACCCAGTCAGTGCTCTACCTCCATAAGTTATCCCCCCACGCTAGTCCTAAAACTATTTCGGGGAGAACAAGCTATCTCTGAATTCGTTTGGCATATCACCCCTAACCACAGGTCATCCCTCAACTTTGCAGCGTTGATAGGTTCGGACCTCCACGAGGGTTTAGTCTCGCTTCATCCTGCCCATGGTTAGCTCATCCAGTTTCGTGTCTAGTTGTCGCGACTCGACGCCCTTTTCAGACTCGCTTTCGCTTCGGCTCCGGGTTTCTCTCCCTTAACCTCGCCACGACAACTAACTCGCAGGCTCATTCTCCAAGAGGCACGCCGTCAGGCCCGGTTTTCACCATCGCCCTCCGACTGCTTGTAAGCTCACGGTTTCAGGTTCTTTTTCACTCCCTTGTTCAGGGTACTTTTCACCTTTCCCTCACGGTACTTGTCCTCTATCGGTCGCTGAATGTGTTTAGTCTTGGAGAGTGGTCTCCCCAGCTTCATGCCGTATTAGCGTGCACGGCACTACTCAGGTGTCAGGTCGTGCCCTTCGGTTTTCGCGTACGGGGGTATCACCCTCTTCGCCGGATTTTCCCATATCCTTCCGCTTCCCTCTGGCTTTTTTCACTTTTCCCTGATCCTACTACCCCTTCGCAGGTCTCCCCGCTCCGGTTTGGACTTCTCCCATTTCGCTCGCCACTACTTTGGGAATCTTTTCTTTTCCTCCGGGTACTTAGATGTTTCAGTTCCCCGGGTTCCCTTTCATACACTATTTGATTCATGTATGAATGACAGAGGTCCTCTCTGTCGGGTTTCCCCATTCGGACATCCCGGGATCGGCGCTCGTTCACAGCTCCCCCAGGCTTTTCGCAGTGTCCCACGTCCTTCTTCGGCATTCAGCGCCAAGGCATCCTCCATGAGCTCTTAGTAGCTTTTTACGTGATGCAAGGAACAGATATTTCTTCCATCCCTTTGCCTTGACTTTCGTCTTTGTTCTTTTTTTCGGTTATTGATTCAAATCTCCCAGTTTTTTTTCTTTCTTCTGTTCGATTTGGCCTACATACTGTATTCGGTTGTTAATGTGCTCGATCTCCCTTTGCAGTGAAGATCTTTTCCGGCCGGAAGTTACCTTCCCCCCAGAAAACATCCTCCCTATCTCCTCCACCTTGTGGAGATGAGGGGACTCGAACCCCTGGCATCTGCCTTGCAAAGGCAGCGCTCTCCCAGCTGAGCTACATCCCCCTCCCCTCTGCTTGTGGGCCTTTCAGGACTCGAACCTGAGACCTCGCCCTTATCAGAGGCGCGCTCTAACCAGCTGAGCTAAAAGCCCTCCCTTGACAATTCAGAACCAGCAGAAATGTTTACTCCTCCCCTTCTCTCTCCCGACCTGCTCAGCCCTTCTAGACTGCTCAGGATTTTCTTCTTCTCTTCGGTTTCCTTCGAAACGTCTGTGGTCTCCCATTCCGTCTCTCTGTCTTCCTTAGAAAGGAGGTGATCCAGGGCCACCTTCCGGTAGCCCTACCTTGTTACGACTTCGTCCCAGTTATCAACCCCACCTTTGACGGCTCCCCCCTTTCGGTTAGGATACCGGCTTCAGGTGTTGCCAACTCCCATGACGTGACGGGCGGTGTGTACAAGGCCCGGGAACGTATTCACCGCAGTATCGCTGACCTGCGGTTACTAGCAACTCCATCTTCATGCAGGCGAGTTGCAGCCTGCAATCTGAACTGAGACCGACTTTTTAGGATTGGCTCCGCCTCGCGGCTTGGCTACCCATTGTATCGATCATTGTAGCGTGTGTGTAGCCCAGGATATATAGGCCATGCTGACTTGACGTCATCCCTACCTTCCTCCGGCTTTCTACCGGCGGTCTCGTGTGATACGTGTAACACACAACAAGGGTTGCGCTCGTTAGCGGACTTAACCGAACATCTCACGACACGAGCTGACGACAGCCATGCAGCACCTGTTCAGGCTCCCCGAAGGGTCGTTCCACTTTCGCTTCTCTACCACCTGTATGTCAAACCCTGGTAAGGTTCTTCGTGTATCATCGAATTAAACCACACGCTCCGCTGCTTGTGCGGGCCCCCGTCAATTCCTTTGAGTTTTAATCTTGCGACCGTACTCCCCAGGCGGTAGACTTATCGCGTTCGCTTCGACACTCACCGGTTTTGCCCGACAAGCGCCTAGTCTACATCGTTTACGGCCAGGACTACCGGGGTCTCTAATCCCGTTTGCTACCCTGGCTTTCGCGTCTCAGTGTCTGTTAAGGCCCAGTAGATCGCTTTCGCCTCTGGTGTTCTTCCGGATATCTACGCATTTCACCACTACTCCCGGAGTTCCATCTACCTCTGCCTTCCTCTAGCTCTACAGTCTTGAACGTCCTCTCTCAGTTTAGCCGAGAGCTTTTACATCCAACTTGTATTGCCTCCTACACGCTCTTTACGCCCAGTAAATCCGGATAACGCTCGTCTCCTACGTTTTACCGCGGCTGCTGGCACGTAGTTAGCCGAGACTTATTCATATGGTACTGTCCTTCCTCATCCCATATAAAAGAACTTTACAACCCGAAGGCCTTCTTCGTCCACGCGGCGTTGCTGCTTCAGGCTTTCGCCCATTAAGCAATATTCCCTACTGCTGCCACCCGCAGGTGTATGGACCGTGTTTCAGTTCCATTGTGGGGGATCACCCTCTCAGGTCCCCTACCCGTCTTCGCCTTGGTAGGCCGTTACCTCTACCAACTAGCTGATGGGCCGCAGGCCCCTCCTAAAGTAGATCGCTCTTTTCCTTATAGCCTTCTGATCTCTATAAGTTTATGCGGTTTTGTCACTCCTTTCGAAGTGGTATTCCCCTCTTTAGGGCAGGTCACCTACGTGTTACTCACCCGTTCGCCACTAATGTATTGCTACATCCGTCCGACTTGCATGTATTAGGCACGCCGCCAGCGTTCATCCTGAGCCAGGATCAAACTCTCCGCTATTTTTCTTCATACCTTCTTTCAAAGATATGTTATCTTTTTGCTCTCCGGAATCAATCTGGTTTGTTTCTTCATTTCTGCTGCTTCTCAATTGTCAAGGTTCTTCGCGCCCCTCTGTTTCCCAGGCGCAACGTCTTATTATATGTGTTTTCCCCTTTATGTCAAGGACTTTTTTCAATTCCCAAAAAACTCATTACGCCGGATTTTTCTGCCTGTTCCCCGAAATCTTTAGACCGAATCCTCTGCTGAGCCAGGCGATCCTCGACTAAATCCATAGCGACCAACAGGTCGTTTCGCCATTCGTCCGATTGGAAATTCATCAGCGTCAGCCAATAAGCATTTTTCCCGGGACGAATCCCTCCTCCGACTTCAGGCAAAGGACCTCTTTCCATCTCGTTGGCGAAGGATGAAAAGCGCAACACGATGCTGTTCCCCTCTTTTACCACTGCGGATAAACCGATTTTTTCGGCTTTTATTTTTACGAGAATCTGAAAAAAAAGATTTTGCACAATCTCGGGCAGCGGTCCGAATCGCTCTTGAAATTCATCTTTTAATCCGATCAGCTTTTCTTCCTCATGAATAGATGCAATCCGCCGATACAGTTTAATCCGGGTCTTTTGTTCGGGAATATATTCTTCAGGGATACCGATATCCATCGGCAGTTCTACCGTGATCGGGTTAAACAAAACCGCCATGTCTTTTGTGATACCGATCTCCTCATCCGATATCGAAAGTCCTTTATCTTCTTTGACTTTCTTCACAGCCTGTGCTAAAAGGCGGGTGTACAAATTGAATCCGACCGCTGCAATCGAACCATGCTGTTTGTTTCCGAGAATTTCCCCCGCACCGCGCATCTCCAAATCGCGCATTGCAATCGAAAAACCCGCGCCCAACTGAGTATTTTCGGCAATTACTTCCAATCGCTCCAATCCTTCCTCGGTCGGATGGCTGCCGCGTTGCTGGAAAAAAAATGCATAGGCGCGTTGGGAGCTTCTGCCCACTCGACCTCGGATCTGATAGAGTTGAGCCAATCCCAAAGTATCCGCCCGGTCGACAATCAAAGTGTTCGCATTGGGGACATCCAAGCCGGACTCAATAATCGATGTGCTCAACAACACGTCAATTTCCCGGTTATAGAAAGATTCCATCACCTCGGACAATTCTTTCTCGGGCAATTGTCCATGACCGATTCCGATTCGGGCTTCCGGGACCAATTCCTGCAGGTGTTTTGCAATCGCATAAATGGATTGAACACGGTTGTGAACGTAAAATACCTGTCCGTCCCGATCCATTTCCCGCATAATCGCTTGCCGGACCAGTTTATCCGAATAAGGACCAACATGGGTAACGATGGGCACCCGCTCATCAGGCGGCGTGTTGATACTGGAGATGTCGCGGGCTCCCGTCAACGCCATATAGAGCGTCCTCGGAATCGGCGTAGCGGTCATTGTTAGTACATCGACTTCCGTCCGCATTTTTTTCAAATACTCTTTTTGAGCCACGCCGAAACGCTGCTCCTCATCAATAATAATCAGACCCAAATCTTTGAATTTTACATCCGCCGAAACCAAACGATGAGTTCCGATCACCACATCAATTTCCCCTTCAGCCAACTTCTTTAGAATTTGATCTTGTTCTTTCTGCGTCCGAAAGCGGGAAAGCATTTCCACGTTGACCGGATAAGAGGCAAAACGTTGCTTGAAGGTATCATAGTGTTGTTGGGCTAAAACCGTCGTCGGAACCATTACTGCCACCTGTTTTCCGTCACAGGCGGCTTTGAAAGCTGCTCTCAAGGCAACTTCCGTCTTACCGAAACCGACATCTCCGCAAATCAAACGATCCATCGGCCGCGGCCGTTCCATGTCTTCTTTTACTTGACGGATAGCCCGCTTTTGATCTTCGGTTTCAATATAGGGGAAAGACCCTTCCATATCCATCTGCCAAGGGGTATCCGGCGAAAATGCATAACCCGGTATGACCTGTCGTTTGGCATACAAGTCCAACAAATCTTCGGCCACTTCCACCACTTTTTCACTGACATGCTGTTTAACGCTCAGCCATTCCTGCGTTCCCAATCGGGTCAATTCGGGCGCCCGTCCGTCGGGACCGATATAGTTTGTCAACCGATCGGCTTGATGAACCGGCACAAACAGTTGATCTCCCTGAGCATATTCAATACATAAAAACTCTTTGGCGACACCGTCAATGGATCGGCTGACCAGTCCGGAATACCGCCCGATTCCATAGTCGATATGGACGACATAATCTCCCGGCTTTAAATCCGCGAAATACTGTTCGGGAACATCAACCGTCTTCTGTTGAACTTTTCGAGGGATCGGTCGTTCCCAACCGAAAATTTCGCTATCCGTCAAAAAGTGGACAACCTGTCCTTCTCGGTTTGTAAATTTAAAACCCTCACTGATTGTTCCGGAAAGGATGATCGGTTTTTCCGGTATTTCCGCTTCGGCACCCAGGTTATCCCATAAGGATTTCAGCCGCTGTTGTTGGCGGCTGACAACGAAAACTTTCTCGTTGTTGAACGACTTGTCAAGCAAAAAATCGATAAATCCGTTTACTTTACCGCCGAAGCGTTCTTCCGGTATAAACTTTTCCCCGATCGGAAGATTGCTGCTTTCTTCGCCACGGGAGAGATTGTGCCATTGAAAAGAATCCAACAGATCGCTAATTTCGGAAAAGCTGACATAAGGAGTCGGAAAATCTTCGGGAAGAATATTCTCCGCAATACTCTGATTTCGAAGTTTTTCGGCTTGCTCTTCGATGTCTTCCGCCAGTGTTTGAATACGAATCCAATCATCCGCCAATATCAGCGTATTTTCCGGCAAGTAATCCATCAGACAGGAAGGCTGCGGATGAAGAATCGGAATCAAAAATTCATCGGGGCGGGAAGAAAAATAAGGATTTTCCGGAATCTCGGAAAACAGGAACTCCCGTGCCGGACCGATCTGAATACGTTCCAGTGAGGAAAGATTCCGCTGTGTAGCCGGATCAAAAGTCCGAATGGTATCGATTTCATCCCCGAAAAAATCAATCCGAACGGGAAGAGCCGAATCCGGAGGCCAAATATCCAGCAAGCCGCCGCGTCTTGCAAATTTGCCGACTTCCACGACGGTTTCAACCGCTTCATAACCGATTTGAACCCAAAGACGAACCAGTTCTTCCTGAGTGATCTGTTGATTGATTCGCAGTGTCCGAATGGATTTAACGAAGTTCCTTTTTTCCATGGTTCTTGTCATCAATCCGCGGACCGATGTCACGATAAACGGAACATTCGCAGGTGCGGAAGCCGACGGAATCGCCCGTTCGGCGAGTGTTAAAAGTGTTCTCAAGCGCGAGGAACGGGTAGCCGGATCCCAATTTCCCTGTTCGTAAAATAACGGATCAGGCGCCGGAAACAACATTATTGAATCTTCCCCGAGCCAAAAGCCGAGTTCATCGAACGCCAGAGTCGCATGCGACGGTTTATCCGTAATATAGAGGACCGGTCGGTTTAATTCCTGATAAACCGCAGCCGCCACCGGGTAACGGGCAGCCCGAATGAGACCGGAAGAACTGAAATCGGTTTTCCGATCCTTCCGTTTGAATAGTTCCAGATATTTTTCCCAACCGGGGATTTTCTTAATTTGATCCAACAACCTGCTTTATCCTTCCACAACCCCGTTGAATCGGGTCATCGCTTCCTGAATTCCGACGGATACAAAAGAAAGCGCTGCTTTGGTCGCATTCTCCAAAACAGATGGCAAGAGTTTCGATTCCTCTTTCGAAAACCGATTCAACACATAATCCGTCACATCCATTTGGCCCGGCGGATGTCCGATGCCGCAACGTAAGCGAGCAAAATCCTGAGTCCCCAAAAGTTGAATAATCGATTCTAAGCCTTTTTGTCCTCCGGAACCGCCTCCCGGACGCATTCGTAAGGTTCCGAACGGCAGATCCATATCATCGTGAATGACCAGTAAATGTTCTCTGGGAATTTTGTAATAGTTCAATAACGGGATGACTGCCTGACCCGAACAATTCATATACGTTTGCGGCTTTGATAAAATTACTTTTTTCCCCTCATAAGCTTGAACGGAAATCAAAGCTTTCATTTGGCTTTTCTTGAACTCCGTCCGGAGCGTTTCCGCAATTCGATCGATCACCATAAATCCGAAATTATGGCGCGATTCACGATATTCGCGTCCCGGGTTGCCCAATCCGACCAGCAAATAAGGTTCGCCCCCGACCGATTCAACAACAGGCTCCCGTTGTTTTTTTATTGTTTCAAAGAAATGTTCCATAGGTCTCGTCATTTTCTGTAGTCTTTGCCATAACCCGAAGAGGCAGGGAGTTCGGAATGCCGTAAGATTTCATCGATATCGATAACTTCGCAGATCATGAATAATCTTTACAATAAAGAAAATTAGGATTACGAAGACAATCCCTAAAAATACCTTCAATCCCAAATTCATCAAGTCCACCGTCGCCGGGTTTCTTAACCCTTCCGGTGGAACTTCCGTCAATATCGCCGATTCCGCTAACACTTCCCGCCTTTCTTCCGATTGTCATCCGTTATCATAACAACCGTAACATTTTAGTTTAACATGAGCAGGCCGAAGCTGCAAATTTTACCGAAAAAACCATGATTTATTGATCAAAATCTCGACAAATCATCCTTAACCTTAAAGAAAACCGAATCAATTTACTGCTGGTAAAATTGTCTGTATGAGAAGGCGAAGAAATACGTTAAGCATTCTGCGATGGACCTCTCTGGCATTAATCTTCATCGCGGTCTTGCTGACCAGTTTTCAATTAATCAGATACAGTCGAATGCGTTCCTCATTTCCTCCCGGCTTGACGATCGGCGGTGTGCCGGTCGGCGGACTGAACTCATCGGAGGCCGGGGAACGTTTGGTCCAGGCTTATGGTATCCCCATCGAACTGATCTACGGGAATTCCTTGATACAGGTTCGTCCGTCTTCGGTGGGTTTTCAAATTAATCTGGAGACCATGTTGGCAGCGGCCGATTTACAACGGATCACACAGAGCTTTTGGTCGGGATTCTGGAGCTATCTTTGGAATACACTTCCGGCTCCCGAACCGGTTCCCCTTTCGGCAACGGTTTCCAAGGAACGGCTGATTGCTTACTTGGAAAATGAAATCGTCCCCCGCTATGATCAACCGGCAAAAGAACCGATCCCCGATCCGGGCAGCGCTCAATTTACGGAAGGAGTCCCGGGGCGCGAATTGGATATCGAACGTTCTGTCGTCTTGATCACGGAGGCACTCATGTCTCCGACAAATCGAAGCGTTAATTTGCCTTATAACCGTACGATGCCGGCTCGGGCTTCTTTCCAAAATTTACAATATTTAATCCGTCAGATTCTGGTGAAAAATCAATTCAACGGCGTGGCGGAATTTTATTTGCTCGATCTGAATACCAGAGACGAGCTCAGCTTTGCGCTTTCCAAAGGCGAACAGATACCACCCGATATCGCTTTTACCGCAGCCAGCACCATTAAGATTCCGATTATGACTTATGTCTATATCTACCGCGACGAACCTTTAGGTAAAACAACGGAAGATGATTTGAAACTGATGATCGAAATTTCGGAAAATACTCCGGCGGATCGCTTGCTGGAATCGATCGGCGGCACTTTGGCACCGATTTCTTTTACGGAAGATCTGCAAAAATTAGGATATAAAAACACTTTTTTGGGAGGCTTCTTCTATCCGGGTGCCTCTTTGCTCGCCAGATATGAAACGCCCGCAAACTCTCGCACGGACGTGAACACATCCCCCGATGTCTATAACCAAACGACACCCGCGGAAATATCCCAGTCGTTGGATGACATTTATCAATGTGCGAATTTCAACGGAGGAGCCCTGAAAGCCGTCTTCGGAGATGCGATCAAACAGGAAGAATGCATCAAAATGCTGGATATGCTATCGGCAAACAAAACGGCCGTGTTACTTGAAGCGGGTGTACCGGAAGGCACCAAAATCGCCCATAAACATGGGTGGATCCTTGAAAATGACGGATTAATCCACAGCATCAGCGATGCGGGAATCGTCTACACACCTAACGCTACCTATATTCTGACAATGTTCTTCTATCATCCGGATCAACTTGTCTTTGATCCCACCAATATCATGGCTTCTCAAATATCGCGTGCGGTCTATCAGTTTTTCAATCCGGAGCAACCGAAATAAGAAAACGGTTAAGCTATAATCACCGATATACAAATGAAAAATTCAATCTGTTCTTTCCGGCGGAAAAAATCAGACAAAACTTGAAAGGTTTTGAAATTTATGGAAGAAACTGAACAAACTCAAAAACAATGGTTGGATCGACCGGTTTTAAACGCATTTCCCGCATTCTCAAGAGAAAAACTGATCATTGCGTTGATTATCTTATTGACAATAATCAGCCGTTTCGCAATTCTCGGAAACCGGGTCATGTCTCATGATGAAGTCAATCATGTGGTTCCTTCCTACAGTTTATATTCCGGTAACGGTTACGTTCATGATCCCATTACGCACGGGCCGCTCCAATTTCACCTGGTGGCGTTATCCTATTTTTTGTTGGGTGACAATGACTTTTCCTCCAGAGTACCGGCCGCTGTTTTCAGTATCGCGGCAGTTATCTTTGTCCTGTTCGGTTTTCGAAAATATCTGGGACGAATCGGATCGTTGATAGGAGGATTTTTATTTTTAATTTCTCCTTTCCTGCTCTATTACGGTCGCTACACCCGTAATGAAGCTTTTATCGAACTCTTTGCGGTCTTAACATTCTACGGAATTTTACGGTACTTTTCCAAGCGAGATAATTTTTCGCTATATTTATTGGCGGTGGTCACGGCGCTTCAGTTTACAACAAAGGAAGTTGCCTATATTTATACGGCCCAACTATTGTTGTTCTGCGGTTTCGTTTTTCTTTATGATGTTTGGAATTTTCCTTGGGAAGAGATCCAAAAAAGAACGACAGCATTCGCTTTATTGCTTTTCGGAGCATTAATCGGCGCGGTCGGCCTTCTGCTGCTGAAATATGTTTCACCGGAATCCGGCGCCGATTTCCGGCAATATCTCGGGATGGGGCTTCTGGCGATCGGCGCTTTGCTCGTGATTATCGATATCATTTCTGTCATTCGTCAATTCGGTTGGCAAATCATCCTTAAGTCGCCCGCTTTTAACTTAATCGTTTTCATCGGTGCCTTAATTCTGCCGTTATTAACCGCTTTTCCGGTCCGATTGATGGGCTGGGATCCGTTGGATTATTCCTCCGCGGGTATTATCCACACGGGAATCGTAATGATCGTTCTTTTTGTCATTTCTTTCCTGATCGGGATCTGGTGGAATCGGAACGTCTTTCTAAAATCATTGATCGCTTTTTATTTGATTTTTATCACATTCTATACGACTTTGTTTTCCAACGGTCACGGCTTTTTTACCGGAATGGTCGGTTCATTAGGATATTGGCTGACACAACAAGATGTTCAAAGAGGCAGTCAGCCCCTTTACTATTATGCGGCGATTTTGATTCCGATTTACGAATATGTCGCGGTTGCAGGCAGTATTTTAGGGATTTTCTTCGCTGCCAAGCATCATTTGTTTTGGGCAATGCCCACCGATAATCTTTATGAACTGACAGAAGCAAAAGAATTGCCGGAAACGAATTATGCCGCTCGGGTTTCGGAAGGGGATGAAATACGGGCAGATTCTTTCGGCGACGATGAGAATATGGATTTACATCAGACTCTGAGCATCGATTTCATCGATAATTTGGAATCGCTGCATTTCGAAATCGAAGACAATGAACCTATTGAAAAAATAACGGAAATCGACGAACTAAGCAGCGTCCAAAGACAATCAACCGTCTTGCATCAAGCCCCGTCATTCCTATTATTCCTTTTTTGGGGACTGACTGCGTTGGCGGCTTATTCTTTTGCAGGTGAAAAAATGCCGTGGCTCACGGTTCATATCACCCTTCCTCTGTCGCTTGCCGCTGCTTGGGGAATCAGCTTCTTGTTGGAAAAAGCTCCTTGGCAGAAAATCGCTTCCGCAAAAGGTCTGATTGCCTTGGCAGCTTTAATTTGCGGAACCTTTGCATTGAGCGGGCTCCTCTCATCTTTATTCGGACCGAATCCGGCTTTCGCCGGGAAAACATTGGATCAATTAAAAGCCACAAATCAATTCATTTTTTCGGCGATAGCTTTTCTGCTTGTTCTTTTTGTCCTGTTCAGAACTTGGAAAGGTTGGAGCGGTAAAGATATTCTGAATTCCGTCGTTATTTATTTTGTCGCATTGCTTTGCATTCTCGAAGCGAGAACCGCTTATACGGCGTCATTTATCCATTATGATTATGCCAATGAACTGCTGGTTTATGCCCATGCCGCACCCGGTCCGAAAATTGTTCTGAGGCAAATCGAGGAAATCGGAGCGCGAACCGGAGAGGGAAAATCCATAAAAGTGGCATACGATAACGATGCGCTGTATCCTTATTGGTGGTATTTTCGGGATTATCCCAATAAATATTATTTCGGCGAAGAAAATCCGACACGTGAACTGCGAAATTATGATGTAATAATCGCCAATACTTCCAAAGACAGTCGTTTGATACCGATTGTCCGAGATGAATACTATCGATTTGAGACAATCCGCCTGTGGTGGCCGAATCAGGATTACTTCAATCTGACTTGGGATCGAATCCGGAAAAGTCTCGGCAACCCGCAAATGCGCTCCGCGCTTTTTGATATCTGGCTGAACAGGGACTACACCCAATATGCGCAAGTAACCGGTAAAAATACCTTCAGACCCGATAACTGGGACCCATCCGCACGGATGGTTGTATACATGCGAAAAGATTTATTAAAGAAAATGTATCAACTCGGAGATACCGCTCTTCTTTCTGGCTCGACCACGGAAGAAGAGGGAAATGTTACCGAGGACGATAAGTTCACCCAGCTGGATCCGGTTTTATCAATCGGTTCAGAAGGAACCGACCCGGGACAATTCAATAACCCCAGAAATGTCGCCATCGCTCAAGATGGTACGATTTATGTATTGGATTCGGATAACCATCGCGTCCAATATTTCTCCCCAAGCGGCGAATATTTGGGAATGTGGGACGCAAAGGAGCAAGGCGGTTTTAATCAGCCGTGGGGAATCGCCGTCAGCCCCGAAGGTGAAGTTTTTGTGGCGGATACCTGGAATCATCGAATTATGAAATTCAGTTCGAAAGGTGAGTTCCTGCTGCAGTGGTATGCAAATGACCCGACCGAACCCAATAAGACATTCTATGGGCCGAGAGCTTTGGCTGTCGATACAATGGGAGAAATTTATATCTCCGACACCGGAAATAAACGCATCCTGATTTATAGTACGGACGGTGCTTTCATCGCACAGTTCGGGACTGCCGGAACGGGCGTCGGGGAATTAGATGAACCGGTGGGTATCGCCGTCTGGCATGATCAACTTTTGGCGGTCGCGGATACCTGGAACCAACGGGTTCAAATTTTTGATGTCAGCGGTGAAGCTCCGAGCTTCGCGGTTGTCGGATCGTTTGATATCGCCGGTTGGTATTCGCAATCGTTGGACAATAAACCTTATCTTGCGTTTGATAAAGACGGAAATATCCTGGTCACGGATCCGGAAGGATATTTGGTGATGCAATACTCTCGCGAAGGAAAACTGCTTCGCTCATGGAACGGCGGCGGCGGTGATATTGATAACTTTTCGATGCCGACCGGAATAACGGTTGACAGTGAAGGCGCAATCTGGGTAGTCGACACGGCAAACGATCGTGTCAATAAATTCGTTTTACCCGCAGCGGACACGGAACAAGATCAATTGAACAACGAAAAGCAATAATTTAAATCTCTGCCGTCCGAATTCTCGGTAAAGGGGAATTCGGACGGCAGAGAAAAGGCAAAATGTGAATCTTTCAATCGATCCGAATCAATTCAAAGTTTCTTGCTCATCCAAATAGAATTCCCCTGTTTATGAAAACCGGCCTTTTCAAATGCTTCGGTAAATCTGCCTTTTTCAAAATTAATCGAAACAGCTTTCTTGTCTGCGTATAAATCTCCCAGCTTTCTTAATGCTGCCGTCATTTCTTCTCCGGTGCAGGCCTCCGTCGGAACCAACCATAAGGTATCCGTAAATGAATTTGTCTTCTGCCAGGCAGCCCAACCGATCGTCTGATGATCGGCATTTTGCATTTGATAAAACTGAGATTCCAGTTTTCGAAGATGCCGCTTGATTTTTGCCAAAGCACCCATCCCGAAAATGTCCGAAACATAATTTAAATTCCACAGAATTTTTTCGGGATATGCTTTATAGAAAGAATGTATGAAATCAGTCCGTTCCTGTTCGTTCGGTTCCGTAAACGTTATTACCTTTTCATCCGGATATTGCATATCCGATTTCGGTCGAATCCAAATCGTTCGACGGGCATCTTCGGTAAAATTTAATTTCCGATAAAGCCGAACCGCTTCGGGTGTTTCTTCCCGGACCTGCAGGTAAACTGTATCGGCATGGTGTTTTTCCGCATAATGGAGCGCAAAAGCCATCAAAGCGGTTGCGATTCCTTTATGACGTGATTCCGGAGCCACACAGACGTTGGCAATTAAATACCCGAACGAATATTCGACGTTACAGGGAAAAAGCGTCACCACACCGTCGATTTTTCCCTCCGGATTTATACTGACAAATCCTTTAAGCAACAGGTCGAAAGATCGGAACAAACTGAAAAAAGGATGATCGCGGTATTCTTTTCCGATTTGCTGCAAATTTTCAACAAATCGTCTGCCGTCCGGATCCAAATAGGGATGAAAGCAATTCTCTATGAGTTCACCGATTTGGAGCACATCTTTTCGGGTTTTTATTTTGCGGATACGGAGTCCGGAATCAGTGTACATATTTTTCGTCGGAAACCGGATTCAATATCTTGTTGAAAAGATACGGATAGAGTCCTATGATCCAGAAACCTATCAGGAAATAACACAAAAAATTCCCCGATAAAATTCCGAAAATCGCTTTCAAAAATTTACCGATAACAGATAAGATCAGAAACGTTCCCGCCAACCCGACGGTAACAACAATCATCGCCGGCCCCACCCGACGAATCGGCTGAAAACGAATCCGATGCTCTTCCCAATACCAGCCCGTCAAAACTCCGGCAGCGGTCCCCATTGTTTCGATACCGTCCAGCCATAAGATTTCCATCGACGGATTCCAATGAGATTTATAAAACGTATAGATAAGCCCGAGAATCAGGACAAAAAGCGAAACCAGCAAAAACTTTTTATCATCCTCCGGGTTTGCGGTAATCCGATTAAAAATCCTTAAATTCAGAAAAAGAAGAATTAATCCGGCAAAAATCGAGGCCAAAACATCCGAGGGGGTATGAACACCTAAATAAATTCGTGACAGACTAACCGCGAGAATCAAAACAATTGCCGCAATCCGAATCTTTTTATTTTTTCGATACCAAAGTGCGATCCCGCCATAGACACTCGTTGCCGTGGCAACGTGACCGCTGGGAAATGAATAGCCGGTAGCTGTGATTTTTGCTTTTGCCACCGGCGCAATTTCCCCCTGCCACCGCAGCCATGGGCGTTCGATACAGAAAGTGATCTTTAAAATATGGTTGAGAATGAGAGCCGAGAAAAAATTAAGCGCCAGAAAAAAAGCCTGCTTTTTGTTGAAACACCAATAAATAATACACAATGCCGGAATCAGAATGGCTGCTTCTCCAAACTGTGTGACCAGTAAAAAAAAGGCGTCAAGCGCCGGAGTTCGAATGGATTCGAAAGCTTGCAAAACGGTTAAATCGATATTCATGCCGGTTCTCTTCTCTTAAAAATTTATTCTAAATTATAACGAACAGAATCGGAGAAATTTACAATTAAGGTGCTAAAAAAAGCGAATTCTGTCGTCCTGAATCGTCAAAATCTCATATTTACCGCAAAATTATTATAATCATACCCATGAGATCCCGATTCCGGGTATTTGATGCCATATTAAAAAAGATTAGCAAAGGACAAAATCAAATGAATGTATATGATCTGATCGTTATCGGTGCCGGCCCCGGAGGATACATTGCCGCGATTCGCGGTTCTGAACTCGGACTGAAAACCGCCATTGTTGAGAAAGACAGTTTGGGAGGAGTCTGTCTGAATGTCGGATGTATTCCCTCAAAATCTTTGCTCAAGAACGCCGAGTTGGTGAGAACACTGCGAAAAGAAAGCGAAACCTTCGGTATTCGTGCGAGCGATTTGTCTTTTGATTACGCAGCGGCGGTTGATAGGAGCCGAAAAGTTTCCAAGAGGCTCAATCAGGGCGTCGCTTTTCTGATGAAGAAGAATAAAATCGACGTCTATAACGGGAAAGCCTCTTTTATGGATCCCAAACACGTCCGCGTTTCGCTCAATTCCGGAGAAGAGGAATTTCTTGAAGCAGCCGATTTTATTATCGCTACGGGTACTGTTCCGACCGAACTGAAAGGAATGGAGTTTGACGGTGAAAGAATCTTAAATTATCGTCAGGCGATTCTCCAAACCAAATTGCCGAATTCCGTTGTAATTATCGGCGGCGGAGCGATCGGCGTAGAATTTGCCACGATATGGAGCGCGTACGGTTCCGCGGTTACCGTCGTGGAAATGCAACCGAATTTACTGCCGAATGAAGATCCGGAAGCCGGGCGTGAATTGGAACGATCTTTCAAAAAACAAGGAATCGATGTAAAAACAGGCACCCGCTTGAAATCAATCGACAAAGTCCCCGACGGCGTGATGATTTATTTGATCAATGAAAAAGGTGAAAGCGAAGTGTCGGCGCAACAGGTTTTGATCGCTGTCGGATTTCGACCGAATCCCGCCGAGCTCAATCTGGAAGCCGCCGGAGTAAAAACCACCGAACGGGGATGGATTGATTGCGATCCGTTCGGAAAAACCGCTGCGGATCACATCTATGCCGTCGGAGATATTACCGGGAAAATCTTACTGGCGCATTCAGCCATGACAATGGGAAGAATCGCCGCGGAACAAATCGGCGGTCTTATAACCGAACCGTTGAATTTGGATTTGGTTCCGCATTGCACCTTCAGCTTCCCGCAAGTGGCATCTTTCGGATTGACGGAAGCTTCCGCTGATGCAAGAAAGATTAAAATCAAAGCGGGAAAATCCACCTTCCTCGCAAACGGAAAAGCACTCGGTATGAATGAAAATGAAGGCCGGATTAAATTGATTTGCGATGCGACCGATCATCGAATTCTGGGTGCGACGATGATCGGTGCGGAAGTGTGCGAATTGTTACCCGAATTAACCCTTGCGGCGACAAAACAATTGACAGCAGAAGATATTCTTATGAATATCCATGCTCATCCCACTTTAAGCGAAGGAATCTCGGAGGCTGCCGGGACTTTGCTGATATGATTAAGAAAGGGATTGACTGAGTTTTAGAAAGAGGAACAATAAATGAGGCCTGAAATATCAGTTTTATCGATTATTTTGATTATCGAAGCGGTTTGGTGGCTGGTTTGGATTTTATTGGCTCTGATCAGAAAAAAGTTTTCTGTTTTCGCCGCTCTTTTGGGAACATTATTGATTTGGGGACTGTCCGGGCTTTTCTTGGTCAGTTCTGCCCCCGAAGGAGGGCCTATGACCGGCCAATTGGTCGGATTGGTGATTTTAGCCATTATTCCGTTTATCATGCTGCCGCCGATGGTGGTGATCATAAACGAATATCAGCGAGGTGTCCTTTTCCGGCTCGGTCGGTTAATGGCAACCCTTGAACCCGGATTGAATATCATTTTCCCGTTTGGAATCGATCGGGTTGTGAAAATAGACTTGCGAACGTTTACGATTGACGTCTCAAAACAGGAGGTAATTACCAAGGACAACGTACCGGTATTGGTGGATGCCGTTGTCTATTTCAACGTATTTGATCCCATTTTAGCCGTTACAAAAGTTGCCAATTATACTTTGAGCACCACTTTGCTCGGTCAGACCTCCTTACGGTCGGTATTGGGGCAACATGAACTGGATGAAATCCTTTCCAAACGAACCGAACTCAATGAAGTTTTGCGAAAACTGTTGGACGAGGATACCGATCCATGGGGAATCAAGATTTCTGCTGTTGAGATTAAAAGTATTGAATTGCCGGATACTATGAAACGAGCAATGGCAAAACAAGCGGAAGCAGAGCGCGAACGCCGGGCAAAAATTATTGCAGCCGATGGCGAATTTCAGGCGGCTCAAAAGCTTCTGGACGCGGCTTCCGTGATCTCAAAGGATCCGGCGACCTTGCAACTGCGCTACTTGCAAACTCTCAGTGAAATCGCGGTTGAAAGGAATTCAACAATTCTGTTCCCGCTCCCGATGGAATTGTTAAAGGCGTTCGGTAATAAACAAGCTCCCGAATAAGTAAAGCGCAAAAGATTTAATCTCGAAGAATAACAAAGATCCGGAAAAATTTCCGGATCTTTGTTAAATCATTTGCTCCCATTCGATTTTATTTGGAAACGTTAAAACGGATATTCAAAATATCACCGTCTTTTACGATATAGTCTTTTCCCTCCAACCTCAGTTTCCCTTTGGCTTTTGCCTCGTTCATGCCGCCTAATTCAATTAAATCATCGTATGCAATGACCTCAGCCCGAATAAAGCCTTTTTGCAGATCCGTATGAATCACACCTGCGGCTTCCGGCGCCGTAGCCCCGCGGCGTACCGTCCACGCTCGGCACTCATCCGCTCCGGCGGTAAAAAAAGACAATTGCCCCAATAATTCATAGGAAAGCCTGATCACCCGATTCAGTCCCAATTCGGAAATATGATAATCTTCCATAAACATCGCGGCATCCTCAGGGGAAAGCTGGGCTAATTCCATTTCGATTTGTCCCCGAATCGATTCGACTTTGCTCTGTTTATAAGGATAATCAATCCGCGGAACTTCCTGGGTTTCATCCAAATTCAAAAGAATCAATACCGGTTTTCTTGACAGTAATCCGAAACCGGAAATCGCTTTTTCTTCTTCGGCGGTCAGATCCAATTCCCGTAAAGGCTTTTCCTCGGCCAGGCAGGCATGTAATTTTTCGAATAATTCAATCTCTCGATCGATGACTGCTTTTTCCCTGCCGCCGCCTTTTCTTTTCTCATCCGTCAATCGTTCCAGTTTCTTTTCGACGGAAATCAGATCGTTTAATAAAAAATCCCCGTCCAATGTCTGAATATCTCGTATCGGATCAATACTTCCGGCGGGATGAGGTACCTGATCATTGGTAAAACAACGTACGACATGAATAAATCCGTCCATTTGTGCCAATTTGTTTAACAATTCACCGGATATTCCGCTCTTGGCGGAGCTTCCGTCCAATCCGGCGATATCCGCATAGTTCACTTTGGCATAAATTGTCTTTTTCGGATGAAACATCTTTGCCAGTACGTCGACTCTCTCATCGGGGACATCAACGACCGCATCATGAATTTCTATTTTCCCCGTAGCGGTTCCTACCGGAAAACTGCCCCGGGTTAATGCATTAAATAAAGTGGTTTTTCCACTTTGAGGCAGACCGACAATTCCAAGTCGCATGTAAGATCTCCTTGACCACAGTTAATTTTGTGGGTAGAATTGAAGAACTTCAGCCGAAGTGGCGGAACTGGCAGACGCGCACGACTCAAAATCGTGTACCTTGTGTATGTGGGTTCGATTCCCACCTTCGGCACAAAAATTATAACATACCCTCCGTCGAAAAATTCGACGGAGGGTTTTTGTTCCGAACCCCTTACGATAATATGCTAAAATTGAGCCAACGGATGTTAACTGTCGAAATAAAAGTCGGTACAGAATAAAGTCGAGATCACACAACCCGAAATGCTCTCCGCTTGAACGAATTTTATATTGCGGATTTTCGGATTTTCAATCGGATTGATTCATATTTCCCAAAAGACGTTCCCTGTTTTTTCCGATTGGTATGTACCGAATATCAGGCTCTTCTTTAACATTCGAATTACGCAGTGAATATGCTATACTTTTATCAGTACATAAATTGCAGATTCGTTCGATCGAGAGGAGAAAAACTATGAATCCATCAAGGTTTGGACTGATTCTCATCATTGCTACCCTGCTGATTTATGGACTCTGCTTATTTCTGAGAAATAAGATAAAGTTGCTCCCTCTTTACAAGAATGATTCAAATTCTAAAAAACTTCAGCTCAGTCTTTCTCGCAGTATAGAAGAAGGAAAGCCGATTCATTTGGATGTTCTCAATCGAGACGAATCACAATTGATCGCCCCGTCCGCTTTGGTTGCCATAAATACATCGGAACAACTTGCAAACCGTTTTGCCGCATCCGATGAACCGCCGTTCGTAACCAATAATTCCGGCTCGGTTCATGCGCTTACAAAAGATGCGGTAAAAATGGGATATCGACAAGCGGATCTCGAAAATGAATTTTCCGCGGCTTCCCTCGATTTTGCCGGATTTGATTCTCTTTCCCATCAAACAACGATGCTTGGTCTTCTGGAAGAGACACCCTATGCTATGCACTTGAACATCGGATCCGGAGGTCCGGAAATTGCATTGCAAGATATGATGTTTCAAAACGAAGAAGAAATTTATATCGCCGGAGACAGTTTACTCGGTCAGGCAACCGGGCTGGCAACAGCGGATGACGTATTCATCGGGGAACAGCTATACGAACTCCCCGTCATAACACAGCCTGAAAGGAAAGAAGCTGCTCCGGACGTCGGACTGTTGGTGATGGATATCCTGCGATATGGCTTTATTGTCGCACTCGGAATCGGCGCTTTAATGATCTTGTTGGTATAAAAGGCATTAATTCATGGATTTATCTTCAAAAAACAAACGGTTAACGGTTCTTGCAGGGCTCATCGGTATTTTCTTTCTGATTTCCGCCTATTCTGACCAGCCGGCTGTCCGAACCGCTCGAACCATGCTGATTCATTGGGCAAGTTTGGTGGCGGCCGTTCTGCTTTTTATCGCAATTATCGATTTCGTTATCGCTCGCATTCGCGGAATCAAAGACCATACAGGATCTTTCATCTACAATTTGATCAGTTTATTGATCTTCTTGATTGTCTTCTTTTACGGCTTTTCGAATCAGGCCGGCGCATCTTCCGTTCAGTCGACTGTTTTTATGATTCAATCCTCGGTTGAATCCGTTATGACCGGCCTTATTTGTTTGGTAATGATTTACGGAATTTATCGGGTAGCGCGATCACAAAGAAGCTTATTAAAGAGTTCTTTTTTATTCAGTACAATCTTTTTCCTTGTTTTATATAGCGGATTCTTTTCTTTTTTGAAATTACCGGCGTTCTTGTCAAAAATAATAGATTTTATTCGAATATTGCCCGTCGGCGGGCTTTACGGTTTACTGATCGGTATTGCCATCGGTGCACTGGTGACGGGAATTCGGGTATTGTTTTTCGGTGATCACCCCTATCAAGGGCATAAATCATGAGAACTTTCAAATGTCCGATCTGCGGTTCATCAAACGAGGAAAATGCGAAAACCTGCGCAGTCTGCCTGGTTAACTTCAGTCAATTGCCCGAAGATCTCCAATTGCAAATTCAACACGAATTGGAGAATCAACAGGAAGCCGTTCCGCTTCAGGAAGATGAAAAAAATGACCGGCAAAATGAAGTGCCGGACTGGCTTCGGAGACGGATTCGACCCCAATCGGATGAAAAAGAAAATAAATCCTTTGATAATTATTTGGATTTAATTTTTCATAAAAGCGTAGAGGAAAACCAATCGTCCGCGGATTTAAACGAGAAAAGCGAAGGGGATTCTTTTCCGTTCACCCAAGAAGATTTCGAAGCGCTGGAAATCAAAGAAGACGGTGTACCGCAAGAGACAGAACTTTCACCCGAAATCGAGGAATCACTCTCGGACTTTTCCTCCGTTCGTCCCGCCCAAAAATGGGATGAGGCATCATCCGATAACGAAATTGTCGACGGCAAAAAAATCGTATCTTCCGATTCCGAAAATGAATTCGTTGATTTTTCAAAAAGCAGACCCGCTAAAAAGTGGGAGGATTTGACGCCGGTTCCGAACGAAAAAATCGGTATCTCCGGGAAGAGAGAAACGACGCATCCGGAATCGTTTGAATCTGCAAAATTCGTTTCGGAACAAAAAAGGGACAAGACGCCTCTGGCCGATCAAAAGAACGAAAATATCAAAATTAATTCTCTGCCGGAGGAATCTTTTGTCGATTTTTCCGTAGTCCGTCCGCAACAAAAATGGGATTCGGGACAGGAAAGTGATGCCCCTTCCGTATTCAGTGTTGATGAATCGAGTCATGATGTTTTTCGGGATGAACAATTAACTTTTTTTGAGAATAAATCCGCCGAGCCACAGGACATAAATTCCGAATTGACAGAGGAAGAAGCCCTTTATGCCGATTTCTCGGTTAATCGCCCCGAAAAAAAATGGGACGACGGAAACGAACTTAATTCTCCTACGGCTGATTCTTCGTCCTCGCTTGAAACAACGGAAACAGTTTCAAACAAGCAACCGTTTTCGGTGACGGAGAATGAGAACTCCGCCGGCAAAAATGCGGTTTCTGAGGAAGCCGGTCTGGTGGATTCATTTTTAAGACAAATAGCTGCCGGTACGGAAACGCCGCAGGAACCCATTCAAGAATCCGCTGCGATGACTTCGCCCGAATGGGTTACACCGCCCGAACCGGCTCCGCAGCCGTCTTCCGGCATAGATGAAGAGTTGGAATTTCTAATGGAGAACCCGGCGCCGTCCGCCGCAGAAGTCCGAGAAGAAGCGGTAACCGGACAGAATCAAGAAGAACCATCCGTCTCCGAATCCGTTCCGGAAGAGCCTGAGCCACCCGTTTCCTCTGAAGGGTGGACACAGGACGAAATCGTTCCCGATGAATTGGAATTTGAAGAAGACGATTTGGATGAGGTTCCGTGGAATTTATTTGAAACCGGTGAAATGTCTTTACCCGGGCTTGAACCGGCCGAGATAGCCTACAAACCTTTCTCCAAATCGAGCATACAAGAAGGAAAAAACAATCAAGATTATCAACAAAGAATGGTTATGACCATTCTGGATAAGATCTTCCAAATCGAAGGTTTAAATAAACCGTTCGTTAAAAATCAAAACCGCGGAACTCGGAAAAATACACAATTTTTGATCGGATTGGTCATGATTCTGGGTATTCTTGCCATTTTGTTTACCGGTATAACCGATTCCATCCCATTGAATCCGCCCAATCCGGAGTCTTTCCCCAATTTGGTGACTTTTAATCGGGAGGTGGACAAACTGACAAACAATGATCATGTTTTGGTCGTCGTCGATTACATTCCCGGCTTTGAAAACGAGATGAACGAACCGGTTACCGCACTGTTGAAAAATATCACCGATAAAAAGGCGCGGATCAGCCTCGTGACGACCAATCTTTCTTCGGCGGCTGTCACGGCAAAGCTGAAAGCGGAAATCGATCCGACTGGGATCGAGGATATCGGCTACCAGACCGGCGGTGTTTTGGCGATCCAATCCGTCCTGCAAAATGATCTCTCTCCTTACACAACCGTTTATTTGGTCAGTTCCGGATTTGAATCGGCAAGAACCTGGCTGGAGCAAATCGCTTCGATGTCCGTTCCGTTGCCCGTCAATGTCATCGCGTCGACGCAGTTGGAATCTTTATTGCAGCCCTATTACGAAAGCAAGTTGATCAACAGTTATCTGACCGGGAAGATGGAGAAGGAAATTTTCAGCGGCTTCACTTTCGATGATCCGATCCGAAATCGCAGATTATTCGCTCTTTGGTTTTTAATTTTCACTTTAATCCTGGCATTCCTCGCGGGAAATGTTCAACGAACACCGTATCATACAATCATTGTCGAAGAAAAACCAAAATCGCGACCGCCGAAACCGTCGACATCGGACAAAACAGAAAACAAAATCGATAAAGGAATCAAAAATGACATCGCCTTCTGATTTCACCGTTCTGCTCATCGGATTCCTTTTATCCGTTTTTACTTTCAGCCTGATACTGGGTGACAACTGGTTGTTTCGCCTTTCTTCCGCCGTATTGTCCGGGGCGTTGGCAGGCTATCTGATTAACGTATTGATCGAAAAAATTTTCATTCCATCGATCGTAAATCCATTAATGGAGTCGAACGTCGATTGGAAAAACCAAGCGCTGGCCGTCGTTGTAATCATATCTGCCGTATTTCTGTTTTTGAAGTATTATTTCCGCTCCCCCGCGGGCGGAAATGCGATTTTGGCAGTTTTGTTATGCAGCGCGGCTGCCATAACCATTCTCGGAATTGTTAACGGAACTCTTATCAATCTTTATCGCGGCTTGATCGCTCGTTTTCTTCCCGGTGCAGAAATGAGTTCCGCCAATATATACTGGGTAAAAACAGGGATAATTACTTTGGGTGTCATTTCTTCGTTAATTTATACCCAACACTATGCTTTCGGCAAAAAAAACGGAAAGGAAATCAGTCGACAAAGGAATACTGTTTTCTTTTTCAGAACCCTGGGAGAAGTTTTTATCGGAATAGCGATGGGTGCCGTTTTCGCAGGCTGTTTTATCGCCTCATCAACAATTTTGATCGGTCAAATTTCAAATCTCGTCGGATCCGGTCAGGAAATACTGCAATGGGTGAAATAAGATGAACCGGAATCAGGATATTCATACTGTGTTATATGTCGATATCGGTTCCGTCAACACGCGTGTTTGCTTATTTGATCGGATGGATGATCAATATAGTTTTATCGGGGCTGCGTCCGCTACGACTTCCGGAGATATAACAAATCAGTTTGAATATCTGAACGTGATCCAAGCGGTTGAAAAGCTGGAACATGCCACCAAACGAAAGATTTTGGACCGTAATCAGAATATTGTTATGCCGGCTACTTTCGACCATTCTGGCATTGATCAAGTCGCGGTTTCTTATACGTGCATTCCCGATCCGCGTATCGCTGTTATGGGTCTCACACATGCGGGAAGCCTGCAAAATGTTTATGATTTGCTTTCGAAAGTCGGAGTGAAGCCGGTTGCGGAAATTTGTGCCGAAGATGGTAAAACCGTTTGTGAAAACTTAGACCTGTTCTTGCATACCGCACCTCGGATTGTCATTGTCAGCGGCGGAACGGAACAAGGCGCAGAAATCGGTATATACCGCTTGGGCGAAATCCTGATGCTGGCATGCAGAAGTTTGCCGAAAGAACAACGCCCGATCATCCTCTATGCGGGGAATTCAGCTGCGAAAAAACAAATGGAACGGGTCTTTTCACAGATCACCGATATCTCATTTTCGACCAATGTACTGGAATCCGGCTCCGGTGTTCAACCGACGCTTAACGGCTTGATCAATGTATTGAGAAAAGATTTGGAATCACGTGCGCCCGGTTTTCGGATTCTACGGGAAAAAACCAAGTGCTCCGTCATTCCGGGAGAATTCGCTTTCGGACGAACGATCCGTTTAATGAGCCGGTTGATTCGTCAAAACCGGCACATCTTAGGAATTGATATCGGTGCGCATCAAACGATTTTGGCCGATGCGGTTAACCTGGCTCTCTCGTTACACACTCTTCCGCTGGGCATCGGGAATAACATCGGAAATCTCTTGAACGAATATACACCGTCCGATTTGCAATCGTGGATCAGTTTTCAAATCAAAAGCGCCGAGATTCAGGATTATATCCTGAATAAAAGTTATTATCCCGATCTGATCCCCGCCAACAAATATTCGGCGGAAATCGAACTGGCTTTAGCCCGCGCAATTGTTATGAAGGGTATTGAGAATGAATCCCTGAGCGCCATGCTTTCTGACGGATCGTTGGCGATGGTATTTCTCAGCGGCGCAGTCTTACGCAATGTCGAAGATCCCGGAGAGGCATTAATGTTTGCTATGGATAGCTTGGCACCCGTAGGAATGGTCGATTATCTGCTTGATATGAACGGGCTGTCGGGTGGGATCGGTACGCTGGCGCACTTGAATCCTGTGTTAGCTTCCCAAATCATGAGCACATCCGCCTACCTCAATCTTGGAAAAGTCATTCGTCCTTCCGTACGGGGTGAACCGCCGGGCAAATCCATAATGACTGTTTCCGTCCGTGATGATGCCGGAAATACACGAAAATATGACATTCCCTTTAACCGAATTTATCGGATTCCGCTGGAATACGGAAAAAACTATGAATTGGAATGGACAAAAATATCACATAACGTCACTGTTCCGGGTGTAAAGACCTGGGCTCCCGCCGGTTTTAAAAGCGGCTGTTTCGGGTTGGTTTTCGATACTCGGGAAGAAAAAGACGGGAAAATTAAACTGCCGAAAGAGAAAGCCGCCCGTGACAAGAAACTCCAATCGTGGCGGACCGAACTGGGTCCCTGGCTGGTTAAACAGGAGGAAGAAAGCCATGCCTGAGGAAGCGGTTCATATAATCTCATCCGGTACGGTGCGCTGTGCCCGATTGCTTTCCGAAGACGGCACCGTTGTGGTATTCAAGGGGCAAATGGCCGATCCGACAACCCAAATCGCCTTCAGAAAAATTTGGAGCCGACATTTTTCTCTCAATATTCTGGATGCATTGGATTTGGATCCGGCGGATAACATTCGTGAGTTTTTGACGATTAAGGAAGGGGATTTTGTATCCGTCGGAGAACAAATCGCGAAACGGGAAGGCAGAAGGAAATTATCCGTCACAGCGAAGGCATCCGGTCGTTTTTTGGGAATTTCCGCGAATCGATTGATCTTTGAAAGCGATCCCGTTGACATCGAATCGCGGGTTGCGGGATTCCCGGGTGTGGTGACGGATATCGTCAATAATCGGGGAGCTTACCTTGAAACAAGCGGAAGTTATATTAAGGGTTTGTGGGGAAACGGGAAATGCGGACAGGGCATTCTTCTTTCCATCGATATGGAAAAAAATAACGGCATTTTTGATTTGGACAGCATCTCCGTGGACCTTGCCGGAGCTGTCGTTTTTGCGAATACCTGCACCGATGCGAATGTTTTAAAAACTGCCGCTAAAATGACCCCCGGCGGACTGATTTTCGGATCGTTACCGTCCTATTTGTTACCGGTTGCGGTAAGCCTGCCTTTCCCGATTATCGTAACGGATTGGATCGGAACCGGGAAAATAAGCAACCCCGTCCACCTCACGCTGGGAGAAAATATCATTAAATTTGCTTATTTATATTCGGACAACAGCGCCTCGGGAAAGTTGATTCGACCGGAAATCATCATACCGCAGGATGAATATATTCCGGAAAAGGAAAACCCGCTCAATCATTTGGGAATCGGATCGCAAGTTCGAATTATCGAGGGTTTTTATGGCGGAGAGTTGGGAATCGTGGTTGACATTCTGCCGGGAAACGATGAGAATTCAGATAATACGGAAATCGCACCGGATCAGGTGAAAATCTGCATTGATGAAGAGACATATGTTACTTTGCCGAAAAACAATGTCGAAGTAATCAATTTGAAAAGTTAGAAAAGGGGATCCTCATGCTGGATTTCGACGATAAGGAATTATTGGAAGGCTTTGAAGAAGAGTTCAAAAAGAAGAAACGCAACAAGCGATCGGGGGACAGATTCCCGTCATGGATCATTATCGCTATAATCCTTGTCGCCGGTGTTTTCTTCTTTTTATATAAAAAACCGGACACCGTGAAGGTCCAAACAAACAAAACCCCGACAGTTGAATTAACAGAAGGTCAACAATCCCTTATTCAGACTCGGCAGATAAGCAGCTCAACCGTTTTATCCGCGGAAGAAGGAAAAACGATCGAAAAGGTTTCTACCGCCCGGATTAAGGGATCTTCCGACAAGTTGACTCCGACACCATCTACTTCGATGCCATCTGAGGAATCGGAAAAACTCACAGCCGGTACCGATATCGCCGTAACGGGTTCCGCCTTGATTCAAAGCACCGAGGCGGTTGTTCATAATACGACTTCGGGTCAATTGACAATTGCCGATACGGCTATCCCCGTCGTTTCGGCTCCCGCGATTCGAGATTCACAGCCGACGGAAAATGCGACCGGTGTAATAAAAGAACCGGAGCGTTCTAAAATTACCGCAGAAAAGACCGAATCTTTGAAAATCACCTCGACAACAGGGGCAGAATCCGAAAAAGCGACTTACAATTTGAATTTTTTCCAGAAGATTCTGTTTTTCCTGAATCCGAACTGGGTTTCTGTTCCTTCGGTAACTCCCACTGTCGCCGAACCGCTGAAAATTACCGAAGAAAATCCGTTTTTGAATGAATCCACATCTGAAACGCTTGTAACTCCGGAACACCCTGAAGTCCGGGGCTCGGAAAGCCCTGAAATAACCGAAGCCGGCAATTTGGAAACAGGTCTCTCTGGCACACCGATCGCTGAAACAGTTGTCCCGAAGGAAGTGAATACGCAGGAATTTTCACAGTCAATGACTGTTCTGCCTGAAAAAGAGAGAAGAGAATCCGTGACAGGCACAAACATTTCGGTTTCGATCGAGAACTTTGTTGAAGGGACACCCGAACTGACACGGACTCCTGCTCCGCTGATGCCCTCGTCGATTTCTACTCAGCCGACCGCAAAAAACGCGGATACCCTCGTCCCGACCCATGTACAAGCAGATTCCGGCCGAACTGTCGCCACTGCCGGTTCCGGCGGTTATTTGGGCGGAACAATCGTCGTGCCGGTCATTTCGTCGAATGATCAATCCGCCATTGAAAACCCGATTGTCTCGCCGCAGGCACCTTCCTCAACGATGGTCCTTGTAGAGCCTTCTTCCGAGGTTGTATCGAAATCAACTCTAACCTCTGTTTCGACACCTTCCCCTGTTCCGACTGTTGAACCCGCGCAACAACCGAATGTTTTCCAACGCTTTTTCTATTTCATTTTCCCGGGCGCGAAGAATACGGAGACGGTTCAGACACCGACAAATTTGCCTACGGTAACTTCAACCGCAACGATCGGCGAAGTGCAGCCGGCTCAGAAACCGAATATTTTTCAAAGATTCATAACTTTTATCATTCCCGGCAGAGATGAACCGGCACCGACGATCACTTCCGTGCCGGCAGTACCGCCTACAGCTACTGCACCGGCGATTGAGCCAAGTTCTTTACCCGCTCCTTCTCTTTCTCCAACTGTCTTCATTCCGCAACGGGATAATTCATCGGAAGAAACTCAAGTTCCGACAAAACAGGTATCCTCCGATACGGAGCCGGAAACATCCGAAAAAATTCCGACAACGGACTCTTCGTTGCAACATACAAATGATTCGACAAATTATTTGAATAAAACTGAGAACGTACCTTCCGGAGAACCGGAAACAGGCACCGTCATTCCGGTTCAAAATGATTCTGAAAATCGAATCGATTTGAATCCGCGGTTGATCATGTTTGGGAGTACTCCTACCGCCGAAGCTACCGAAATACTTGTCGTTATCGGAAAAAATGTCGGGACGGAAGTTGCGGTAACTCAATCCACCGCCTTGCCAAAAACTGGTGTCGCCGACAAATGGAATATTCCGATGATGATTTTAGTGGTGATGGTTCTTTTGGCGCTCATTCTCGGCGTCAGACTCCTTAGGAATAAGCATTCGATAAAATAGAAATACAAATCAAAAAAAGCCGATATTTGTAATCGGCTTTTTTGATTCGAAAATTCGATCGATTTTTCAACCGGGAATATCGGCGGAAACCGGACAAATTGCTGCCGCTTCAGTGAGAATTTGAGCTCGCAACGGAAGAATTTTTCGGTTCTTTCTTCCGTTGGAAACTTCGTTTGTTAAGAATGCAATAACCATTTGACGCTGGGGATCGACCCATAAGCATGTTCCGGTAAAACCTGTATGCCCAAAAGAATCCGGACTTAAAGCCGCATAACTGGCATTCGGATCAGCCGACCATAATTGAAAGCCGATTCCTCGTCGGACCAAGCCATCCCGGCTGACGGCTTGAACTTTTTTCATTTCATTCATGCTTTCCGATGTCAGGATAGAAGATTCATCCAAGAAGGATTGTCCGAAAGCAGCCAGCTCTTCTGCGGTAGCGAACAAACCGGCATGCCCGGATATTCCTCCCAAACTGGCACAATTCTCATCATTCACTTCGCCGACCAAGATCTTATGCCGAACCGCACAAATACCGGTCGGAGCAATTCCTTCCGCCGGAAGCGGTAAGGGTGTATTGAAATCACGTGATAAGGGGCGAAAACCCGTTTCAGTCAACTGAAGCGGTTTCAAAACAAAATGATCAATCGCCTGATCCAGACCCATACCGCAAATTTTTTCGATTGCCCACCCAACTAACATAAAACCGAGATCGGAATATACTACATCGGTATCCGGTTTATAACTGAAAAAAGTATCAAAAACCATTTGTTTTGCGGCGGAAACAGTGGGCTGGGTAAACAACGGACGCCAGGCGGGTAACCCGGATGAATGGCGGAGGAGCTGACGAAACGTAATTTCTCCGGCATCGACCATTCCCGTAAAACCATGATCGACCGATATTAACTTTCCCGGATTGAGCGGATCTTCATATGGAGCGATCGGCCGTTCCCCGCTGAATTCCGGAAGGATTTTTGAAACCGCATCTTCCAAAGAAATGAGGTTCAAATCTACCAATCGCATAAAAGCCGTGGCAGTAAAGAGTTTTGTCACCGAAGCCAAATCGAATAAAGTCAGCTTCTGAGTCTTTATCTTTTTGGAACCGACCGGCACATACCCGAAAGATTCGGAAAGGATTACTTCGGAGTCGCGAACAATACAAATTTGCGAAGCGGGTAACAATCTGTTTACGGCGGCGTCTTGCAGGATCTTCTCAATTTTCGAAGGAGTTTCAGTGATACTCAATTATCTTATCGCTTTCTTAATCGCCATACTTCAGTCCGAAAAATATCAACATAAAAGATTATATTTACTAAACAAAAGTAGTTTAATTAAAGACTGTTTTTTAGCGTAATAGAAAATTTTATTTCTGTCAAATAAAAACCTTCCCCTTTATAACGTGACATTTATTCTGATATTTAAAAACTTATTCGAAATTGCAGTTTCCGATTCACTTTTGGGACGGTTTTGCTCCCGCAGATCTCCTCCTAAGGAAATCAAAAACAAATTCATATTTGCGACCGGTCTCTTTTTTAAAGAAATTCAGAGAAAAGTCCTCTCACTCCTCTCTCCTTCCGTTATCTTATATTGTTTCATTTCGCCGCTCGAAAACACTTCCGGAATTATTTCCCGAAGACATTATTCCTTCCTTACCTCTCGGTATCCTTTTTTATTGAAAGAAGCTGAGAGGGCTTCTTTCTCGCATCCCCCTCTCTCCGTTCTCGGTATCTTTTATCGTCTCATTTTAAATAACCGGAATAAAAGTAAAATTAACTTATCTTCAATCTTGAAGGGAAAGTGCTAAAATGGCGAAATCTTCGAATCGAAAAATTCTTCTCTTCCTACTCATCCTCTTTTTCTTGTTATATTTCCCTGTTTCCACCCACGCTGATGAAGCCGAAAACTGCCATCCAGACACTTTTTTCTCACAATCCGGCCATTGCGAATATGAAGTTGAGCATTACGATATTAAGTTCTCCTGGGATGATCGAACAAACTTATTGAATGGAGATGTAACTTTAAAAGTAAATGCGCTCATCGATGCCGGTTCAATTCCTCTCGATTTCAGTAATCGTTATTTGATCAGTGAAGTGAACGTGGATGACAGCCCGGTCAATTATGAATTGACAGAAGATGATCTGATCATCGAATATGCTATAACAGCCGGTAGCGAATACAAAATTCAAATCAGTTATTCGGGATTAGCCGAAGAAAAACAAATTTTTCGATCATCCTCCGAATCGGTCACCTCAGAGATTGCTCCGTTTTGTATCGTTTCCGAACCGACTCTGGCTGCCGAATGGTTCCCCTGCAATGATAAGCTGAGTGACAAAGCCACTTTTTCAACTTCCGTTACCGTTCCCGCAAAATATGCCGTCGCAAGCAACGGTCATTTATCCGAGATTCGCTTTTCCGACGGAACGGTATTAAAACCGCAAAGTCCCTTTTCCTATTCCGTAACCGAAGATACGGCGGGGACTGCTACTTACTTCTATGAATCGGAAGCGCCCATGACACCTTATCTGTATACGGTCTGTATCGACTCCTTTGATATGGATCAGAAAGAGATTCGACCGGATTTAACTCAACTCGATTTTATCCAACAAAAATTGGATATGAAAGAAGAATTCCGCAAATGGGCGAATGAGATACCTGAAATGATTGCCTGTTTTGAACCGATTGTGGGGAAATATCCGTTCAAAGATGCGGGGAGTATTGTGGTTAACAAATCCTTCGGCGGCGCTCTCGAAACTCAAACCCGTTCCGTTTACGGAAATGATATGAGTTATGCCGGAGAAGCTGGATTCGCTCATGAATTGGCACATCAATGGATCGGTGATTTGGTTGGAATTGCGGATTGGAGTGAACTTTGGATCAAAGAAGGGTTTGCAACCTATGCGGAAGCGTTATGGCAAAAATGTAACGGAAATTCTGAAGGGTTTGAACAAACGCTGAAGGATGATTATATAACCATGGCTAATTTATCGGTTCAGGTTGAAGATGTAAAGCAATATGCAAAGGAATTTACCGATACTTATGCCGGTCGATCGATCGAATTGGAAGATCCGGAAATCGTGAAAGATGCTATCGAAGCGATTTGTAATCTCACTTTAGATGAAAAAGCCATCCAAACATTGAAAGGAAGAGTTTCTTCAAACCCGATAAACCTTCAGGAATTTTGGGAAATTGTCCCGAATTATTGCAATATGACTCTGGTCACTCCCCTTCTGGATCAAAAACTCCTGACGATTTTGGGTATTGAAAACCAATCCGGCACATCAAAAAAGCTATATGGGCCGAAATCGATTAATAATACGATAGAGAATATGTATAGTTTAAATGCCTATATGGGTGGAGCGCTGGTTTATTATGCACTCTTTTTGGAACTGGGTGAGCAGAAATTCGACAAAGCGATGCAGACGATTGTCCAACGCTATGCATGGGATGTGATCGATACCCAAGAGTTTATCGCGGTATTCAGTGAAGTCGCGGGTTATGATTTATCCAATCTGGTGAATAAATGGTTGGTTTATGATGTGATTCCGGAAATGCCGGGGTTCCCGACCTATGAAGAAATTCTAAAATCATATTAATGTTTGGGATTCCGTATCAATGATTTGATTTTTATAATGACAAATTTATTCGCCAACCTATTCAGCCTGCCGGGGACGATATTGAATCGCTTCCGCAATATGGTTGGATTGAATTTTTTCCGATCCATCAAGGTCCGCTATAGTCCTTGCTAACTTTAATAATCGATGAAACACCCGAGCGGATAGTTCATACCGATCCATTGCCAGCCGCATCAGCCGGTTCCCTTCATCATCCGGTTGGCAAAACTTTTTTATTTCAGCCGGGCGCATTTCGGCGTTGCAACTGATATTCTTGCTTTCCGAAAAACGTTGCCGCTGAATTTCACGAGCTTTCTCTACCCGTGCCCGAATCGCCGCCGATGGTTCCTGATCTTTTTGACTGCTGATTTTTTGAAATTCAATTCGAGGGACATCTACATGAATATCGATTCGATCCATCAACGGACCGGAAATTCGTTTTTGATAGTTTGAAATCGCCAAATTAGAACAATGACAGGGATGGACCGAATCTCCATAAAACCCGCATGGGCACGGATTCATCGCAGCCACCAACATAAAATTAGCCGGAAAAGTTACGGACCCCGAAGCCCGCGAAATGGTAACAACTTTGTCTTCCAACGGTTGCCGTAAAACTTCCAAAACGCGCTGGCCGAATTCCGGAAATTCGTCTAAAAAAAGAACACCATGATGTGCCATCGAAATCTCTCCCGGTCTCGGGTGATTCCCGCCGCCTACCAATCCGACATTACTGATGGTATGATGCGGGGAACGGAACGGCCGGCTTTGGATCAAAGGCCGGTCGGAAGGCAATTGATCAGCGATAGAATAAATCCGGGTAACGTCCAAAGCTTCCTGAACGGTTAAGGCCGGCAAGATAGAAGGCAGAGCCCGAGCCATCAGAGTTTTTCCGGTTCCGGGAGGACCTACCATTAAAATATTATGAGAACCGGCGGCCGCTATTTCCAGCGCCCGTTTGACATGCTCCTGCCCTTGAATGTCTTTAAAATCGGTTAATACCTCCGGAACCGCCTGTGTAATTTTCATCGGTTCAGCCGGCTGTATTTGTTCTGTCCCTATAAAATGATGATACAAAACAGACAAAGATGTTACCGGAAAAACATCGATATCGGGAATTAAGGAAGCTTCCCGAGCGTCACAAGCCGGAACATAAATCCGGGAAAATCCGGATTCTTTAGCTTTGGCTGTGATCGGTAAGATACCGCGGACATGCCGAACCGAGCCATCCAAAGACAGTTCGCCGATAATCAAGCTGTTTTCAAAAGCGGTTAATGGAATAATGCGATTGGCGGCTAAAATTCCGATCGCGATCGGCAGATCAAAAAAGGGCCCTTCTTTTCTCAAATCTGCAGGAGCGAGATTAATGGTGACCTTTTTCCGCGGATATTCCAAGCCTGTGTTTCGGATCGCAGATCTTACTCGCTCCCTGCTTTCCTGAACCGCCGTATCCGCTAATCCTACAATTACTGTCTGAGGTAAACCATAAGAAGAATTATCGACTTCAACTTCGATAATATCGCCATCCAGATCTGTAACTGTACAGGAATATACTTTTGCCAGCATTAGGGACTCCCCTAAAAATATGTAAATCTTTAAACTGTCTCTCTTTATACCATAGATGAGATTCGCTCAACGATATTATTTCTCAACCAAACCGGTCTTTTTATCTTTCTCTTAAAACTTAAATCATGATAACATTTCATTTAGCAATTCGGATCAACTGATAAGATTGAAAAAAAGAACAGGATGGTCAAATAACCATTATGAACAACAGGCTGAAAGTGATGGTGGTAGTAGGCACCCGTCCGGAAGCGATTAAAATGGCACCCGTCATTAAATGTCTTCAAGCGGAATCGCATATCGAAACGATCGTCTGCCTCACGGCTCAACATCGAGAAATGCTTGATCAAGTGCTTCAGATTTTCAGCATTCCTCCGGATATCGATTTGAACCTGATGACAGAAAATCAGACACTATCGGATATCACAGCTTCGATTCTCATACAAATGAATAAAGTACTTCTGGAAAGAAAACCGGATTGGATACTGGTTCAGGGGGATACGACAACCGTGATGGCCGCAGCCTTGGCTGCCTATTATAATCAAATGAAAGTCGGTCACGTGGAAGCCGGCCTTCGAAGCTGGAATAAATGGGCGCCTTTTCCGGAAGAAATCAACCGGAAAATCGCCGGCGTCATCGCTGATTTGCACTTCGCCCCTACTGAAATGGCACGCCAAAATCTGCTCCGTGAGGGAATACCTCCGGAAATCTGCCATGTTACCGGAAATACGGTAATTGACGCTCAGCAATTGGCATTACAAATCCCGTTTGAAGAAAAAGGTACTCCTTTGGAAGGGATCCCTTTCGGAGAAAAAGAAATTATAACCGTCACGGCACATCGAAGGGAAAACCATGGAAAGCCGTTAGTCGATATATGTAATGCAATCTTAAAAATCAGTCAAGTTTATGCAGATCGTGTTCATATTGTTTACCCGGTCCACCTGAATCCGATCGTCCGCAAAACGGCTTTTTCGATTTTGGATCATCAACCGAATATCAGCTTGATTCCGCCTTTGGATTATCTTTCGATGGTGTATCTATTGAAAAACAGCAAGATATTACTCACTGATTCGGGAGGGTTACAGGAAGAGGCTCCGGGGATGGGTGTGCCGGTACTGGTACTTCGGGAAGTGACCGAACGACCGGAAGGCGTGATCTCGGGAAATGTACGATTGGTGGGGACTGATCCCGAAAATATTTATACGCACGTATGCGATCTGCTGGATCACCCCGATCAATGGGAAAAAATGTCCAAAGCCACAAACCCTTATGGTGACGGAAAAGCCGCGGAAAGAATTGTCAAGTTGATTAATGCCGAACAAAAATAAATGTTGAAAGGTCTGTTTTTTTCGATATAATTTATTAACAAACAAATTCAGGAAAATCTGAGAATCGGAAGAAGCTCTGATTGTTTAACCGTCAGATACTTGCTGAGAGAAAGGAGCCAAAATGCTTAATCATTTTCTTCGGTTTGCTTCACTTATACTGGTCCGATTCCTATAAAAAATATTATAGGCCGGATTAAGTAACCGAGGAAATATACATCTGGTTTGTTGACAAGTAAATCAATTTCAAATAGTATAGAAAAAATGATTGAATGATATTCATTTCTTCGTAAACCGGTTCAAGAAAAACATAGGAGGTTGTTATGGCTGATACAGGAAAAAATGATAAGGCTAAAAAAGAGCAAAAAAAGAAGCCGAAAATGACAATTAAAGAAAAAAGAAAGTTAAAACGGGAGAAAACAAATAAGGAAACAGGAGCTGTCTAAAGACGGAATCGAAACTTCTTTAAATTGATTTTAAACAATATATGATGGATGAACCCGAAAATCAGAAAGAAAAGTGTGCGTAATTTTGCAGCACGCTTTTCTTTAAATCTAAAAAACGGAATTCATTCCGAATGGATTCCTATTCATTAAATTTACAATAAATGATCGGCAGATCAGATTTATGAGAGAGAAATGAAATATATCCTTCCTCAAAAGTTCAATTTTTTTATTCCATAGACTGTTTTTATAATTTTTTTGATAAGACCGATCAAATTTCATTTAATTTATTAAAAAGCACTTCGTTGAAGCATTTTCATCGCAAGAAAGAATTTCATTTCAAAGAGTTTGCCGCACTTATAAAATTCGGCAATTTTTTTAATAAAAGGCGCGGTGAATATATGAACTTTATCGATCGATTTTCATAAAGTCCAATGATCAATCTTTTAGACCGCCCATTTGTATAATCCGAAATATGGAAAAATATCGTAAGTTGTTTGCAGATATGTTAAGATAAATGAAAATCGGATTTCAAAATCCTTAATCAGGAGGCAACTTTCATGAACAAGAAAGTCATCATTGTAGGCGGAGTTGCGGGGGGCGCTACAACCGCAGCCAGGTTGCGCAGACTGGACGAAAATGCGGAGATCATCCTTTTCGAACGCGGGAAATATATTTCTTATGCCAATTGCGGTTTACCATATCATGTGGGAGATGTAATCCCATCGCGGGAGGACCTTCTGTTGCAGACCCCGGAATCTTTGAAATCCAAATTCAACATAGATGTTCGTATTCAGCAGGAAGTAACTTTTATTGATCGTTCAAAAAAAACCGTCTCTGTTAAAAATTTAGCCACTTCTCAAGAATCGGTTGAAAGTTATGATACATTGGTCCTGGCTACGGGGTCTTCACCGATAATACCGAATATCCCGGGTATCCGATCAAAGTATATTTTTTCACTCTGGACCGTTGATGATGCGGATCACATCCGTCAATATATCCGGCAAAATAAAATCAGCGATGCCATAATAATCGGAGGTGGGTTCATCGGCATCGAAATGACCGAAAACCTGCGCCGGCTTGGAATTACTGTATCTTTGGTTGAAATGTTAAACCAGGTAATGGCTCCGTTTGATTTTGAAATGGCACAGTTAATTCATAAAACATTGGAAGAAAATGGTGTGTCTCTTTATTTGGGAAACGGCGTCACCTCTTTTACGGAAACTGATGAATCCATTCTGGTTAATCTATCCGATGGCAAGCAATTAGCTACCCGACTCGTAATTTTATCCATCGGCGTCAAACCAAACAGCGAGCTTGCTCGTTCAGCGGGCTTAGCGTTAAATGCCCGCGGCGGAATTGTTGTTGATAAAACACTACGAACATCTGATCCCGACATTTTTGCGGTCGGCGATGTGATTGAAGTCGAAGATTTTATTAGTAAAGGCAAAACTATGATTCCGTTAGCCGGACCGGCTAACAAACAGGGACGCATCGCTGCCGGTAACATCGCCGGAGAAAACGATCAATACCCGGGAACCCAAGGATCGGCGATTGTCAAGATCTTTGATGTATGTGCCGCAAATACGGGCGCGAATGAAAAAACATTATTAAAAAATGGCCTGATCAAAGGAAAGGATTATGAAAAATTAATCATTCTGCAAAATTCTCATGCCGGATACTATCCGGGTGCCTCCCCGATGGCTATTAAACTGCTTTTTTCAACAGACGGAAATAAAATCTTCGGAGCCCAGATTATCGGGAAAGAAGGAGTGGATAAACGAATCGATACCATCGGCACCGCTATTCGTCTCGGCGGAACAATTTGGGATCTGAAATCACTTGAATTCGCTTATGCACCTCCTTTTTCTTCTGCGAAAGACCCGGTCAATATGGCAGGATTTGTCGCGGAAAATATTCTCAAATCCAGAGTCTTTTTTGCCGAATGGGATGTTGTGGAACGTCATGATCCGGAAAAAACCATATTGTTGGATGTGCGCGAAGATGCAGAACGACGAACTTATGCTTTGTCGGGGGCTTTGAATATTCCATTGGGACAGATCCGATCAAGACTGTCTGAAATTGACAAAGAGAAAGAAATCATTATTTTTTGTGCAATGGGTGTCCGTGCTTATAACGCTGCAAGAATCCTAATGGCTAACGGCTTTCAAAATGTGAAAGTTTATCCGGGTGGCATGAGGTTTTTCCGCGCAACCCATTATAAATAGAGCCGGTAAGATCATTGTTCGGAATGATCATCAAATTTCGAACAATGATCTCGGATTAATCGGTTCTGACAACAGATGTTATTTTATTTATTTTGTTTTAGAAATGAATAAACATGGATTCCTCATCGGATCGATGTTTATTAAATTGTCGCCTCTTTTTAATTAAACGATGCCTTTTTAAAGGCATCAAAAAATGTTCAAATTTTTGAAAAAAAATAAGTGAGCGCCCCCAGAGGAAGTCGAATCCCCAACCTTTTGCTCCGCAAGCAAACGCTCTGTCCAATTGAGCTATGAGGGCAGTAACCTTTTTTCAGGCTGTTTTAATATACACCTGGAAGAGGAAATCGTCAAGGAAGGCACATCTTTATGTGTCGTTATTCAGCAGTAATATCATCTCAAACAAAAATTCATAAGATGCTTTCTTGATAGGAATACAAAGACAAGAAAGCATATCAAAAATTGAATAATGACTTTATGAAAGGAGTTTAAGCGGCTTACGGACTTGCGGATTTGGACCAAAAAATAATTGAAATAAAAGATGAACTGGTACGGATGAGGAAGGATTTTCACCGTTTTCTTGAGTTGGGTTTCAAGGAATATTGGACAGCGGAAAAAGCCGCAGGATATATGAAGAATTTGGGACGCGAAGTTCAAACCGGTATCGGAGGAACCGGAGTGGTCAAACTCCTCTGAGGGAAAGAAGCGCGGCCGGCACTGGGAATAAGAGTCTGTCTGGATGCATTGCCGATGAATGAATATGCTTCAGAAAATAAGCGGTATTACACAGTCAGCCAGAGCGACCGATCAATTAACTTATGCCGCCGGTAAACAACGATCCAAAACTGACCGCTAAAATCGGCGAGATTTTACAGGATTTATTCGAGCCGGATACAATAACGGATGAGATACTGTCAGAAATGGGTTGCGAAGAATTTTCACTATATTTCACGATAAAAGCACTCCTGATCGAAAGGATATTTTTGTCTTTTACTAAATCTATCGGAAAATAGCACAAGTAATCTTTTTATTTCTCAATAACAAATTATGACGAAAACCTTGAAAAATAACCGTTCTTAGATTAATATCGTATTTATCGTTTTATTTTCAAAAGAGTTTTTACCATTTTTTAATGACATATCGAAATTCGGTATGAACTTTATATAGGAACAAAGAAAGGTGTGATTATGATTAACAGAAAATTGCTTTTATTATTCAGCATTACATTGATTTCCCTCATGCTGATAGCAATGCCTGTCCTCGCTGATGAAGCAAAGTATTTTCGAACATACTTTGGCAGCGGAGATATACCTTCAATTGACCAGGCTCTGGTAACCGATTTCATAGGAATTCAATTGGTTGATGAAATGACAGTCGGCATCATGAGACAAAATGAAACCACGGGATTATTGGAACCGGGCATGGCAACCGAATATTCGGTTTCGGATGACGGCAGAGTATATACATTTAAATTGCTTCAGAATGTTCCCTGGGTCCGTTATAATCCCGAGACAAAAGCAGTGGAAGAAGTCAAAGATTGCGACGGAAATGTGCGCTATGTGACCGCACATGATTTTGTCTATGGTGCGGAAAGAACATTGCGGCCGGAAACAGCATCGGGATATGCCTATGTTGCCAATCTGATAGAAGGTGCGGAAGCTTATAATACGCCGGTCGAAGAAGGGGAAGGTACGCCGGTAGCCCGGCCGGATTTCTCAACCGTGGGTATTAAAGCTTTGGATGATTTCACCATAGAATATACCTTCAAGGAAGCGGGCGTTTTTAATCTTAACATCCTGAGTATGTGGATGTTACATGCCATGCCTTCATGGATTATAGACGGAGATGCCTGTAATGAAGCTTTGGGGGAACGTTGGACAGAGACCGGTTTTTACCAGGGGTACGGCCCGTTTACACTGGAAGAATGGGTTCACGACTCCCATTTGACAATTATCGCCAATCCTTTTTGGCCGGGAACGGAATTTGTTCCCAAACCGAAGATCGCGGGTGTTCACTATTCTCTGATCGATACATCCGCTGCCTTAGCGGAGTACGAAGCCGGGAATATGGATGAAGCCGGAATTCCCAGTGCCGATTATGATCGGATTACTTCTGACCCGGCTTTCAAGGATCAGATCAAATCTTCGACGGATTCGGTCGGAACCGAGTTTCTTATTTACAACGAATGGCTCCCGCCGACCGATGACGTTCGAATCCGAAAAGCGTTAAGCCTTGCGGTAGACAAAGAAGCTGTAGTCAAGACATTGAAAGAGGGAATAGCAGCACCGTTTTATATCCACCCGGGAGTGGACGGGGCGCCGAAAGTTGAAGATTACCCCGATTTGGGCATTATGTATGATCCGGAAGCGGCGAAAGCATTGATTGACGAATATTGCAAGGAAAAAGGGATTCAACCGAAAGATATTGTTGTCACTTATAGTTTCAATACCAGTGAATCCAGGAAAATGCTGGCTGAAACAATCCAATATATGTGGCAAAATACTCTTGGCATTACAGTAAATCTAAAGAACAGTGAATGGCCCGTATTCAAAGTTGAACGGCAACAGGGTTTGGATAATGTTTATCGCAGCACTTGGGTTCAAGATTATATGGATGCCAACAATTTCACCGCCGATGTCTTTTTATGCGGCACAGGTTATTCTTCTGTAACAGATTGGCCGTCAAAAGATTGTACGGATAAATCCAATCCGGCTTATATCGAGTATGAAGAAGTTGTGAAGAAAGCCGGAAAAGAGACCGATCCGAAAGCCCGCGCTGCTTTATACGCCCGTTCCGATGAAATTATTATCGAAGAAGAGGCGATTATTAACCCGATTTACTGGTATAGCAGTTTGGTTCTGCGCAAACCGAATATCATCGCTCCCGAAACGTTAACCGGTTATGCACATTGGGAAAAGTGGGAAATCAAGTAATTAGAGTTTTTGTTGCTCATAAAACAGAAGGCTCCGATTTATTTTCGGAGCTTTCTTTCTATTGAATGATCGCTTGAACCGTTACTTCTTTTTTTCCTTTCACTATGGAAGAAAGAATAACAGTCCCTTCGATATCCTGTCCGTCAATATTCAATTGACAATGATTCCCTTTTCCCTTCCGTTTCACGGATATATCATATCGGACACCGCGAAAATCTCGAACAACTTGAAAGCCTTCCCAATCTTTTGGGATAATCGGTTCTACTCGTAATCCGGTCAATTCGGGTCGAATTCCCAGGATATATTGAGTGATCGCCACGTAATTCCAAGCCGCGGTGCCGGTCAGCCAGGAATTCTTCGCTTCGCCAGGAGTGGGTGATTCGGGTCCGGCAATCGTTTGGGCATAGACATAGGGTTCACAACGATGAATTTCACTGATCTCCTCACGAAAAGAAGGGCAAATTTTCAAATAATAATCAAGAGCCCGATCCCCATTCCCCAGTTTCGTTTCGGCAATCATTATCCATGGATTTGTGTGACAAAAAACGGATCCGTTCTCTTTGTATCCGGGAGGATATGATGATATTTCGCCGAGATTGATATAGTAATGAGTATAAGCCGGCCATAATAATGCAATTCCGTCTTTCCCGGATAGATATGTATTCAAAGAATCCAAAGCTTGCGCGGCATGACCATTATCGAGACCGATGCCTGCCATAGTGCAGATCCCTTGGGGTTCGATAAAGATTTTTCCTTCGGTACAACGATGAGAGCCGACTGCAGCGCCTTGATCGTCATACGCCCGTAAAAACCACCGACCATCCCATCCCGCCGTATCCGCAACTTTTTTCATCTCATTCGCATAACTACGAATCCGAGATGATTTTTCTGTTTGTTGTAATATATCCAAAATATCCGCATAAGCATTGGCAGCCAAAACAAATAAACCGGCAATAAATACCGATTCGGCATTTTTACCTTCCCGATTGGTGGTGGTCTGAAAAGATTGCCCGGGCGAATCCGAAAAGCAATTCAGATTCAAACAGTCATTCCAATCCGCTCTGCCAATAAGAGGGAGTCCGTGGGGACCTATCCGTTCTATCGTATAAGAAATGCAGCGGTCTAAATGCTCCGACAGAGGTTGTTCCGATCCGGCTCGGTTCTCAAACGGTATGGATTCTTCCAATATAGAATAATCACCGGTTTCGCGTAAGTATGCGGATGTACTCAATACTAACCATAATGGATCGTCATTAAAGCCTGATCCGATATCATTATTTCCTCGCTTGGTAAGCGGTTGATATTGATGATATGCCCCTCCGTTTTCCATTTGCGTCGCGGCAAGATCAAGTATCCGTTGCCGAGCGCGGTCAGGATCCATATGCATAAATCCCAATAGATCTTGATTTGAATCACGAAAACCCATTCCCCGCCCGATTCCGCTTTCAAAATAGGATGCCGAGCGAGACAGGTTGAATGTGATCATGCACTGATATGCATTCCAGGTATTTATCATACGATCTACATGGTTCACCGGTGTCCGGACAGAAAACTTTTGCAGAATACCTTTCCAATAGGATTTAAGGTCCGAAAATGCTCGATCAACCCGCTCCGGATGTTCCCATTCACGAATAATGGGATAAACGGTTTTCTTATTGAGCGTATTCGATTCGGGAGGATCAAATTTTTGACCTCGGGGATTTTCATGATATCCCAGCAAAAAAATGATCCGGCGACTTTCACCGGCGCTGAGATGGAATTGTACTTGGTGAGAGCCGATCGGCTGCCAGGACGTCGCAATCGAATTGAAAGAAACTCCCTGTTCAACCGCCTGAGGTTGATCGAAGCCACGATAGCATCCGAGAAACGCTTCTCGTTGCGTGTCAAAACCTGCTATCGGATCCGAACAGTGGAAAAATGCAAAATGATTCCGCCGTTCTCGATATTCAGTTTTATGGAAAATCGTACTCCCTTCAACTTCCACTTCCGCGATATTGTAATTACGCTGGAAATTGGTAGCATCATCTTGTGCATCCCATAAGCAGAATTCTATAAATGAAAATAAAGATAAATCCGCTTCTTCTTTTCGCCGATTTGTGATCGTAATGTCCCAGATTTCAAGATTTTCACCGATCGGAATAAAATAGCATCCCGAAAAGCCAATTCCGTTTTTCTCTGAAGCGATAACGGTATAACCCAATCCGTGCCGGCAGCTGTAGTGATCCAAAATTGATCGAACCGGTTGCCAAGTCGGCGACCAATAGTCGCCTGTTTGTCGATCCCGCAGATAAAGATATCTTCCTCCGCTATCCGCAGGAACATTATTATAGCGGTAACGGGTCAGTCGACGCAAACGTGCATCCCGATAAAAGCAGTATCCACCGGCCGTATTTGAAATCAATCCAAAAAAATCTTCTGTCCCCAAATAATTAATCCAAGGCAGCGGTGTATCCGGTTGCGTAATACAATATTCAAGCTTCTCGTCGTCGAAAGTCCCGTAACGCATCTTCACCTCCGTTTATAAAGTGATTCTCATATTTTTATCGATCAATGATCAACGAATACAGTTTAAAAAGATCTGACTATTGATCTTTTTTTCCGCAAAATAGGTCAGATAATTGGTCAGGATGATTTCCGATTCTTGCCTTAGATCAGCGGGCCAGCCGGCTGCCGCAGCTTGAGAAAAGTTGTGTGTTTGATAATAGCGAAAATATTTCAACGAGCGAGACGAAATGGAAACGATGCCGGATTCTTTCATACCGCATTTCGGACAAACCACTCCGCCCAAAATGTTTGAAAAAAATTGTTGCTCTTCGATAATTTCGTTACCGCACCGCACACAGGAATGAAGTTGCGGTCGAAAGCCGGCCAAATCAAGCAGTCTGAAGTCGAAATATCGCAGCACCGGGAAATGATCGGTTATTTTTGAAAGACGGCGCATGGTTTCCACAGCCAGTTTATAAAGCTCAAAATTCGAATATTCCTCCGTAGCAAAGCGATCCGTCAATTCCGAGACATAAGCCGCATGGCAAGTCGATTCCAAATTATCGGTCAAGCCGGGGAAACTCTCTATGGTAGAAACTTGGCTGATAATCCAAGATGATCCTTTCCCTTGGACCAGCTGGGCTGAAATTATAGTAAACGGCTCTAAATGACCGGCTTTTCGGGAATTCATTTTTCGCACTCCTTTTGCCAAGGCCGAAATTTTTCCTCGATCGGGTGTCAATAATTTTACATATCGATCCACTTCACCAAAGTCATTATGGCTGAGAACCAGAGCCTGAACTCGAACAGATCTTTCCATAACGTGCTATTTTCTGAGTGATTTCGGAGTGAAAGCTTCCGGTAAAAGTTCATCCACAGTGGCCTGTAAAATGATCTTTCCGCTTTTATCCACCATCACAACGTTCATATCCAACGCAAATTCCGCCATTACCTGCCGACAGGCACCGCAAGGAGATCCGCCATTCTCGGTCGCTACCACGATCGTTTCAAAATCCGAATCGCCCTCAGTAATCGCATGGAAGATAGCGTTTCGTTCCGCGCAAATAGTGAGAGGATATGAAGAGTTTTCCACATTCACACCGGTGTAGATTTTACCGCTGCCTGTTCGCAGTGCAGCGCCCACCGCGTATTTCGAATAGGGCGCATAAGCTTTACCGCGGACTGCCAATGCGATTTCAATCAATTCCCGAAGATCATTTTCACTCTTCATCCTGTTCACCTTCCTTGTTCGGCGAATCTTCTTCCAATTTTTTTACATGGACACGCCTGATTCTGTTTCCGGATAACTCTTCAATGCGGAATATCCAACCTTCCACTTCGATTTCCTCATCACCTACCGGTACTTTACCGATCTGGGAGTAAAGGAAGCCGGCAAGTGTATCCGCGGATTCTCGCGTAATATGGGTCCCGAGAATTTCATTCACATCTTCCAAGTCGATTCTACCCAAAAGAGAATATTCGTTTTCACTGATTTCATTGATCAGCTTTTCTTCGCTGTCATCATATTCGTCACGAATTTCTCCGACAATTTCTTCTACAATGTCTTCCATAGATACGATCCCGGCAGTTCCTCCGTATTCATCGACAACAATCACCATGTGAATTCCGGAAGTTTGCATTTCACTCAGTAAGTCACCTGCCTTTTTGGATTCGGGCACAAATAAAGCAGGCCTCAGATAGTCCCGCAGCGCGCGGTTTTCCGGATTTTCCGTATAGATTTTTAATAGATCTTTTGCATAAAGAACACCGATAATATTATCAATGTCATCCTCATAAACCGGCAAACGAGAATGTCCGGAAGCCAATACAATGGATGTCGCTTCTTCAAGACTGGTTTCGACATCTACCGCGGTCATATCAATACGAGGAATCATTATCTCTCGAATCAGAGTATCGCTGAAATGAAGGATAGAACGGACCATTTTTCGTTCATCTTCTTTCAAAGCGGCATTATCCGGAGCATTATTTACCCATTCTCTTAAATGGGCTTCCACTTCATTGAAAGTATAATCATTGCGAATATTATCGGGCTTAAAAGACTCATAAACCGAATAAAGCGGTTTAAAGAAAAAAACTGTCAGACGGGCAATACCATGGAAGTACTTTATCCATGAATCGGCATTCCGTGCGGCAATACCGCTGATCAATGCTTCCAAGAAATACAATACAAGCGGAATCAGAATGATACTCAATAATAAGAGCCATTGACTTCGATAGAGGCAGAAGCTGTCGTTAATCAGAATAAACGCAAAAATGGATACGATGACCGCATTTATTTTTGCAGCCAACCAGATAACATTCACTTGCTCGGGAGATAAAGCGGAAACATTTTCCGTATCCTTCTCTTTTTCATTTTCTTCTGAAAAAATGTCGGGGCGCCTATTAAATCTGAATACGGAATAAATAACTGTAAACAAAAAATACAGAAATAAAAAAACAATTAAGAATGCTAGATAATGGGTATTGAATTCGTATGGAGTACAACTTCCAGGTTCCATTAATTTTTACCGGTTTACGCCGATACATCAACCTTTCTACTATCGCTACACAAAATCATGTGCGATATAAAAATTATAACTGATTGAATTACATCATTAATGATAATGTTATTAGAAATTTGGCAATCAAGTTTTCCGCGTATAATTTGTAAATTGCTCGAAAAAGCTTTTTGCAAGTGGGAAAAGGAGAGAAATTGAATGAATAAAAGTGCTCCGATCGGAATTTTTGATTCAGGGGTCGGCGGATTGACCGTCATGCGAAAACTGATTCAAGGGATGCCGGAAGAAAATATCATTTATTTTGGGGACACCGCTCGGGTTCCATACGGGAACAAATCCAAAGAGACTATTATTCATTACACTCGACAGATCGTCCGATTTCTGGAAAGTCAAAACGTAAAGGCAATCGTTATCGCCTGCAACACAGCAAGCGCTTATGCATTAGATGATATTCGGAAGGAAACCGAAATACCGATCATCGGTGTCATCGAACCGGGTGCTTATGCAGCGGCAGCGGCAACCCGAAATGGGAAAATCGGTATTATCGGTACCTATGCAACGATACATTCCGGTGCATACGAATCCTTTTTAAGCCAGATTAATCCGGATTTTGAAATTTATAAACAAGCTTGTCCTTTATTTGTCCCATTCGTTGAAGAAGGACTTTTTGAGGATGATCTTACCGATCAGATTATTGCCCGTTACCTAACGGAAATTAAGAGAGAAAATATCGATACCCTACTGTTAGGATGTACGCATTATCCGTTAATTAAGACAGCCATTGAGAGATTTATGGGAGAGAATGTAATTTGTGTAGATCCCGGTTTGAACACCGCCGAAATGCTTCGGCAGATTCTTACGAAAAATAACCTTCTAAATACTTCTTTCTCTCAAGAAAAAGCAAATTATTTGTTTTATGTAAGCGATCCGGCTGCAAGAATGACTGAATTTGCCAATCAAATCATGCCTTTTTCTATCGGAAAGATACAAAAGATTAATATCGAAGAATATTAGTCTGATTCTCAAGTCCTCAACGGGAACTTTGCTTATCAATCTTATCAAATATTCTTCAGAAAAAGTCTTTTTATTCTGGTATTTTCTATTATTCTTTAACTTGCCGCATTAAATTCCATTTCCCTGTTCATTCAAGTACGTTCCGAGTATAATTTTCCAGGTTTTATCGGATCGATCATTTCATATCATAAATATAGATAGATCAAAAATAGAATCATGCTTCTAAAATCAAATGATCTCGTAACGAAGAACGAGTGACCTTTTATGAGAGGAAAGAAAAGGATATCCTTCTTTCTTCTTCTTTCTGTTTCGTTCTTTATCTTCCTGATTTTTTGTACTTCAACCTCTGTATTTGCAGCATCATCCGATCAACAAATCGTTTGGCAACTTGCCTCTTGGAATACCTCTCTAACGGTTTGTACATTGATGATCAATTCCGAAATTCAGCCCGGAGAACAGGAAATTTTAGAACAGTGCGGTCCCGAAATCCTTTTCGAATGGCAAACGACTCCGCCATGTGATCATATCATCGAAAATCAGAATTGCACCGGTCTGTTCCTTCGAAGAACCGGATCGATCGTTTCACAAAATGAAATTCCCGACGAAAAATCCCAGGATTCCATTGGGTCTTTCCCACCGCTCCGATTTGAACTGGTCGATTGTCTGCCAAGTCAACTCTGTCAACAAATACCGGAAATTCAAATTCGAATGGTCGATTCATCCGCTTTTACATCTTTCCCGATAAAGATCCGGATTCGGATGGGAACTTTCGAAGGAGAATGCGAAAGTTCCGAATGCAGGGTACCGCTTCGTATGACCGGTGAACAAGGGGAATGGCTTTATTACTGGACAATGAACTCGAACGGAGTGCAAAGTGTTCATCACCGGGTGAAATATCGGGTTTTACCGGATCGATCGGATCCGACAAAGTATCATTTTGATCTATTAAGCCGTTCTTATCCGGATTTTATTCCTCCCGGATCAGATCTATGGGGCTTATTTCCAGCGAGTTATAAACCGGTTTCCAAGATGCTTATAAAGCCGGATTCGAAAGACGACCTGATTACAAATAAACCATATGACATCCTTTGCGGCAAAATGATTTGGCACGGACTGGTTGATACGTCACATTGTCCTAGCTTTGGATTAATGGGAGGAGAATCAGCAAATGCCTGTGGTCTTGAGTCTTGTTCCGGAAAATTATTTGAATGGCAAAATAAGCAGAATGATCGGTTCTATGAGACCGGAAAGAAATATAATGTTCCTCCCCGACTGGTAAAAGGAATGGTAGCTC
>Ga0209408_1000079_pt1 | contig 77589 bp, 54 predicted proteins | sample AD_UKC107_MetaG_FD_184422 | JGI IMG/M metagenome (GOLD analysis project Ga0209408, IMG submission 184422) | Active sludge microbial communities of municipal wastewater-treating anaerobic digesters from Hong Kong - AD_UKC107_MetaG (SPAdes)... | ecosystem: Engineered > Bioreactor > Anaerobic >... | reverse complement strand
TAACTTCGCTGGACATTTCTTACCAAATAAACGACGATACTCCGGTTGATTTCGAGTGGAACGGTTCGTTGCAATTTGGTGAAAGCGTTACGGTTGACCTGCCCACTTCGAACGATTTTATTGTGTATCCCGAAAATTCTATCAGCATTTCAATTAACACCACTGATGGCACTCCCGAAAATAATGAAGTTACTGCAATTTTTGCTAAAGCACCCGTTACCACATACAATAGCTTAACGGTTGAAGTAAGAACCGATTCCTACGGAACGGAGCTAACTTGGAACATTAAAAACGCGAGTAACCAAACCGTTGCAGGCGGAGGGCCCTACTCGAACGCAATCCAAACGCATACCCACAACATTAATCTGCCTGTTGGCGATTATACTCTTTCTGTTTCAGATTCTTATGGCGATGGATTTCCAGGAGGGCATCTGAAGTTGATAGCAAACGGTGAGTCAATTATTTTGGTTGATGGCGATTCATTCTCCTCGTCGGTTTCCCGGCTGTTCAGGGTTGCTGTTCCAGCAACAGTAAACTATACACCAGAGGACGGCAGCACTGAGGTGCCTCATGATGGTCAGTTCACAATTCAGCTGAACAAAAGATTGTTTGCTAGCAGCTGGATACCGGTTGACAACACAAATGTTAACGACTTTGTAATACTTAAGTATAATAGCGATAGCGGGGAGAATGTGAATTTCAATGCTACCATCAACGAGCAAGGAAATACAATTACTGTTACTCCGTACGAATCGTTTGATAACAATCAGGTTCTGTACTTGTCGCTTGACGGAAGTTTTCACGATGAGGACGGGCTGGCAATCACAAACTCATCTTCAACATTTACAGTAAACTTCTATATACTTAGCTACTCATATGGAGGGGGAGGAACCCTTTCGGGAAAAACCTACCAAATTGTTAACTATGGAGATGATGGAACACCAGTAACAGCCATTCCCGACGAGCATTACCACTTCGTGGAATGGTGCGACGATTTGACAGAAAATCCGCGAATCGACGAGAATATTACGGCTAATGTGTATGTTACTGCCTTGTTTGCAATTGATACATACTCCTTAACATACCTGGCAGGAGATGGTGGAACAATTGATGGGAATGCAAATCAAACTATAAATTACGGTGACAATGGAAGTCAGGTTACTGCAACACCAAACACAGGATACTACTTTGTGAAGTGGAGCGATGAGGTTACCGAAAACCCCCGTACCGATTTGAACGTAACCGAGGATATTACTGTAACGGCCATTTTCCAAATTTATCAGTATACCCTAACATATACTGCCGGCTCAGGAGGTTCGTTAGTTGGAGAAACCTCTCAAACTGTCGATTACGGAACAAATGGTTCTACAGTTACTGCCGTGCCAAATACTGGTTTCCATTTTGTAAAATGGAGCGACGATTTGCTAACCGCTACCCGAACCGACGAGAACATTACTTCCGATTTGTCCGTTTCGGCTGAATTTGCTATAAACACATATACCCTAACCTATACTGCGGGTGAAGGCGGAACCATTTCGGGAACTTCACCACAAACCGTTGATTATGGGACAGATGGCTCCCAGGTAGAGGCTGTCCCAAATTCGGGTTACTACTTTGCCAGCTGGAGCGATGGCTCAACTGAAAATCCACGAACCGATACAGATGTTGAAGAAGACATTGAGGTTGTGGCAAATTTCGCTCAGAACGGAACGTTCTACATTACGCTGGTTCCTTCGCAAGCTGGAATGGGAACGCTTTCTGGCGGAGGCCAGTATAGTAGCGGAGAAACAGCAACCGTTGAGGCAACTCCAAATACCGGATACGAGTTTGTAAGCTGGACTGAGAATGAAAGCATTGCCTCAAACCAAGCAGATTACAGTTTTACAGTTAGTTCAAACCGAATTCTTGTGGGAAACTTTGAGGTGCAAACTTTCCAGCTTAGCTACTCGGCTGGTGAAAACGGTTCGATTTCTGGCGAAGCACAGCAAACAGTGAACTATGGTAGCAATGGTTCTGCCGTTAGCGCAGTTCCAGCAGCTGGATACCATTTTGTTCAGTGGAGCGATGGTTTAACCGATAACCCTCGAACTGACGAGAACGTTACGGCAGATATTACCGTTACCGCCGAGTTTGCAGTCAATACCTACACGTTAACATATATTGCCGGGGAGAATGGTTCTATCGACGGTGAAAGCCCGCAAACAGTAAACCATGGTGAAAACGGAGCTCAAGTTTTGGCTGTGCCAAATGCTGGTTACCACTTTGTTCAGTGGAGCGATGGCTTAACTGAGAATCCTCGAACCGATTCGAATGTAACTGAGGATATCAGCGTTACCGCTGAGTTTGCTATAAATATTTACACGCTTGCCTACAGTAGCGATGAGAATGGTACCTTGGAAGGCGATGTTAGCCAAACAGTTCAACACGGTGACGATGGTTCAGCTGTAGCTGCAGTGCCAAATGTTGGGTACCATTTTGCTCAATGGAGCGATGAGGTTACTGATAATCCTCGCACTGACTTGAACGTTGTCGCCGATATTGATGTTACTGCTGAATTCGCAATAAATACTTACACCCTAACATACACTGCTGGCGAAAATGGCACAATTACGGGAGCTAGCGAACAGGTTGTAAACTATGGAGAAGATGGAACCGAAGTGTTAGCAGCTGCAAATAGCGGGTATCATTTTGTAAAATGGAGCGATGAAAAAACCGATAACCCAAGAACCGACTTGAATGTAACTGCTGATGTGAGTGTAACTGCTATTTTTACAGAAAATACTCATGAGCTTTCACTCCTTGTTACGCCTGAAAATTCCGGAACGGTTTCTGGAGGTGGAGAATATCCGGTTAATGAGGACGTAGAAATTACTGCATTAGCAAATGATGGATTCGTATTTGTTAGCTGGAATAATGATCAGGGAATTGCAGTTAGCACAGAAAGTAGTTTCACATTTACAATGCCCGATTCGGATACAAATCTTACTGCAGTTTTCGAAGAGGAGACTGTGAACCCGGAACTATACACAATAATCTTTTCAATAAAAAATGCTGAAGAACAACCGGTAGAGGGAGCCTTAATAAATGTTGAAGGCCTCGATAACTTCTTGGAAACAAACGAGAACGGCATAGCAACTACAGAGCTAGAGGATGGAGCATATAGCTACTCTGTCACCGCAAGCGGATTTGAGGTTTTCACAGGAAGCATTACCGTTGATGGTGCCGATTTACCAGTAAACATCGTGTTAACAACAGTTGGGGTTGACTTTGGAAGTCTTTCTAATATTGAAGTTTATCCGAATCCTTTCTCAGAGAGGTTCAATATTAATAATTCACAACTTGTTAGCAGAATAGTAGTTGCTAATTTAATGGGACAGGTTGTATTTGATATAACGAATGCTGGAAGTGAATCTGTCCCAGTTAAGTTAGATGATCTTCCTAGTGGAATCTATATTGTAAGGTTAGTAGCTAACAACGGCGATATAAAACAGATTAAAATTGTGAAAGAATAGTAGTATATATTAAAATAGTTCAATTAAGAAAGGGATTTGAAAAACTCAAATCCCTTTCTTGTTATAGTTAACGTTAATTTCTTACTGCTGCAATTTGAAAATATAGGTAATTGTTCCGTTTTGTGCAGGTGCATCAGGTTTTACATTGAATTTGGCCAGTTTAGCAGCTTCTTCTGCCGCTTTTACCAGTTCTATATCGTTAGTGGTCGAACCCTTAACCCCACCTCTTACGCTGGTAACGTTTCCTTTGCTATCAACCGTAACACTAACAACCACTTTCCCACTTTTCTGTTTCGGATACTCTGGCGGAGGAAGTTTAAGAGCATTTCTGCCATCAAGGCTGAAGCCAACACCGTCGCCACCGCCACCGGTTGTACTTCCGGTATGGCTGGTTGATTCGGTTGAACCTTGCGGATCGCCCTGATTACCGGGTTGCCCGGTTTCTCCCTCGCCGGTTGTGCTTCCACCAGGTTTTTGTCCGGGGAAGAGTGCCTGCTGATTTACCTCGCGTGGTTTCTCCTCCTCAGGTTTAACCTGTTCCACAGGTTTATTTACTTCTTCAGGTTTTACTTCTTTGGGTTTTTCTTCTTCTTTCTTGGGTTTTGGCTTTGGCTTGGGTTTTTCTTCAGGAATTGACGGTGCTTCCTCAATATCCTGTGTTAAATTTTCCTCCTCAACCTCTTCGGTTTTGGGTTCACTCTCGGGTTGCTGCGACGGGGGAGGAGTGGGTTTTGGCTCAAAACTTCCTGTTCCCTGATCGCTGGTACCAAAGTTAATAAGAATTCCTTCTTCATCGGGCAAAGGAAGCGGAGTTCGGAATCCAAAAACCAGTAACAGCACAACCAGTACGGTGTGCACTGCTAACGATCCAATTATTCCTTTACTCTTGCTGGTCATATATCCCCCTTTTCTATTTGGATGAAATTCTTAATCCAAATCCATAAAAATTTTTAAAATTATTTTAAAGGTTGTGTGGCAAGTACAAGTTTGTACCTGTTATCCTTTGCAATATTCATTACTTTTACAACCTGTTCCATGGGAACAGAACGGTGTACGTGCAACGAAACGGTTGGCTCCTGCTGTCCTTCTAGCTTTTGGGCAAGTCGTGCTTCCAGTTCGTTTACGGGAACAGGGGTTTGCTCAATATAGTATTGAAAATCTTCGGTAATACTTACGGTTGTAATTGGTTTTGCCGGAGTTTGACTATTGCTTTGCGGAAGCAAAAGTTTTAGCGCGTTGGGTGCAATTAACGTTGAAGAAACCATGAAAAAGATGAGCAGCAGGAACACAATGTCCGTCATTGACGACATGCTGAAATTTGGGTTAACCTTCGATCCTCGTTTTAAAGCCATCTTTAAATCTTTTTAAAAGTTTATCTACGCAACAGGTTCGTTAAGTAGATCCATGAATTCTGTAGTGTTGGCTTCCATAGTGAAAACAACCTTTTCAACTCTGGCAACAAGGTAGTTGTATCCAAAGTAGGCAGCAATACCAACAATTAGTCCAGCAACGGTAGTTACCATTGCGGTATAAATTCCGTTCGATAGTAAACCCACATCAATATTGTTTCCGGCCATCGACATATCGTAGAACGCACGAATCATTCCAATTACAGTACCTAAAAACCCGATCATTGGTGCGCCTCCGGCAATCGTTGCTAAGGTTGGTAATCCTCCTTCAAGTTTTGAAATTTCAAGGTTGCCAACATTCTCAACTGCTGCGTTAACATCGGAAAGTGGTCTGCCAATTCGCTGGATTCCTTTTTCGATCATGCGAGCAACAGGAGTATTCTGTGCTTGGCAAAGCGCAATTGCCGACTCAATTTTATCGTCGTGAATGTATTCCTTAATTCGGTTCATGAAGTTGATATCCCTACGCGATGCTTTTTTTATTGCCCAGTAGCGTTCAATAAAAAGGTAAACAGCAATTAACCAGAGTAATGCCAGCGGAACCATAATCCAACCGCCTTTAAGGGTTAGTTCCCAAAAGTTTAGGGTGAGCTCCTGTGGCTGAGTTTGAACTGCTTGTGCAGCAATATCTACCTGAAGAAGTAATGAAGTGTTCATATTTACAAGCTATTTTTGGGTCGAAATTAATAAAAAAACGGATAAGGGGTAAAATAATTACTTTTAAGAATGAAAATGTGCTAGCTATTTGGCTTTTTGGGTTTCGAACGCCAGCTCGATTCCAACTTCTCGGTGGATTCATCATCTTTGGGATTGAAAATGTTCTGGAATCGGCTCCAAAGTTCATCAAGAGTGTTGAAATCTTCCCGGTACACAACACCTGCACCGGTTGTGTAGTTCGATTGGTTTCCGCTAAAGATAACATCATCATTCGAGCGGGTAAAGGCTTTAAGTCGAATTTTACCTGAGGGAACAATCTTTACGTCAATGTTGAAATCGCCTGCAATTGGGCTGCTGGAGTTGGTAGCACCCATGTCAACGTTTCCGTTTAAAGTTACCCTGTCGTTAAACAGCTGAGTAGAGAGGGCAAGTTCCACTTCGCTGGAGCTAATCTCGTTATTTGGGTCGCCAGGTCGCCAGTTTAGTCCAATATCGAAAGCGTTACTCCACTGCGAAAGCCAGTTGCTCAGCTGGTTCGAAAGCAGTTCGCTTGCTGTGTTGGCAAGTCCTTGCTCAAAACCACTGCTTTGTCCGCTGGCCATGGCACCTCCAGAGTTAAATCCATATTCTGATGCGAAGCTATTGAGTACGAGCAGCGAAAGGAACTGCCGGCTCATTTTTTCTTCGGTATTTGTAGCATTTTCAACAAGGGCTTTTATTTCGGGTTCCGAGTTGGCTGCGGGGACATCGATGTTAAATTTTATATTAGGCTCCATAAGCTTTCCCGTAAGCAGAATCTGGCATTCAACGGGTGTCCTTCTTTTGTACTTTTCGTCTGTTTGGTCGGGTGCTAGCTGGCTTAGGGTGGTTCGCAGCGCATAAATAGCCTTTATGTCAACCAAGGCATCGGTTACGTCGCCATTCCATGAAATGGAGCTGCCATCACCAATTTTAAACTTCTTATTTATCACACCCTGCAGGGTGAAAAGATAATCCCCTTGCTCTATAATGTAGTCGCCAAACATCCTGAAAACATCTTTGTCCGGGTTGATTTCCATTTTCAGGTTTCCGCTTCCATTGGCTCGAATAATATCGCCTAACTTCTTGTCGATAATAATTTGTGCCTCGGCATCAGATGTTACTTCAAGGTCGAGGTTCAACGATAGGTTTGTGGTTGGCTTTTCTTCAGGGAAAAGTTCCTCCTCAATGATGATGATGTTCGGATCGGTACTGGCAAAGTTGAGGAAAGAATGTTCGCTAACGCTGCTTGTAGATGAAAGCGGAAGGAATATGGCTGTATGTGGTTCAGTTTTAACCGAAACATTCAGGTTCACATCGGTTGGTGAACCGGTAACTAGAACCAGTCCGGTTGCATAAACTGTTCCGTAAAAGAGTTCGTTGTCGCGCTCGCTGGTATTCATGAACTGGAAGTTGCTGGGAACCATGTTAAGGTTAAGTTGGATATCCTTGAAGTACCCTGTAGTGATTGCTCCGTTCAGAATGGCTTGACGATTGTTTACGTCGCTAATTGTTAAGTTGTTGATGAGTATGTCGCTATTTTTTATCTCAATTTTATCCGAAATGCGGTAGTGAGTTTTTAGAAAATCTACCGTAAGGCCGGCTTCATTTACGGTTATAGTTCCATTTACCGAAGGTTCCTTGGTTGTTCCTGTAACTGAGATATTACCTTGAACACTCCCGCTAAGGTTGGAAACGTTTCCTTCTAGCAGCGGGGCAATATGAGCTAACGGGAAACTTTCAATGTTGCCATTGATTCTAAGTTGGCTGGTTTCGGGGAAAATATCGCCGTCAACATATAGGGTTGTCTTGTTATTAAGAAGGTTTGATGCGTTTATGGAGAGCTTCTTCTCTCTTGCAAACCACTGGCTGCCAAAGTGAAGTTCACCAAATTCCTGGTTATTGATTAAGAGGTTACTTAGTAGCAGATCGGCGAAGAATAGAGGTTGGTTTAACGTGTTTGTGACCTTTGCTGTGCCATTTAGCTGCCCGTTTAGGTTATACCCAATGCTTTGAGTGTAAAAGTTAATGTTTGAAAGATCGATATTGTCGAGTTTAACAAGTATTGAATCGTTTGGGTTGTTTGAAACAATTCCTGTTACTTCTAGTTTTTGTTGGTCGTTATATAGCACCAAATTGTTAATTTTTATTTGTGACGTATCAACCGAAACGCTCGTTTTTTCAATGTTCCAAATGGTATCGTTCAAAAATATTTCCGAGGGGAAGATGTTCGCTTCTGCAACCCTCTTCTCTGTTGAATCGGTGTGGAAGAAGGTGCCTAAAATTGATAGTTTCCCCTCGTTTCTTACCTTTTGTCGGTTATCCCAGTTTATGTTAGTCTGAATCTTGCTGTTATATGCATCAAGCGAAACGGCAATGTTTTTTACCAGTGTGCTTCCAATTGCTACTTGTGGGGTTGTAATACTTGCAAAAAAAGAGGTGTCGCGTGTTTGCCCATCAATGGTAATGTCCTTTATTTGGTTGCCTCCAAAGAATAGCTCAGGTATCTTTACTTTAAGTGTAAGTGTCTGGAAGTCTGGATTGTAAATTCCGAATACGTTGGTGTTTTCTGCAATTCGGAAACTTGGCGAAATAACATCGGTAAATTTTTTGGTTTTTTTAAGCCTTAGCTTAATTATGTAGTCGTTGTATTCCGGATTTTCTACTCCGGTTGGTTTAATTTCGGGTCTTTGGTTATCGGCGCTAAGGGCTGGAATGTATATGTACATTAGCTGCTGCAGAGAACCAAAAATGTTCGCGTAGTTATACTTCCCCCGTATTTCGCCATCGGCAAACTCCGATTTAATGGAAACCAGTTTGCTTTTCTCGTTGTTATCTGCAAAGAGGGTTATGTCTGAAGTTTTAATTTCTCCGTTTTGGTTCTTGTAAAATGAGTTAACAACCTTAATTTCCCCAGAACTGTTATCGAGATTACTTCCTGTAAATTTGGCAGTTAGTAGGAATGATGCTTGCGAGATGCTGTCGGCCTTGTTAAGATTAAGCTTAACCAAATCAATTTTTGGGACAAAGGCAGAAAAGTCGAAAACTGGAATTGAATCGGAGAAGTCAACCTTTCCTAGAAAGTTGAGTTTTACGTTGGGGTCGTCAAGGAAAACAGAACCTACATATGTTTTATTCGTTAGGTCCCCCGTAATCTTTATGTTGGAGTAATCGTAGTTGTTCGCCTGAATCAACGAGATTGTTGCGTCGGTGTATGCTTCAATCTTTTTGTTGTCATAAAGTTTTCCATCGACCTCAGCTTTTAGACTTGTTTTTCCTAGCAAGGAATTATTGGTGAGTTTACCGAGGTTTAGGTTTGAGACAGATACTTTACCATTAAAATTAGATGTTTTCTGTGAAGGTTTTAGTGAAATATCCATGGATAGTTTCCCCACAGCAGAGTTAACCATGCCATACGCCACAAAGTCGGATAAAAAGCCAGTAAAGTTTCCTTGGTAGGTAACCCGTTCAAGCGATTTTAGCTCATCGGGAAGCGTAACTAGCCTTTGGTTTGTTTTTGCATCCCGAATGGTTTCAATGTCATCGATAATTGTGGCGAAATTATTAATGTCGACGAAAAGGAATGTTTCTTCAATATTGGGGAGCCCGGTGAGGTTTAGGTTTGCGTTAAGCTGGGTTTGTGATTTAAAAAACAGGTTTAAATCCCTTATCCTAATATCGTTTACTTTTCCTTTGTAGCTGCAATCTAAAATTATTTTTTCATCAATTTCCCCCAGAGAAGGTGCAATGTAGGAGAGCATTTTTGTGGAAATCACCGATTTCCCAAGCGAACCGTTCAGCCTAACCTTGTTCACAAAGTCGCTCATATCGGCCATGCTCTTGAAGTTCATACGGTGGTAGTATATGTTAAGGTTGCTTCCCATTCCTCGAAACCGTAGTTTGGTGAAATCCATGTGCGTGTTGCTGAAGCTCAAGTCGGTTCGGAGCTCATCAATAACAAAACCACTGCGGTCAACCAGCGAGAGGCTGTTAATTGAAACCTCAATAGTATCGCCTCGTATGGCAAAATTGTTGGCTTCAACATTAAAGTTTGTAAAGTTTAAATCCTGGAAATTAATCCCAAACTCTTTCTTTTCGGGTTGTAGGTTATGAAACCTGAAGTGAGAATTTGATAGTGATACGCTGCGAACAGCAATAGTGAACGATGTTGAGTCCTTGGGTTGAAGCGTATCTTTTTTGAATGAGTTTAGTAGCTCAATAATATTTAGGGTTCCGGTGGAGTCAGAGGCAAGGTTAACATACGCATCTTCAAGGTTAATTCGGTTTAGCCGAATTATTTTAGCCGAATTATTAAATCGAATTAGCGATGCCGAAATGCTTCCTGCCGAAAGGAGGGTGTCGTTTCGAAGGTCGGCAATAAAAACGTTACGCAGAATAATTTTGTTAAAGGGCCTAAAGTCAACTTTTTCAACGGTTACTTTCGTATTTAACTGCTCCTGAAGAATGGTAATTGCTTGACCAACAAGCCAGGTTTGTATAAAACTATTCTGAATTGATAGCCAAACTATTGTTGGTAGAGAGAGGATTACAACAATAGTAATGAGCAGTATTTTCCCCGTTTTTTTGATAACTTTGCCTCCCTAATTTATTTTATTCTTGCTACCATGTTAAGCATAAAGTATGCCAAATTGAAGAAACGCCCGAATTTAGTAAAAAGCATGACAAAATTTGGTAGTTTTTTATACGGAATTGAATACATTTTGTTAAATATATAGATATTTGTATATGAGCGTAGTAATTCTTGGGATAGAATCTTCGTGCGATGACACATCGGCTGCGGTTATTCGTGATACTCGGTTACTTTCGAATTTAATTAGCAGTCAGAAAGTTCATGAGGAGTACGGGGGCGTTGTGCCCGAGTTGGCTTCACGAGCTCATCAGGCAAATATTATTCCTGTTGTCGATACCGCTATAAAGCAGGCTGGAATTGGGATAAACGATGTTAGCGCCATTGCCTTTACTCGTGGACCCGGGTTGCTGGGTTCTCTCCTTGTGGGAACCTCTTTCGCAAAAGGTTTTGCGCTGGCTCGCAATATTCCAATGGTTGATGTAAATCATCTGCACGGTCATGTGCTGGCTCACTTCATAAAAACTGAAACTGTTGATAAACATCCACAATTCCCCTTTTTGTGTCTTCTCGTTTCGGGAGGTCACACGCAGCTTGTTGTGGTAAAGGATTACCTGGATATGAAGATAGTGGGAAGCACGATTGACGATGCTGCTGGCGAGGCGTTTGATAAATGTGCAAAGGTAATGGACTTACCTTACCCAGGTGGTCCCGTGGTTGATAAGTTAGCATCCAAGGGAAATCCGTTGGCATATTCTTTTGCGAAACCTTTACCACAAGGTCTCGATTTTAGCTTTAGCGGACTGAAAACTTCATTTTTATACTTCCTGCGCGACCAACTTAAAGAAAATAAGAGCTTTATTGAGCAAAACAAGGAAGATTTGTGTGCTTCGCTCCAACACACAATTATTAGCATTCTTATTGATAAACTTGTTGCTGCCGCAGAGCTTACAGGAATTAAAGAGGTTGCTTTGGCAGGAGGGGTATCAGCAAATTCTGGGTTAAGAAAGGCGGTTACCGATGCGGGGAAAAGGTTCGGATGGAATGTTTTTATCCCCGAGTTTAAATTTACTACTGATAACGCTGCAATGATTGCTATTGCCGGTTACTATAAGTTTTTAGAAGGAAGTTTTGCTTCGCAGGATATTGCTCCCTTGGCAAGAATGCCTTTCTAACTACTGCTGGCCTTTTCTCGAATATGATAGTTGATATGCTCTGCTAGGTTCAAGTTTACTGATGGGAACTGGATAAAGCTGCTAAAACCAAAATTAGTGTAAATATTTTTATCCATTAAATTATGCGTTGCATATGCAATGCTTGGAATTCCTTTTGGGTTTTGAACTAGTTTTTGGATTGAGAGGTCCTTTAGCAGCTTTTCGTCCTCCATGCTAATAAGTAGTATGTCAATTTCTTGGTAGTTATAAACAATTTCAGCTGCTTCGTCGAGCGAATCAGTGTATAGCAGATTGTGTCCGGAGTTTTTAAGATGAATTCGAATATAGTTATAGTCGTTTATTCGGTTATCGAATACAAGAATGTTGTTGGTTCTATCTGGTTGTGGTTTGATGGTGGTATCACCATCGCTGGTTGTATGTTCGATGTATGTACATGGTATGCTAACAAAAAATTTGCTTCCAGAGGATTCGTTTTTCATAGTAACGTTACTTTCAACCCAAATATTCCCTCGCATTTGGTGCACTAAACTTTTACAAACCCATAATCCAAGACCAATACAACTTGAGTTATGATGTGTGGAGGAGTCAAAAAAATCGTTTATTTTTTTTACTGTATCGGCTTTAATTCCTATGCCGCTATCTTTCACCCATAAAAGCAGGGAGGTTGGTGAGTTTACTTCGAATCCAAGCTCAATAGCGCCTACTTCTGTAAATTTTAGGGAGTTCTCAACTAGCTTGGTTATTACTTGTTGAAGTTTAGGTAGGTTCAAAACTACAAGTTGTTTATTATCTGTGTTATTGCTGTAATGTGTGGTAAAACTAACCTGGCTTGAATATTTATGCTCTACTCTATATTTACTTATTAAACTTTCAAAGATACTTTCTATACTAACTGCGCAATACTGTGCTTCTCCACTTTTCTCTTTCACCTCGGTGATGGCAATTATATCGTTAGTGAAAGCCGATACAATTTGACTATTCGAAACGATTCGGGAGCAGATGGCTTTTCTTTTTTCGCTGGAAATGTTAGGTTTGCTCAGCTGCTCACTTAGGTGTGTGATTGTATTTGCAGGAGTACGCAGCTCATTAACAATTTTTCGTATAAAGAAGAACCTGTTCTTCTCAAGCTCAGCAGTTTGCTCCTTGCTTTTTATTAGTTCGAGATTAATCCTGTTTATTTCAGAATACTGTTCTTCCAACCTGCCAACAAGCGTTTTATAGTTACTTGTTTTTTTATCGAGTGATAGGTTAAACCATTTGTGTAATAAAAAAAGGATTAATATAAGTAGCAGAATGCTTGCAAGGGTAATAACCACCACTTTAATCCATAAGTACTTGTTAGAAACATTTGGCGAGTATATGAATGGTTCAATATCAGGCAAATTTGTTGCTATATTTTGTTGAAAAAGATACTCCCCAATTTTTTGCCAACGCCATTTGTTTATATGTCCAATCTCAATGAAATCGGGGCTAATTAGTTTTCTTATTTCACTTGCTTCGTACAGAAGATGATCCATCGTTTTTGATGGGTTGTACTTCTGGATGATAAGTTTTGAAATTTCTTCCGGATTTGCCAGGGCGTATTCCCACCCTTTAATTGATGCCTGTTGAAACTTGAGAACTTTTTCAGGATTTCGTTTTATTTTATTTTGGCTGGTGAACAAACAGTCAGAGTAAAAATCGATGCCGTAGCTGGTTGGTTTAATTAAACGGTATGGAATCCCGAACTTTTCCATAAAGTAGGGTTCATTGCTTATGTAGGCTCCAAGGCCGTCAACTTTGTCAGTTAACAAGTCGTTAACTGAGAAATTATGGGGTACAAGTTCAATTTGCGAAGGGTTAACCCCTTCGCTGTATAGCATAGTGAGAATTTCAAGGGCATATAAATTCTCACCAACCATTAGTTTTTTGCCAACCAAATCATGGGGGGTTAATATATCTGAGGAAGCTTTAACCATAAGTACCGATGGTGAATGCTGATATATACAGGCTATCACCGAAATTGGAGCCCCCTCAATAAAAGAAACAAGGAGCTCAGCATCACCTATGGCGTAATCGGCGTTGCCATTAAGTATTTCATTTAGGACTAGCAGGGAGGTGTCCGCTTCCTTGATAATTACGTTAAAGCCAGCATCGGAGTAGTATCCTTTTTCAATAGCAGCATAATAGCCGGCAAACTGAAATTGATGTTTCCACGAAAGCTGTAGAACAACCCTTTCATTAGCAAATGTTTTACAGCAAATGGTTGCAACAAAAGCTATGGTGATAAAAAAAATAGATGAATATTTTGTGAAAAGTTTAATCATGGTATAGCTACCCCTTTTGTAGATTTGTTCGTATATTTCAGGTGCTTTGTATGTAGAAAACATTTTCATTTATGGTGGGTTACTATACCAGAAATAAATTTACGAATAAAAACTGATTAAACAATGATTACAATAATTTCACCATCTAAAACTCTTGGGAAAATTAAAAATAATAATACACCTGAAGTTTCAATCCCCAAATTTATAAGCAACTCAGAGAAATTGATTGATGTGTTGCGCAATTTTACTGTCAAAGAATTAAAAGAACTATTCTTGGTAAGTGAAAGTATTGCTACGTTAAATTTTAGAAGGTTCAAGGAGTGGCATGTACCATTTCACGAAAATAACAGTACCCCTTCAATTCTTACTTTTAAGGGAGATGTTTACGGGGGGCTTAATGCGGCAGAATTTAGCCGTTCCGATTTTGAGTTTGCCCAACAACATCTTCGGATTCTTTCGGGGCTTTACGGTATCCTTAGGCCGTTGGATCTGATTCAACCCTACCGACTTGAAATGGGAACTAATATTGAAGTAGAAAGCAGGAAGAACCTTTACGAATTCTGGTCACAAATTGTTACTAATAATTTGAATGACGAACTCAGTAATTCGAAGAATCAAGTTCTACTAAACCTAGCTTCACAGGAATACTACAAAGTTATTAACTCAAAAAAAATTAATGGAACAATCATAACACCTGTTTTTAAGGAGCAGAAAGGGCCGGATTTTAAGGTTGTTGCGATTTATGCCAAGCGCGCGCGTGGGTTAATGTCGAAGTTTATTGTTCAGAATCGGATTGAAGATGTTGAGAAGTTGAAACTTTTCGATTGGGAGGGGTACTACTTTCGAACCGATTTATCTACCAAAACCAACCTAGTTTTTGTTCGGTGATTCATATCCTACATTTAGGTTTTGTTACAAAACCTAAAATAATGAGAGCAGCAAGCTGTTAATTTCTATTTTTTAGTTACTTTAGGCATAATTATTTATCTATTCATAATATTAGCCAGCTTACAATGAAATATTTCTTTGGTTGTTCAGGTAAAATGGCCAAGGTTTTCGTACTTGTTTTCTTCTTGTTAACTTTGCAAGTTGTACATGCACAGGTGGTTGAGAGCAGGATAAAGGTGGCTCTTATCTATAATTTTGCGCAAAACGTTGAGTGGCCCAACGAAAGAAATATTTCTGAGTTTCGTATAGGTGTTCTATGTTCCGATACTACCATTATGCCTGAGTTCAGGCAACTTTCACAATTAAACAAAATTAAAAACAGGTCAATAAAGGTTTTTCGTGTTGGGAGTCCTAATGAAGTTGAAAACATACAACTCCTATATGTTGATGAAGGAATGAGTATGGACATTTCTTCAATAAACAAGTTAATTACCGGAAAAGGTATTCTACTGATCTCTGATAGGTCGCCTGATAAGCTTTTTGTAATGATAAATATTCTGTTCGATTCGAAAAATCGAACCCTATCGTACGAAATTAACAGGCAGAATATGGAGAACGAAGGGTTCGTTCCCAAACCTGAAATTTTAGTGCATGGTGGTTCCTATGTCGATATAAAGCAACTATACATTCAAACCTACCAGAAGTTAAAAGACGAAACGGATAGAATTAATCATTACCAGGAACAACTTGTAAGAATTAAGGCCGAGAAAGATTCCTTTCAGGTTCAACTTAACACTCTTAACTCTCAAATCTCTTCTCTGCTTGAAGTGAAGGCTAAAATTGAAAGGGACTTCGAAAAGCAAACCAAGAATTTGTCAGAAAAAGACAGTCTTTTACTTCTTGCAACAAGAGAACTTAACAGGAAAGGTGCTGAGAGCCTGAGTCTTCAGAAAAAGATTAAACAGCAACTTGCACAAATCGATAGTACTGAAAATAACCTGAGTAAGCTAAACGCTGAAATTGAAAAAAAACAAATTGACCTTAATGTCACACAGCGTCAGCTTGCTGAATCGAGTAAGGAACTTTCAGAAAAACAATCGGTTATTGAAGTTCAGAATAAATATATACTTGTTAGCTACGCTCTTGCATTTACTCTTTTGGTTACCCTATTCCTTATTTATAGGGCATTCCGAACAAAAAAACTAATGAACATTAAGCTCGAAAGGCTTGTAAATGAGCGTACAAATGAGTTACACCTTAGTCGGGAACACTTTAAAAACCTGTTTGAAAGTTCTCCGGTCGCCATTATCGAAACGGACCTTTCGCGGTTTTACTCCTTCGTGAATAGTATCAATGCAGGAATACCTGAAATACTAGAAATGATTAAGAAGAACAAGAGCATTGTCGGTCAGTCAGTACGACAAATTATTGTGAACGATATAAATAGCGCTACCCTAAACCTCTTTAAGTACGATTCGAAAAAAGAATTTATTGACAACTTCTATAAAACATATAGCGCAAGCTCCCTGCTCGATTTTCAGGAAACAATTGTAGACTTTATCAACAAAAAAACACAACATCGTTACGAAACAACACGATTAACATCACAGGGAGAAGTTATTCATGTTCAGCTTAACTGGATGGTTCTTCCTGGTTACGTAAGCAATTACGGTCGTGTAATTGTTACTATGACAGATATTACTGAACTGAAAAAGCATCGTGAGCATCTGGAAGAGCTGGTGACAGAACGCTCGGAACAAATTATTAAACTTAATAAAAAGTTAACAGAAACTGTTAAGGAGCTGGAGAGCACTGTGGAGCAACTGCAGAAGGCGCAGAGTCAACTACTTATCTCAGAAAAAATGGCATCGTTGGGAATGCTTACAGCTGGAATTGCTCACGAAATTAATAACCCTATTAATTATATAAGTGCCAGTAATCAAGCATTGTCGCCATTACTTGAGGAGCTACTGGCTCTAGTAGATAAATCAAGTAGAACAAATTCATTAGGTTCGCCACTCGAGAATAACATTTCACAAGAAGAGGTCGACGAGGTGGCATCCTCTGTCAAGTTTTTAGTTGATAATATCAATACAGGCATAAATCGTACTACAGAAATAATTGGAAGTTTAATGACATATTCTCGTACCGGCGAGCTCGTGTACTCTGAGTGCGATTTAATTGATGCTGTTAAAAATACGCTGCTATTGCTCCACTCAAAGTATGTAAACCGGATTGTAATTGTTGAGAAGTACGATGATGTTCCTTTGTTTAAATGTAGTAAGAGTTCTATTAATCAAGCAATTATGAATTTGTTGGTTAATGCAATCGACTCTATTGAAGGTAAAGGTACTATACAAATCGCAATTTCTGCAGCGGAGGGTAATGAAATTGTTCTTTCTGTCAAGGATTCGGGGATAGGTATCCCTAGTGATAAAATTGATAAAATTTTTGATCCATTTTTTACCACAAAAGAAGTTGGTAAGGGCACAGGACTGGGTTTGTACTTAACCTACAATATTATTCATCAGCATGGAGGGCGGATTGAAGTACACTCAGAAGTTGGTGAAGGAACGGTATTTATTGTTTTTCTGCCCCTAAGTATAAGTTGAGTTCCAAAGTTAAACAGCAGCAGCGTTGCTTTTTTCAAAAGCCAGCTCAATAATGTTCTTTAGGTTCGTTTTTGTCCAGGGTTTAATAACATAGCGGAATACCAATTCTTGGTTAATTGCCTGAAGCATGACTTCGGGTTCCATAAATGCAGTTAGTAGGATGCATATTTTTTCGGGGCTTTCTTTCTTTATTGTTTCAATAAGTTCAATGCCATTCATATCGGGCATTTTTAAATCAGAAATGATTACGTTAATGTGCTCGCTGCCTAAAATTTCAAGCCCCTCTTTTGCTGAATTGGCAAGGAAAATATTGTAGTCGTTCCTAAAATTGATTCTAAAAAGTTCAAGATTCAGCTTCTCGTCGTCTACATATAATATGTTCTTCTTCTCACTAGTCATAAAAAATAATTAACTGCGCAAATTTATATAAAATAATGGCTATAATATAATGTTTATTAACACCCGTTTTTATTCTATAAAGTGCTAATTAACGTGAGTTGGTTGTTAGGGCAAATTTTAGTTGCTGATTACTAAGGTAATAAGGTTCTGTTTTGTTTCTCTTTTTATGTAACTAGGGTTAATTGAAGAGAAATAAGGTTGATGCCGACTAAAAACCTTGTTTTTCATTACAAACCTTAGTATAGATTCCAACTTTAGTTGAGATGCTACCTTATTACCTTATTGTTTCTGAATAGATTGTGCTTTGGTATCAATCGAAATAATGTTTTTTCTTAGTTCGAACTCACGTTAATTACTACTTTAGGTTCGCAGCAATCCACGGAATCCTCTAGTGCCGTAGTAGGATGGAGCGCTGTTGTGGAAAATAAAAGCATTCCCGTAACGAAATTCGGCAAAGATAGCGCCACCCAACTTCCTTATTTTCTGAGGAGTTTTCACCCAGCTCGAAGTTTTAGTATCGAAATTTCCAAGTTTTTGAAGATTCCTGTACTGCTCCTCGTCCAGAATTTCGATTCCCATTTTGATTGCCATGTCAATGGCATTATTTGCCGGTTTATGCTCTTTTCTCGACTCAAAAGCTTCGCGATCGTAGCAAAGACTTCTGCGTCCCTTGGGACTTTCGGCCGAGCAATCGCAAAAAATGTATTCGCCGGTTTTATCATCAAAATCAACAACATCGGGCTCGCCACCAGTTTTCTCCATCTCGCTGAGCGACCAAAGTTTTTCGGGATTTGCCTCCAGCTTCGTTTGCACCTTTTCCCAATCAATACCTTTGTGGCGATTTGCGTTTTTTTCAAAACGAACCTTCAGTGTATTAATTAGTTCACTAACTTGTTTCTGCGGTAATTCGTTCGTTTTTTTCATTGTATTGTGAATTAGCAAATTCTTTTACACAGTAAACAATTTATTTTTGATAAAGTTACTGAAAACAATGTGAGATATTTATTTGAATAGTTTGGCTATTTCCCAAACGGTTGGGTTTGTATGTTTTTGTCCAGAATTTGTTTGCTGTTAGAAGCTGGGCTAAATTATCATTTTAGGTTTACTTTAAAACCAATGGTTGCCCAGCCAAAAACGCCAAAGTGTTCTGGTCTTGTGATTTTAGTGTCTCCAATAGTAGCTTTAACAGACCTGCTTTTAGTAATATAGGTAAATATATCAATAAGAGGATTTTCGATAATAATTACATCAAACAGAACGCTCTTTAGGCGAATTCCTCCGCCAAAAGTTAACGCTTTCAGCAAATAGTTTTCGTTGTATAAGGTGTTGATAAATTCCCATTTGTTGTAGCCTAAATTGCTGTAAATTACTGGACTAACATGTAAAACGTACTTGTTGCTTCTACTTAAATATCCAACCCCAATTGAAATGGGATAGTAATCGAAGCAAAACCTTTGAGCATGGACACTTCCCGTTAAATCAATTCTGTTTCCTTCAATAAATGCAACCTGATTTTCGTTCTGAATGTGCTCGTCAGAAAGTTCGGCGTTAATTACCATGTACCTCAAGCCAAACCTTCCGTTTGAAATTTTTCCAAATCTTTGTCCAATAAAAAAGGTGTAGTTGTCTTTCCCAATATTCTTAAACTTATTCTGCATAAGTTCTGAGTACTCTATTCCAAAATCTATGGAGTTACTATTGGGCTTGTACTTCTCAATAAACTTATGCCTGGGGATGCTATCCTGAGAAATGGAAGAAAAGGTAAAAAGGAGGGACAAAAAAAGAAGTTGAACACAAAATAATATTCTCCCCGAAACTTTTAAACAACTATTTTTCTGTACCATATTCTTGTTATTATTTCCTAAATACTATGTTTATTTCAAAAATAAAAAAAATCTGGGAGTTTCGTTCATATACTTTATGTATGCATCTCCAAATTCTTTCGTACAATGCCTCTCTTCCGATATGGTCAAAAGATAAAAGCTGCACGCTAAAATAGTGTTAAGTATAAAATAAATTAACGAGTTGCTTAATATCGAGATGGCCGCATTGATAATGATGAAGCTTACTGCTTGGGGATGTCGGCTTATCCTGTAAATTCCATTTTTAACTAATCCTTTGGATTTTATAAAATCAAGGATTGATTTTAAATAGCATATTATACCTATTATGTATGTTGTAATACCAATAATTACACAAACAGAGTTACTGCTAACTTTGAGAAACAATGGATAGAATAGCAGGAACGTATTTACAAGTAGGTACGAAATTTTGCCAATTTTTTCAATCCCAATTGTTTCAGGAAAAAAGTTGAGGGTTTGAAGTTTCTTCCTTGACATTAGGTAGACGAGTAAATACCGGATTACAAACACAGGTACAATAAAATAGAACATATTATTCATGGCTAGAAGTATAGAATTGGAAATAAGAAGATTAACATGAAGTCTGCTGAAAAATGGGCAACCATAGCAGGAATTAACCCTCTTCTAATGTAAACGTATCCAAAAACAACCCCGCCCATCGTGTTCAGAATAATTATTCTAGTTACTATTGCAGAATTCAGGGCCGTTTGCATTTGCATGGCTGGAATATGCCCAATTGCAAAAACTATGGCTGTAATTATAGTTGCTGTTGCTATTGCTACATTATTATGTTTTCCTTTAAACATTTTCTGGAACAGGAATAAAAATAGGCTGAGCAGGAAAAGGCGTAGCAAAATTTCCTCAACAATTCCACCGTAAAAACATACAAGAAGAGTTTTCCATGAAGAAATAATGCTAACCGTAAAAAAGTTAGGGGTAACTTTATTAATATGAAAGAAGTAATCAAAAATTAGAATCGATATTCCAGTCGCAATTCCAATTAGTGATGATGTTAAAATAACCTTCCTTGACGGGCTGGTAAAAACATTAATGCCCGTTCTTTTTACAAAATAGCTGCCTATCCAAACAGCAACTGTTAAGAATATTGCCGATTGGATAACAATGCTCAAAATAAAGACCGTTCTGCTTACCGGAATATTTCCTTGTTCAATAAGAGCGGTGTTTGACTCAAAAAAGTAAGGCAACATAGCACCTACTGATGCTATTCCACTTGCCAGTAGTAATAGTTTTTGTTTTGTTTTCATAGCGTATTTTTGCTACAAACAACGGAATTAAAATAGTGCGTGTCGTTCCACTTTCGGAAAATGGGATACTTTTGTAAAAAAACAGGTATTATTTTATAAGGATTATACAATGATTGTTTTATCAGCTACCGGTATTGTAGTTAATCTATTCTTTTTGATTTGGTTCTTACTTGTTGCTAAACAGAATGTTGCTGCCGATCGGAAACTTGGTGTTCTATATTTCTTATTTCTGCTGGTATTCATCTTTAATTTTTATGAGTTTAGCGGAATAATGAGAAAATATCCTGCTTTTATCTTTCTTGATATGGGGATACCCTTCCTTATTGGCCCGGTTATTTGGACCTATGTGCTAATGCTTGTTAAAAAGCAGGATAAACGAAGTAACAATTTTATTCACTATGTACCAGCCCTTTTAGTGTATGTGTTGTTTATTGATATTGTACTAATGGAACCTGACGAAAAAATAAGGTTGCTAAAAGCCCCAGCATCCTTTGAAAGTATTCGCTATCAGGTTGTAACTATTCTTCAGTTAATACCTGTACCTATCTATCTCTTTGCTTCAATCGCTGAAATTTCAAGTTATAACAAGAAGCTAAAAAAGGTATATTCAGCAACAGATAGCATTAACCATAGATGGTTAAGGTTTATTTTAACCTTTTTTCTAATCTTTTGGTGTGTCGTTTCAATAGGTATTGTATCCATCAATTTCTTAAATGAAACAGTGCTGGGAATGAGCATTTTTATGGCAGGATTCATTGTTTTCTCTTTTGTAACCGGAGTTTATGGGATTAAAAGAAACATAGCTATTAGTAACACAATTGAGGAACAGGCAACCACTTACGAAGAAAAAACTTCAATAGATATTGATATTGAAAGCTTTATGCAAACTAATAAAACATTTTTACAAGCAGAATTAACCTTATACCAGCTAGCCGATAATTTGAAAATTCCTGCTCACGTGCTTTCACGTACCCTAAACAGTAAGTATAAAACCTCATTCTTCGATTTTGTTAACAATTTACGAATCAATGAGTTTAAAGAAAAAGTCAGAAACAAGGAACATTTAAAGTACTCGATTCTTTATCTTGCCTATGACTGTGGCTTCAACTCAAAGTCGTCTTTTTACAGGTTCTTTAAGAGGGTAGAAGGAGTTACACCAAGTCAGTTTATAAAAAATACTACAATTCAAACTTGAAACACTAGCCATTAAGAATTAGTTTTTTTATGCAAACAAATCTTTTTTTAGATATGGATTTATAATTATGCGAAAGGAGTTTTATTCGGTATTGTTTCCAATCCAGCGAAACACTTTTTCAAGAAATTCAGGAGTAAGAAAATGCCCTCCATCGTATTCAAAAAAAGTTGGTGCAAACCCTTTTTTAGTTAAGTATTCCTTCTGCTCAAGGTACATGCTTTTTTTGTACGATCTGTCTCTGTTTCCTCTTGATACAAATAGATTTAAGTGCTTCGCATTCTCAATTTCCTTGGAGAATACAATGGCGGCTCTTCCGTCAATCATTGGTAAATTCCCTCCAACAGCAATTACGCCCGTAATTTTTTCAGGAGTTTTAAAGCCAACCGTGTAAGCCAGAGATGCACCCTGCGAAAAGCCCATTATAAAAATATTTTTGATTTTGTATGCGGCCGAAATTTCATCAATTACATCGTTAACCTGCTCAAGAGTTTTGTAGTCGGAAAACTTTGAAAGTTTTATATCATTTGTATAAAAATACCACGAGAAACCAATCGTTTCCGTAATAATTCTTGGATATTGCCCCTCCGGAAACGCAAGGATTACCTCTTCATGCTTAAATGGCGTAAATATTGATGCCATATCCATTGCGGTGCCTCCATTTCCGTGTAATGCAACAAGGAGAGGGTATGTTTTCTGTGGGTTATAATCTTCAGGAAACTTTATAAGTACTTTTTGAATGCTTGATGATTTCAAGTATAGAGTACTGTCGTTTTCTTGCCCAACTATCAAGTGCTGTGATTGTCCACAGAAAAATGTAAGAAGCGAAAGAAGTGTTAATGTAATTATTGACTTCATGATTCTTTTGTTTGATATATTCAACTTGATAAATTAAGGTTACGATTCCGGAAAAATATAGTATTAATAAAAAAAGCTGCATAACTTTATGTTCAAAATATATGATACAATGAAAAGGAAATGGTTTAACTCTTTGTTTTTTTTAGCGGCTCTTTTTTTAGTGTTAAGTTGCAGTAAATTAGGTGTTAAAAACAACATGGAAGTAGAAAGGCGCAGCGTGGTTTCTGCAATTCACTCCTCAATTGGTTGGGCTGCAAATAAAGATACAGCACTACTTTATAGTATAATTGCATCTGATTCCAACTTCCTTGAGGTTCATCCATCCACAAGGGTTGTACGTGGTATTAATCAGTTCAAGCAAGCAGAAAGTTTCTGGTTGAATCCAAATTTTAGAGCGGTTTCCTACTCAATAACTAATTTAAAGGTAACTTTTTCCCAAAACGGTGATGTTGCCTGGTTCTTCTGCATGCTCGATGATGTGAACGAATGGAAGGGCGAACCTGCAAACTGGGAGAATACTCGATGGACTGGTGTTCTCGAAAAGCGTAACGGTAGCTGGAGAATGGTTCAGCAGCATTTTTCGTTTGCGCAAGAATAATTTGAAGTATTTTCTATCACTCATAATGTCTACAAAAACTATCAAGATGAAAAAAATAAAATTTACATTATTACTTTTTCTTGCAGCATTCTGCTTATTCTCCTGTAAAAAGCAGCAGGATTGTAAAGTTAAATCTCCTTCCGGAGATATTATGGTTGAGTTAACAACATTGTCAAATGGACAGGCAGCATACTTTGTAAAGTACAAGAACAAATCAATTATTGATACTTCTACGCTGGGTTTCGAGTTTACCAATGCTCCCAAACTTTCGGAAAATCTGAAAATAGTTAAATCGGAAAAGAATGTTTTTTCCGAAATATGGGAAATGCCCTGGGGCGAGCAGCGTTTTGTTGATAATACTTACAACCAATTGGTTGTAACTTTCAAGGAGATGCATGGTGAAGGAAGGGAGTTTGCCGTTGAATTCAGGGTTTACAACGATGGCTTGGGTTTCCGATACTTTTTCCCAGAGCAGAAGAATATGGGGGAAGTATTAATTGCAGATGAGAAAACGCAATTCAACCTAACAGGAAACCACAAATGCTGGTGGATTCCCGGCGATTGGGATATTTACGAGCACCTGTACAGCGAAACCCTCCTTTCGGAAATTGATGCCATAAAGAAGCGCAACCATCCAAACCTGGGACAAACCTACATTCCTGAGAATGCCGTAAACACTCCGGTAACAATGAAAACCGACGATGGTTTGTACCTCACCTTCCACGAAGCTGCATTGGTAAATTATGCAGGAATGACATTGAAAGTTGATACAGCAAATTTTTCTATGTGTAGCAATCTTGTTGGCTCCGATCGTACTTCCTACAAAGTTGAACAGCACGTTCCATTTCATACTCCATGGAGAACTATTCAAGTAGCAGAAAAGGCGGGTGATTTGATTGAATCGAAGCTGATACTCAATTTGAATGAGCCAAATAAGCTGGGCGATGTTTCGTGGGTGAAGCCCACTAAGTACGTTGGAATTTGGTGGGAGATGCATCTCGATAAGGCATCGTGGGATATGGCTAGCGGTAGGCACGGCGCTACAACTGCCAACGCTAAACGTTACATCGATTTTGCTGCGCAAAATAATATTGGCGCTATTCTGGTTGAGGGTTGGAACACTGGCTGGGAGCACTGGATTGGATTCGAGGATCGCGAGGGTGTTTTCGATTTTGTTACTCCTTACGCCGATTATGATTTGCCAGAAGTTGTTCGCTACGGGAAGGAAAAAGGTGTGCGCTTAATCATGCATCACGAAACTTCTTCGGCAGTTACTACCTACGACCAGCAACTCGATACTGCTTACGCTCTGATGAACAAGTTGGGAATTGAAATGGTGAAAACCGGTTACGTTGGGAAAATAATTCCGAAGGGCGAATACCATCATGGCCAGTGGATGGTGAATCATTACGCAAGGGTTATTCAAGCTGCTGCAAAATATAAAGTAGCCGTAAATAGCCACGAACCAATTAAAGCTACTGGGTTACGCAGAACCTACCCAAACGAAATATCCCGCGAAGGACTGCGCGGACAGGAATTTAACGCCTGGGCTTCCGATGGCGGAAATCCGCCAAACCATTTGCCAACAGTAACTTTTACCAGAATGCTGGCCGGACCAATCGATTACACTCCCGGAATTTTCAACATTAAGTTGAATCCGTACAAAAAGGATAACCAGGTGAACACAACGCTTGCTCACCAGCTTGCACTTTACGTAGTAATTTATAGTCCAATACAAATGGCTGCCGATTTACCCGAGCACTACGAGAACCATCCGGCATTCCAGTTTATTAGCGATGTTGGTGTTGACTGGGAGCAAACCAAAGTTTTGAACGGTGAAATTGGCCAGTTTGTAACAATTGCACGCGAGGAGTGTGAAACCGGGAATTGGTTCTTAGGCAGCATTACAAATGGGGAGGCAAGAGAAATTGTTGTAAAAACCGATTTCCTTCAACCCGGTTTAAAATACGCTGCAACAATTTATGAGGACGGCGAAGATGCCCACTGGGACAAGAACCCAACCAGCTATAAAATTAAGAATTTGACAGTTGATAGCTCCAGCGAGTTATCACTTACACTTGCTCCAGGTGGCGGAGCAGCGGTTAGCTTTATAGTGCAGAAGTGAAAGTATAAATAACTAGCTTACATCAGCCTGCGGCAAGCATTTTGAATGGTTTAATGACTCCATTGTTTATTAAACATCTGAGGGGAAAAATGTTGTGTAGTAGTAGAAAAAAATGGTAGTCTTATGTTGGTGGTTAGTTGTAAATTGGTTTTTAATTCGATTCTTTTCAGGAAATACCAAAGAAATCTAAATCATTAGGTGTGTATTGGATTTTCAAATGCTTGAAATGACATTGATTTTGAATTTTTTCAGCTGGAATGTTCCATAAATTCTTTCCCGTTAATCCATTGTTTTAGAAAAATGTCATACACGCTATAATATTGCTTCCCGTTTATATCATTTTCTCTGTAAACAAGTTCGTATTTGCGAAGCGAGTCCAACGCTCTTATTAATGATGCTGAACTTCCAATTTTATATTTAATAATAAAGTGTTTAGAAGTAGGGGAATATAACTGATCCTCTTTGGCTATAGCTTTTAAAAGTTTCCATTGTAGAGAGGTTAACAAATTGCGGTAATTAATAAAAATTGGCTCCTGCTCTTGAAGTAAAAGATTTGCCTGTTGTTGCCATAATTCAGTACTAACACTTTTTTCAGTTGCTGAAAAAATTCGATTACAAAGTTGTTGCACGTAGTATGTATGGCAGTTGCACCAGTTTAAAATTTCATGCGCAGTTTTTATGTCAATAAATTTATTGTAGTCCTTAAATTTCGTCACAATGAACTCAGCGTATTTATCTGAGTTAATTTTCCCAATTTTTAAGTACTGTGTACTTCTGTAGAAAGGACGACTTGGAGATGTAAATAGCTCTTCCATTATGTGTTGCTGACTTCCAGAGAAGATAAATACAACGTTTTTTAGTTTTTGTATAATGGTCCTGAGCCATGCATCGGTGTTTTTCTCAGGATATCTAAGTATTTGTTGAAATTCATCAATGGCAATTACAGTTTTAAAATTAAGATTATCAATATAATTTAGTATTGAATTGATGTTTAGTTCCGTGTCTTTTTTTGAAATTTCAAACGATGCTTGAGGCATCCCGGTTAGTTGGTCAAATGTAATTGTTGGCCTTAACGTTTGAAGAAACCCCCAAAACTTTTCACCAATGCTACTTTTCGGCGGAATTGTTTGAATTATGGATGTTGCAAGAATGTTTAAAAACTCTGCAAGGTTCTCTGTCGCTAGAATATCAATATATACTCCTTTATGTGATTTCGGTAACTTATATATTACGTGGTGAATAAGTCCTGTTTTCCCAATTCTTCTTATTGCGGTAAGGGTTGTAGAGTTACCGTTTTTTATATTGCTTAGTATTTGCTGAGTTTCCTTTTCCCTGTCACAAAAGTATTTTGCCCCATTATACCCCGATGTAATAAAGGGATTATGTAATCTATCATTTCCCATGTTGTTTATTTTTTTGAAGTACAATACAAATATAAGTAACAATAAATTAGTAACAAAATGTAAGTAACAATATGTTTAAAAATATTATGTTTATGTTTAATCATTATAAAAATGTTTTGTTGAAATCATTCTAATTTGCTAAATTCGAGAACCTAAACAAACTATATGCAATATTTCAGGAAAGTTTTAATTGTAATCTTAGGTTTATTGATACTATTACTAGTATTACCTTATTTCATACCATTGTCAAAACCCAAGTGTGTAAATCAACTAAAACCTTACAATAACAGCCATTTCTGTGAGATAGAGGGTGTGATGATTCATTACAGAATCTGGCAGGAATCAATTGAAACGGAAAGCAAACCCTGGATTTTTCTGGTGCATGGGTTTTCTGCAACAACCTACTCGTGGGAGAAAAGTATTGAACCCTTAACCGAATCGGGTTTTAACGTAATTGCCGTTGATGTTCCCCCGTTTGGCTACAGCGACAAAAATCCAAGATTAAACCATTCACCCGACAACAGGGCGGTTCTGCTGTGGCATTTTTTGGATTCGGTTCAGCCAAATTCCAGCTGGAATTTTGTGGGGCACTCCATGGGAGGTGGAATTGTAACGGCCATGGCAATTCTTCAACCCCAAAGGGTTGAGAAGGTTGTGCTGGTGGATCCATCGCTATTTAGGAAGTTAAAACCTGAGCGATCCCTAGGCCAAATTCTGGTTTCGCTTCATCCGGTTGAGAGGTTGTTTTCAGTTTTAGGTGAGATATTCTTTATTAAAACAGAACCTGTAAAGAAACTTCTATATACAGCTTACCAGAAACAGCCAACCGCAGAGCAAACCGAAGCTTACCTTCGTGGATTGCAGGTTCCGGGAACGGCACGGGGAATAGTTGCGGCTTTCTCAAAAGCCAAACCTTCGCACAAGTTAAGTATAGAGGATTTTAAAAGTACTGCAATCGCAATTTGGGGCGATAACGACACGTGGATTCCTTTTGAGCGAATGAAGTCTATAACTGACAGCTTGGACAATGTGTCAGTTCACATTATTGAGAATTCGGGTCACGTTCCTCAGGAAACGGATCCGGAAATTTTCAACAGCATTCTCCTTAGCTTTCTTCTGCAGTAGGATTAATTCTGCGAATCTCCTCCTTACTTTTTTTGGGTGTTAGGCCAAGTTCGGTACCCAGCTTAAGCATCAGTTCATAGGCCTCATCGAAGTTGTTTCGTATTTTTCCATCAAGTATCGAATCCTTAATGGTATCTTTAATAATGCCAACTGGTTTGCTGGGTTGAATGCCGAACATAACCATAATCATCTCTCCAGAAATTGGGGGTTGAAAGTTTCTAACCGCATCCTTCTCCTCAATTTCAACCATTTTTTTTCTCACAAGCTCAAAGTTTGCAAGGTAACGCTTCACCTTGGCATCATTCTTCGATGTGATGTCGGCCTCGCAGAGCGTCATCAATTCCTCAACATCGTCACCAGCATCGAATAGCAACCGGCGAACCGCCGAATCGGTTACCTCATCGCTTGACAAAATTATTGGCCGCATGTGCAGCTGCACCATTTTCTGAACGTACTTCATCTTCTCGTTCAGCGGCATCTTCAGCCTGCGGAAAATTCCGGGAATCATTTTGAAACCCAAAAACTCGTGCCCGTGGAACGTCCATCCTTGCCCCTTGATAAACTTTTTTGTGGGAGGCTTGGCTATGTCGTGGAGCAGCGCAGCCCAGCGCAGCCAAAGGTTTTCCGATTTTTCAGAAAGATTATCGAGTACCTGCAGAGTATGGTAAAAGTTATCCTTGTGCTGTTTGCCCTCAATGGTTTCTACGCCTTTTAGGGCGTGAAGTTCTGGGAAGAATTGTTCCAGCAGCCCGCTCTGCTCCAGCAGCATAAATCCGGTTGAGGGCCTTCTGGAGAGAAGAATTTTATTCATTTCATCCACAATACGTTCATTCGAAACTATCTTTAGCCGCTCACGATTTTTGTGGATAGATTGGAAAGTTCTATGCTCAATGTCGAAGTTAAGCTGCGTGGCGAAACGGATTGCCCGAACCATTCGAAGCGGATCGTCGGAGAAGGTTTTCTCAGGATCGGTGGGTGTGCGGATTATTTTATCTAAAATATCTTCAACTCCGTTGAAGGGGTCTACCAGTTCCCCGAAATTTTTTGGATGCAGGCTAATGGCCAGCGCATTCATGGTGAAATCCCTGCGCAGCTGGTCGTCCTCAATGGTGCCATCCTCAACTATGGGTTTGCGCGAGTCGGACTGGTACGATTCCCGTCGGGCTCCAACAAACTCAACCTCCCATTCGCCGCTAACCAGCTGGGCAGTGCCAAAACGCTTGAAAACAGTTACACGCTTTGCTCCAAGTTTCTTGGCCACCTTCTCGGCTAAATCAATCCCTGAACCCTGAATAACTATATCAATATCTTTCGATTCTCGCTTAAGAAAAATATCGCGAACAAACCCTCCTACTACAAAAGTGGGCTTGTCAATTTCCCCGGCAACCTCCGAAATTACTTTAAAAACCTTATCGTTTAAATGCTCTTTCATAAAAACCTGACATACTTTTCGTCCAATAACCTGACAAAATTACAACTATTTGCCATAATTTCTTGCGTGAAATTATTTATTCCTTTTTGCTAGTCAATGGCATTTTAGATTTAAGTGTCTGCATGACAGTTGTATGAAGATTGTTTTGGGTGATTTCTTTTTTTGATACAATCTAAATAAAAATAAATGGAACATATTTTGATATGAACATATCGACATAAGTAAATATGTAAATATAAACTTAAACTTAATAATTATGAAACTTTTACAAACCGCTATTCACGAAATTGAAACGTCAGCAGAACTTGAGAAAATTATTAACGAGAACGAGAATGTGATGGTGTGCTGTGGTAGAATGGGGCCTATGTGTATTCCTGTGTACGATAGCATGGAAGAGCTGGAGGAGGAGCGTCCCAACATAAAATTCTACTCCATGGCATTCGATACTCCCGAGGCGGCTCCTATAAGGAATGCTCCCATGTGTAGCAGTTTTATGGGGTTACCCTTTACCGTTTACTACAAGAATGGAAAAATGGTGAAGGCAACCACCAGCATTCAGTCGAGAGAGCAAATTGAAGGCATTTTAGACGAGCATTTTGAGACTGTTCCAAGTGAAAAGTAATTTTCGTTAAGCTAATGAGTTCAATGGACGAAATATACGATGTAATGATTATTGGTGCTGGGGCAGCCGGACTAACAGCGGGGATTTATACCTCGCGGGCTAAGCTCAGCACCATAATTTTGAATGAAGGTGCCATTGGTGGACAAATGGTGCTTACCAACGAAGTTGCAAACTACCCTGGAGTTGAAACAACCAAGGGGTTCTCGTTGGCTAATACAATGAAGAAGCAGGCGAAGGATTTTGGCTGCAAAATAAAATCGAACATAAAAATTGCGGAGTACCATCTTACTGGTGATGTTAAATCGGTTACGCTGAACGACGGTAAGGAGTTTAAAGCGAAATCGGTAATTCTTGCACAGGGTGGTCGCCCGCGTTCGTTGAATATTCCCGGAGAGGATGCGTTTAAGGGAACAGGAATTTCCTACTGCGCAACCTGCGATGGCGAGTTCTTTACCGATAAAGAGCTTATTGTTGTTGGTGGCGGAAACTCAGCTCTTGAAGAAGCGGTAACCCTTACAAAGTTCGCAACAAAGGTTACCGTTGTTCATCAGTTCGACCATTTTCAGGCTTTTCAGCATGCCATTGAGGAGGCGAAGAGCAATCCCAAAATCAATTTTATTATGGAGTCGGAGCTAAGAACCTTCTCAGGAAATGGGAAACTCGAGAGTGTGAGCATTGAGCATTTGCCATCAAAATCCCTGTCGGAGAAGAAGGTCGATGGAGTGTTCATTTTTATTGGTTACCTGCCAAATACCGAGTCGTTACAGGGCGTTGTTAAGCTGAACGAAAGGAACGAAATTGTTGTTGATGCCGACATGAAAACGGATATTACCGGCGTTTTTGCAGCGGGCGATTGCATAAACAAAAAGTATCGTCAGGTTACCACTGCGGTATCCGACGGAACCATCGCAGCGTTAAGCGCTGCTGAGTATTTGAGAACAAAAAAGTAGTGAAAGATGGTGGAAGTTAAATCTTTTTCTGAGTTAGAGAATGCTGTTGCAGGCAAAGAAAACACATACCTTTTACTGTATAAGAGTGGAACTGATCGTAGCGATTGCGCCCACCACAACCTTTCGTTAGCATCGGCTAGCGTTAAGGGTGTAGATGTTTACTATGCCAATGTGGCCACTACCCGCGACATTCATGAACGCTACGAAGTAACCTCGGTTCCAACTCTTATTGAGTTTGAAAACGGTAAAGCGAAGAATGTAATTAAAGGTTGCAATGACGACAAATACTACAAAGCATTGTTAGAAAATGCCTTGTACCTTGCGGAAACGAAAAGCAGCGAGAAGCCCCAAAAACAGGTTACGGTTTACTCAACGCCAACCTGTTCATGGTGTAACACTTTGAAAGCATACTTAAGGAAACATCGCATTCGTTTCAACGATGTTGATGTGTCCAGAGATCAGAATATTGCTGAGGAGTTGGTTCGTCGTAGCGGGCAGCGAGGAGTTCCTCAAACCGATATTGGTGGTGAAATTGTGGTGGGCTTTAACCAGGCTCGCATAAATGAGCTGCTACAGATAAGAGGTTAACTTTTTGTACTTCAATATTTTTTTCTATATTTAACGTTAATAATCAAAGCAATGAAAGAGTTACAACCCGTAAACCAGAATGTACTACTCGACATAACCGAAAGTAACGAGGAAGTTAAAACTGCATCGGGAATAATTATACCCGATACAGCTAAGGATAAACAAAACGTGGCAAAAGTTGTTGCTATGAGTAGTATCGACAATGCCGAGATTTCAGTGGGCGACACTGTTTTGTATAAAGCTTACAGCGGAACCGACACTGAGTTTGAGGGCAAAAAATTCCTGCTCATTCAGTACTCCGAAATTCTGGCGAAGATTGTTGAAACCGATGAAATTTAATTCTAACTAAATAAACTTAAAAACAATGGTTGAATTTTTGACAATGGAAACCTTTAAGCAGAAGGTTTTCGATTTTGAGAACAACAAGGAATGGAAATTTGAGGGCGATAAGCCAGCAATTATTGACTTTTACGCAGATTGGTGTGGCCCATGCAAAATGGTTGCTCCCATTCTCGATGAGCTTGCCGTTGAGTATGCTGGTAAGCTGAATATCTACAAAATTGACACCGAGAAGGAACAGGAACTTGCCGGTATGTTTGGAATTCGAAGCATTCCGTCACTTCTTTTTATCCCCATGGACGATAAGCCCCAGATGGCAACCGGTGCTCTTCCAAAGGATACTTTTAAGCAAGCTTTTAAGGACGTTTTAAAGGTGGAGTAAAGTACATTTCGCTTGTGGTTAGCCATGCTTGCCGCAAGGATGTCCAAAGAGTTTCTTCTAACGTTGGTAAAACCCCAACGATTAGTTGCCTGAAAGTGACGTGAAAATTTTTTTTATGAAATTGACAGGCTCAAAGGAACTTTTTGGGCATTCTTGTATCCAGTGAATTTTAGTATCCCCCAAAGATAATCTTATCAAATATATTGGACAGTTCCCATAAATTTTGTATCTTAGTTACAATAATACAAGTAAAACATTGAGGAACTGTTGGAATATTTTTTGAATTCGAAAAACAACTAAAATGGAGATACTAGAAATTACCGCAACCGATGAATCCCCCGAAATCCGCTTTGACCCCAGCAAAGGCTTGCTTGAGATAAATGGTAAAAGTTTGCCCGAGCACATTAAAGAATTCTATCAGCCCCTTGATGATGCAGTAAGAAAGTACGTTGAGCATCCTCAGCAAATAACAAATATTATGTTTAAGCTGATGTACCTTAACTCGGCATCAACTAAAAAGATACTTGAGATTGTTACACTTTTCGAGAATCTTGTAAAAAAGGGATACGTAGTTAACCTTTACTGGTACTACGATCAAAACGACGAAGACATGCTTGAAGAGGGAGAGGGTTTTGCCCGCTTAACCGAAATACCTGTACAGCTTGTTCAGTTTAGCAATGAAGAATAGTATTGAATCCTAGTAACAGAAAATGAACAAGTTTCTCCATTTTAATACCCTCCTAATTTCGCTACTCTTTATTAATTTTTCTTTATGTGTAAATGCTCAGCAGGTTGAGGTTCCTGAATCGGTTGAGAAAGAAGCACAGAGGGAAATAGTACTTGCAGAAACGAGCGAAAAGAATGCTGATTTCAACACCGCATCATCGCTTTACCACAAGGTAGGTAATACATACTGGGCATACGGCAACACACAACAGGCCATCACTTTTTTTAGTAAAGCCCTTTCCCTGAGCAGGAATTTGGGAAACCAAAATGCCCAGTACGTTTTAAACACAAACATCGGCCTGATTTACTCTGATTTAACCGATTTTTCAAAGGCCCTGGAATATTTTCAGGAATCCTTTCGCGTTGCCGGAGAGTTAGGCCGAAAGTACGATATTACCTCCTCTCAGCTAAACAAGGCGAATGTTCTGTTTGAACTCGGGAGGTACGATGAAGCAATTGCTGATTTGGATAATGTAAATGCTAACGCTCAGGAGTTGAACGACTCAAAGTTGCTTAGGAATACATACTCGTTACTCACAAAAATATATGATGTAAAGGGTAATAGGGAAGAGTCGGCCAAGTATTTCGATCTTTTTGCTGCGCTAACCCAAAAGATTCAGCAGGACGAAATGCGCAAGAAAGAAGAAGAGGCAAACAAGAAAGTTTCACTGGCTGCCTCGAAAGTGCAGGAAATTGAGGCACAAAAGGATGCTACCGAAAAGGAGCTACTGGAGAAGGATATAGAACTAATGCAGAAGCAACGTTTTCTAGAACGTGCCGAGCAGGAGTCGCGGGAGCGTTTAATGCAAATAGAATTACTCAGTAAAGAGAGCGAGTTGCAGCAAGCAATAATTAGCAGGCAGAAGCTTATGAGGAACATTTACATTATTATTATCCTTACAATTCTATCAATTTCTGGACTAATTTACCACAACTACTGGCAGAAAAAGAAGGCTAACCTTTTGCTTCAGCAAAAGAACGAAGAGATTAGCCGTCAGAATGTTGAAATTCAAAATCAGGCAGAACAATTGAGAGAGCTAAATCATGTCAAGGACAAATTATTCTCAATTATTTCGCACGATTTGAGGAGCCCTCTGGGTTCTCTGGTTACTTTATTGAATCTTACTAAACAAGGCTACTTCACCGAAGAAGGTTTTAACGAGGTATTGGCTGAGTTGTCAATTAATGTGGGGTACACTTCCTCGCTACTCGAAAATCTTTTGGGTTGGGCACAAAGTCAGCTTCAGGGAATTGTTGCTAAGCCATCAAACTTTAGCTTGCATGAAGTTGTTGAATCGAAATCGTTGCTCTTCAGCGACTCCCTAAAGAGTAAATCAATTAGTTTCAAAAATAATATTGAAAGCAATGTTTGGCTCTATGCCGACAGGGATATGATTGACTTGGTAGTTCGTAACCTGGTAGCTAACGCCATTAAATTTACTCCCGAGGGTGGTGAAATTGTTGTATCATCGACAAATAAGCAAAGAAAAGTTGAGGTTTGCATTTCCGATTCGGGAGTGGGTATTAGCGATGAGAATATGCCGAAACTTTTTGGCAACGAAATGTACTCAACCCAAGGAACATCAAGCGAGAAAGGAACCGGATTGGGTTTGGCTCTCTGCAAGGATTTTGTTCAACTCAATAATGGGAGAATTTGGGCTGAAAGCACTGTTAACAGTGGGAGTATGTTTTACTTCAGTATTCAAAAGGGTGAGCAGGAACTACAAGCAAGAGAACTACAAGAGCAATCTGGTTCAGAAAGTTAGTTCACCTATTAGCTACCTTTTTCGAATAAAGGCATCCTTGTAACCCAGCTCAATTACTTTTGCCAGTTCACTTAGGGCATCCTCCTTAGTTTGGTAGTTGCCAGTTATGTATCGATGAAATTCATCGGAACCCTCCAGAACTTCAACTGCCAGCTGGCTGTTAAAATATTCAATTTCAACCGGATTTTTTAATGCCATTAGCTGGATTGTAAAGCATGATGCTGCGGGTGTGGCCTCCACTGGGTTAACCCTTCGCACAAAGGCATCGTTGTATCCTTTAGAACGAACTTCGTTAAGGAACGCAATGGCTTCCTCCTTGCTCGAAAACATACCCGTTGTGTAGCGGTGTATCCCATCGGAGCCTTTTGTAACCGAAATATCGTTAATGTTTGAGAAGTGTTCTGCTTGAACAGGAATTATTAGAGCCATTACCTGTATGGTGAAGAAACCCTCGTACCCATCAGTTGCTGCGCTAGCAAATTGTTTTTTGGGGGTATCTTTTGTAGGAGGAGAAACAATAGGTTGCTGAGTTTCTTCAGAATTTTGTATGGGAGATTCTTCCGGAACGGTATTAATCTCTTCAACTTCGGTTTTTGAAACAATTTCTTCAGGCTCTTCTATTTCAGTTTCTTCCTCCTCAATAGTTACAGGCTCTTCCATTTCGGGTGTTTCAGGCGATACTTCTTCTGCAAGAAGAACAGGTGGGGAAGTAATCTCTTTAAGAGTTGCAAATAAAGGGTACTCTTTAGTTTTGGGTTCTTCGGGTATTTCGAGTATTTCAGTAAAAACCTCAAAACCATCACCAGTTACCTGAAATTCGTAGTTGCCAGGTTTTATTTTTTTTGAAATAGGAGGATCGTTAGGATTAATAGTCGTATTGATAATTATTTCATCCTCAATTATTTCACGAAGGCTCACGTTTGCTCCGTTACTAATGTTAGGAGGGAACTTTACGTTTGCAGTAAATTTTACCCAAGGGTAAAGGTTAACTTGGTATAAATCGCGTTTCCCGAAGCTGTTCTCGTCGAATAAGGCCATGAACCCCGATTGCATATCGGTTGGGGAGAAGAAATTGTCGTCGGAATTGTTGATTGGGTAACCAGCATTCTGTGGTGTAGGTAAGTTACTGGTTTCTGTATAGAAAACATCGAAACCTCCCATTGAGTTATGTCCCTGTGAGCTGAAAAACAGGTATTTCCCATCGGATGTTTCGAACGGGAACTCATCGTTGAGAGGGGTGTTAACTGAGGAGCCCAAATTCGTTGGTTTTCCCCATTTTCCTTTGCTGTCTCTGGTTGATTTGTAAATATCGAGCCCGCCAAACCCACCTGGTCGGTCGCTTGTGAAGTATAGCGTTTGGTTGTCAGCGGAGATTGAGGCATGGGTTTGGCTATACTTCTTTTGGTTTATTGGTTTTGGGAGTTTCTTAGCTTTACCCCACTTTTTACCCTGAAGCACGCTGGAGAAAATGGTTCTTTCAGGAGAAAAAACGTCTACTAAATATAGTTCGGTTCCGTCGAACGAGAGCGATACGGTGTTAAAAAAGTTTTCATTAAGCTGACTAGTTATTTTTCGTGGTTTGCTCCATGCTCCATTCTCAAATTTTGAAACAAAAATATCGTACCCCAAATTTCCAATTGATGTGTAGGCTAGGGTTTGCCCATCGCCTGAGATGACAGCGTTAAAGTTTGGCTTGTCGTTATTGATTAGCTCGCCTAAATTAGATTTCTTGTAAGGTACAGGTTCATTATACTCCGCTTCTGCCCGTGAACAACTTTTTATCTGCTGATCTACAAGGTTCCAGTTTTCATGGGAAGGATCAATAAACCCTTCGTATTTTTTGAATGCAGCAATTGCTTCCGTGAATCTTCCAGCAATTTGGTAGGCTTTGCCTAAAAAGTAATGAGTTTCGGGAGGAGCATTGGTTTCTTTTATCGACCGGGGGTCGTAATCAGCCGAAACTTGTTTTGAGGCATCTTCAAGGTAAATAATTGCATCGTTCTTCTTCTCATCGCAAAGAAGGAATGTGTAGCCTACTTTAAACGAAAGGTTTGCGCTATTAGGAATTTGTTTTAATGCATCAAGGTATTTATCTGCAGCTTTCTCGAATTGCCCTTCAACAATTAAATATTCGGCTTCTATCTCTTTGGCATATATCGAATTCCAGTTCTGGCTAAAACTGTGTGATGCAATACATTGTAGGCCTATAATGAAGAAAAAAACTTTAAATGCATTCATTCTTGGAGTTATTATATCGTACTTAAGTACGAAAAATAAACCAAATATACTGATTTAGAAAGTATTTGTAAATTTTTTTTGATAAGTTTATAAATTTTCATGTGAAATAGAGAAAAAATATTGGTTAAACCGTGATTTGCTATGAGTTGACTTAGCCCTTTTGTTTATGGTGACAAAATATGTTGCTAAAGAAACTACGTTTATGTAGTACTTTTGTGAGATTGGTCTTGTGCACTAAGTTGGATTTTTATTGGTTGGTTGAATTTTGATGCTATTTACATACAAGGAACTGTGGGACAAGTTGTTGTTATCGTGTTTATTGGTGTTCAATAAGTGAGGATTTTTTAAAATTATGTTAGGTATTTACTGATTTTAATTTTTTTTTAATATTTAATTCTAAACAATTCAGTATATTTATGGAGGGAAAACCTACAGTTTTTAAATAATAATTCTAGAGGTTAACGCATAGAAAACACACGCATTGAATAATGAAAAATAAAAAAGTTTTACTACTTGTGACCAGTTTTATGCTGTTTGCTTTAATTAGCTGCAATTTTTTTTCGAAAAGTTCATATAGTAACCAGGGAGTTATTGATTATGCCATTACATATAACGATTCAGTTGAACCAAACTATGATCCATCGCTAAGGCCACAGAAAATGGTGGTTAAATATAAGGACAGAAATATGCTGAATAGAATTGAAGCATTTTCAGGGGCTGTTTTTTTTACATTTATTCAGAATTATGAAAAGATGGAGAATGTTACGTTAATAAAATTACTTGACAAAAAACTTTACTTCAAAGAGCCCATGGAGGTTGGTGGTTACCCTGCGGCCTACAGCGAAATGCCGGAGCTAACTTTCGAACTTTTAAATGAAACCGAAAAGTTCCTCGGTTACAAGTGTAGTAAAGCAATTGCTACGTTTTCTGATAGCACAAAACAACAATTTGAAATTCTATATACCAACGAATTAGCTGTAGATAACCCCAATAAAAACACTCCTTTTGAGCCAATAAATGGTGTAATGCTTAAATTCAAAGTTAAACTCTATGAGCTTGACATGAACATTGAGGCAGTTAGCGTGAAAAAAGGGAAAGTATCAGAAGAGGATTTTGTGATTCCCACCGACTATGAGCTTGTAAACAAAGAAACAATCTACGATGTGATTTACCTTTTAAAGTAAACGCCAAAACTCTTTTTAATAAATCAGAATATTTCCCTTACTTTGTAAGGGTTTTTTTAATGTTTTTACAATGGCAAAGCAGAATACCAAGGTTAACGGGAAGGGGAATCAAATAAAAGGCAAAAGAAATATTTTCCGCGATGAGAGGGTACGGTTCACCCTGGGGGTTTTTACTCTCTTCCTGGCAGTGTATATTGCAGTAGCGTTTCTATCGTACTTCTTTACTTGGCGTATCGACCAGAGTTTCGAGTGGCTGAACGTTTTTTCCGATTCATCCGTGAGGGTTGAAAACTGGGCAGGAAAAGTTGGAGCCTCATTCGCTTCGCAGTTCATAAATCGTTGGTTTGGTATTTCTTCATTCGTAGTTCCATTCTTTATTTTTATAGTAGGTGCCAGATTGCTGAAAATAAGGTTGCTACCACTTCGCAAAACATTTTTGCGTTCCATACTTGGAATGGTGTTGCTATCCATTTTACTAGGATTTTTATTTTCCGATGCCAACGGTTATCTGGGAAGTGGATTAGGTGGTGCTCACGGATTATTTGTAAGCCAGTGGCTGATTGCTTTTATTGGAAAAGCAGGAACAGCATTTTTGTTGCTAATTACTATAGTTGCTTACCTGATTTACATTAGTGCAACCTTCCATTTTTGGATTACAAAGGTTATGTTTGCCGCTATTAGCAACATAAAAACGTTATTTAAACACGAAGAAAAGGTAGTAACACCTAATGTAGAAAACCCTGAAGTGATAATAACGGAGGAAAAAGAGAAGGTAAGTCACGATTTCTCAGCTGAAGATGAATCCTCTGAATCAGAGGAAGCGGTAAACCCCAAAGAACTTGAATCTTTCGAGGTAAGAACTTTTCCTGAAAATGACATAGAGCTCGAACAAGAAGATAATGATGAGCTTGAAGTTTTTCAAACTCAAACTAATCAACAAGGCGCCGAAAAGGAAAAGGATATTGAGATGACTGTTGAGAAGATGAAAGAGGAAGAGGTTTCAGAAGCAAAGAACACTGAAACAGACTTCTACGATCCAACGCTGGAACTCTCAACATACCAACGTCCACCCATTGAGTTGCTTGAAGATTATAAAAATAGGCAGGCTCCGGTTTCCGATGAGGAACTTCATGAGAATAAGAACCGGATTGTTGAAACGCTAGCAAACTATAAGATTGAAATTGCACGTATTCTGGCAACCGTTGGTCCTACGGTTACACTTTACGAAATAGTTCCTGCACCTGGCGTTCGAATTAGTAAAATAAAGAACCTTGAGGACGACATAGCTTTAAGTTTGTCTGCCCTGGGCATTAGAATAATTGCACCCATACCTGGGCGCGGCACCATTGGTATTGAAGTGCCAAATCAGCATCCCGAGGTTGTTTCAATGTTTTCAATACTTCGCTCGGTGAAGTTTCAGGAGAGCAAGTTCGATCTAGCCATTGCCCTTGGGAAAACCATTTCCAATGAAACGTATGTTATCGATTTGGCAAAAATGCCGCACCTTCTGGTTGCCGGTGCAACAGGTCAAGGGAAATCGGTGGGTTTAAATGCAATAATTGCTTCGTTGCTTTACAAGAAACATCCTGCACAGCTGAAGTTCGTTTTTGTTGACCCCAAAAAGGTTGAGCTAACATTATACAGCAAACTCGAGCGCCATTTTCTTGCGAAGCTTCCCGATACTGAGGAGGCCATTATTACCGATACGCAAAAAGTTATCAATACCCTTAACTCGCTCTGTATCGAGATGGATTCCCGCTACGATCTGCTGAAAGCAGCTCACGTACGAAATATTAAGGAGTATAACGAAAAGTTCATTGCACGCCGGCTGAACCCCAATAAAGGGCATAAGTATTTGCCTTACATCGTGGTAATTATTGATGAGTTTGCCGATTTAATAATGACCGCTGGACGTGAAATTGAAACTCCCATTGCCCGGCTTGCACAGCTGGCGCGTGCCATTGGAATTCATCTGATTATTGCCACACAGCGTCCAACAACCAACATTATTACCGGCGTAATAAAAGCCAACTTTCCTGCACGAATTGCATTTAGGGTATCCTCAATGATTGATTCGCGAACCATCCTTGATACTCCCGGAGCAAACCAGCTGATTGGTAAGGGTGACATGCTCGTTTCCACAGGAAACGATTTAGTACGCGTTCAGTGCGCTTTTGTTGATACTCCTGAAATTGAGCGGATTACTGACTTTATAGGTAACCAGAAAGGTTACGCAACAGCATTTGAACTTCCTGAGTACGTTGGGGAAACTTCTGATGAATCGGCTGATATTGATTTGCAGAAACGCGACGATTTGTTCGAGGATGCTGCTCGGATTGTAATAATGAATCAGCAGGGTTCAACATCGCTTATCCAGCGGAAGCTTTCTATTGGCTACAACAGGGCTGGTCGAATTATCGATCAGCTTGAGGCTGCAGGTGTTGTTGGTCCTTTCGAGGGGAGCAAGGCACGACAGGTGCTGATTCAGGATGAAATGTCTTTGGAACAGATTTTGAGGAATATTGACGAAAGTGCCTCGTTACAATAGATTTTATTAACTAAATAACTTTATAATGGTAAGGAAAACTGGTTTAACCCTTTTGCTATTATGCGTTGTAGGTTTCGTTTCAATCGCACAAGTAGCTCCGCTTGGGAAGGATATTATAAAAGACTTTTCGGTTAAGTTGCAGTCCTATAGTTCTATAAAAGCAACATTCACCTTTACTCTTGAAAACTTGCAGGAAGGATTAACTGATACGCATGATGGAAGTATTGCCCTGAAGGGCAAAAATTATCTGCTTGACCTAATGGGGATGCAGGTGTATTTTAATGGAGAAACAAAATGGCAATTTATTCCTGAAGCCAACGAGGTTACCATATCGAAGCCAACCAGCGTTGATGGTGGCTTTTTTGACGACCCAACACAAATTTTTCAGGATTACGAGAAGGACTTCAAATCGAAATTTATTGGTGAAAAGGTTGAAGCTGACCAGTCGATTTATGAGGTAGATCTTTACCCGGTGGACTTATCGGTTTCATACTCAATTATAAAACTTCAGTTCAACAAACGAACCCTTGTTCCAATCTCCATAAAGTATCAGGGGAAAGATGGAAATAACTATATAATTGATATAAAGAAGTTTGAACCAGATGTTGCCATTGAAGCAACCGAATTTGTTTTTGATACCACCAAGCACACAGGTATTGAAATTGTTGATATGAGGTAGAAAACTCCATAAGCCTCGTATATATTTTCGAAAAGTAGGAGGTAGTCTTATAAGTCAAAAGGGATTTGGTATATTCCTCTGTGTAGTTTCATGCTTTTCCTGTGGCGTCCTGTGATACAAAATATTAATAATTCCACAGAGTTTCCCCGTGTTTCCCACGGGGTCACACAATGGAATTTTAAGACAACCTCAATTTTTATGATTGAAAATGAAGTAAGTGTTCAATTAAAGTTATGCGTTGCCTCCTTCCTTAGGGTATTCTATCCTGGCATGGTAAATATTCAGAAGTTTCTTTTTAAATACCATTTTTAGAGCAGTAATATCCTGAAAGGTAATATTTGCCTCGCTAAACTGATCGTCCAGCTGTTGATGATTTATAATTGTGTCAACAAGGTTTTCTATTGTGCTATGGGAGTATGATTTCAGAGATCGAGATGCAGCCTCAATTGAATCGGCCATCATTAGCACTGCAGTTTCGCGCGAGAAGGGTTTTGGCCCCGGGTAGGAGAACTTATCAAATTCGTGCTGTGCATCAGGGTACTTGTCCTTGAAGAGGCGGTAGAAATATTGCACTTTGCTGGTTCCATGGTGAGTTCGAATGAAGTCAATTATTTGTTCAGGAAGTCTGTGCTTTCGGGCAAGGGTAACCCCATCGGTAATATGCTTGATAATTATTTCAGCACTCTCCTCAAAATCGATGTTTTTATGTGGGTTGAACTCTGGCGATTGATTCTCAACGAAGTAGAACGGATTATTCATTTTGCCAATATCATGGTACAGAGCTCCTGTACGAGCCAGCATGGCGTTACCTCCAATTTTGTTTATTGCGGTTTCCGTTAAGTTGGCAACCTGAAGTGAATGCTGAAAGGTTCCTGGCGCAACCTCAGCAAGTTGGCGAAGTAGATCTTGGTTAGTATCAGAAAGTTCCATAAGGGTAGCATCGGAAAGGAACCCAAAAACTTTCTCGAATATGTAAACCAGCTGATATGAGGCTAGAAGGAGTAGCGCATTCCCGGCAAACCAGGCCAGGGTGATGGGGTTAACCTTTAGCGGGGTTCCTTCCTGTATGGTAACAATTCCCGTATAAAGCACCCAGTATGTAAGAAGTATAAGCGATACCGAGAGAAACAGTTTGCCCCTGCGGTAAAAGTTTGTTAAGCTTATAATGGCAACAACACCGGCAATGAAGTGGATAAAAACGAACTCGAAACCATTAGGGGCAAAAAAACCAACCAAAAATACTGTAACTAAATGGATAAAAAGGGCAAGCCTTGAATCGTAGAATGTACGGACAAAAATTGGAATGATTGTAAATGGTATTAAATAAATGCTAATGACATTTCGTTTGAGCACAAACGATGAAAGAATCGTCATGGTTGTTACCAGTAGCAGAATGAAAATCGTTTTTCGATCATCGTCAAGAATCTCCCTGCGGAAGTTGTACATGAAAAGGTAGAGCATAAGAAAAAGAACAGAAACCAGTAACGTATGACCAAACGTTACCATTGTGGTGTTGCCGAGCAACCCTACCTTCGTTTCGAATTCTCGTTTTAACGATTCGAGAACCTTATATGACTGTTCGTTTACAACCTCACCTCGGTTTACAATCCTTTCCCCTGTTTGAATTAGCCCCTCCGTTAATGAAATTGAAGAGAGAACTTCTGCTTTTAATTTCTCTGTTGTTTGTTTATTGTAGGTAAGGTTCGGGCTAAAATATTTTTGAATAGCTAGTGATGTTAAAATTTCGGCTTCATTCTGAAAAGGTTTGTCTGAAACGAACTCGTTGATTTCATCAACAAAATAGCTTGCTGCGCTTTGTGGAGTGTATGTTGAGGTTAATGGTGTTTCGTATGCTAATGAGTTAATTAGCATGGTAATATTTGCGTTACTCTCAAGGTTTAGCTCAGTAACTATCGACGGATTCACTATACCCTTGTCGTATATGGTTTGAACAATGCTTTCAACTTTTTGAGAAAATATATTGTTTGGATCTTTTTCTACAAGGCTATACTGTGAAAGGGTCCACGAAGCAATAAAGTCCGATGTTAAACTACTGGTGGTATTTTTAACGGTTGAAGTGTCGTAGTCAAAAATTGGCTTAAAATTTTTAAGAATAACGTTTCGTTCTGACAGAATCTCATTCTCGGTTTTGTAGATGGGGAAGTCGAAGGGAGCAATCAAATCTTCGTGCATCCATGGTTTGCCTTTTTGAAACTCGTACTTGAACTTCCCCTCACGAGGGAGAAACGATACAATTAAAATAATGGATGCGATGAAGTATAAAACCCTAATTATTTGTCTGTAATATAATTTTATAAATCTTAATAGCTGTTTCATAACTTTAGCAGGGGTTCAAATGTAAATGCAAACCTACAAGTTTTTTATATAAATGTATTTGAAAAATGTAAAAATTCAAAGGTGTTGGTATGTATTTATAGCACTACTTATAAATAGTAAACCCAATCAATTGGAAAAGGTTAATAATATTTCGTTCAATTTATTGAAAAGTGCTATTTTTACAGAAAAGTAAAACAATGACAAATGGTGTTGTAAATCAAAGTCTTGCTGCGCTAAGGAAAGAACCATTCGAACGCAGCGAAATGGTAAGTCAACTTCTGTTTGGAGAAGCCTTCACAATATTAGAGAGATTTAAGGGGTGGATTCGTATTAGCACACTTCCCGATGGGTACGAAGGATGGATTGATGAGAAGCTATGTGTGTTGCTTGAAAAAGAACAAGAATGTTTATTTAACCCCACGGTTCATACTGTTTCAAATCAACTTTTTTTGGCAAAAAGCGATGCTGAAGAGTTTCCCTTAAGGTTATGCCCAGGATCATCATTGTTTTACTACGATAGCATTTCGGGTTCATTTAGCATAGGGGAGAGTAATTACATATCATTAAATCAACCGGTTGAACAGTTGGATGGTAGCCCACGCGAATTATTGGTTAAACTAGCACAAAACTATATTAACTCCCCGTACTTATGGGGTGGCCGTTCTCCGTATGGTATTGATTGTTCTGGGCTTGTTCAGATTCTTTTTAAGCAAATTGGTATAAATATTCCTCGCGATGCGGGGCAGCAGGTCAACTTTGGAGAAACAGTTGACTTTATAAATATGGCGAAACCAGGTGACGTTGCTTTTTTCGATGATGAGGAGGGTAGCATTGTTCATGTGGGGATAATTTACCCGCAGGGTAAAATAATTCATGCTTCGGGTTATGTGAGGGTTGATTTTATTGATCATCAGGGAATATTCTCACAAAACAAACAGAAATACACCCATAAGTTGAGGGTTGTGAAAAATTTGATTGATGGCTTGACATGATTTATACAAAAAACTATATTTACCTATTAATGTAAAATTGCCCTACATGCTTAAAAATCAAATAATAATTGGGTTAGCACTAATAGCCGTGGCTGTGTGGGTTGTTCTTCGTATTCGCGATAAGAAACAGAGCAACAACAATGAATCTGACCTTGAAGAATAAGAATTTGAGTTACACGTATCCATACCCCCGCATGATGGTAACGGTAGACACCGTTATCTTTCTTTTTGAAAATGAAAACACTACCCCCAAGGTACTGCTTATTAAGCGAGGGAACGATCCTTTTAAGAACTCATACGCACTTCCTGGAGGTTTCCCCGAAATGGATGAATTATTGGTTCATGCAGCCAAACGGGAGCTACACGAAGAAACAGGGCTCAAGAACATTGAACTCATTCAATTGGCAACCTACGATGCTGTTGAGCGTGACCCGAGAGGTAGGAACGTGGCCCTAGCTTTTATAGGAAAAACCACCCCTAAAAATTGTACCCTTAAAGCCGGAGACGATGCCAGCGAAGCAAAATGGTTCTCAATTCAAAACCTTCCAACGTTAGCCTTCGACCATAAGTTAATTATAGAGGATGCGGTTGTAAAACTTGGCTTGAAGTGAATTACTGAATCATCCCAGCACCAACATTAATATTGGTGGCTTCATCAATCATAATTAAACTTCCGGTAATGCGATTTAACCTGTAAGGATCGAAGAATAGGGGCTTGGTTGTACGAAGCGTTATGCAGGCTATATCATTCAAACCAATGTTTTTATCCTCGTAATTTTTCTCCAGGGTATTGATGTTAATTTTGTACTTGACATCTTTTACCAGGCAGCGAACATCGCTCGAAGTATGTTTTACCGCATACTTCCCTCCAATTGCCATTGGCTTCTCGCTGAGCCAGCAAACCATTATGTCAATATCCTGGTTTACCTCTATGCCGTTTTCGGCAGGAATAATCATACAGCCGCGGCTTATGTCAAGGTCATCGGTAAGTGTAATAATTACCGATTGGGGTGCGCTGGCAGCTTCTAATGAATCATTCCAAAAATCGATAGATTTTATGGCTGATGTAAAGCCCGAGGGAAGAACCTTAACCCTGTCGCCAACTTTAAATGTGCCGCTGGCAATTCGTCCGGCATAACCACGGTAATCGTGAAACTCGGTTGACTGTGGTCGGACTACGTACTGCACCGGGAAGCGAGCATCGAACTGGTTGTAGTCGTTGCTAATGTATAAGTTTTCAAGAAGATACATAAGAGTTGGCCCATCGTACCATGGTGTTTTTGTTGAACGTTCAACCACATTATCGCCCTTTAGGGCGCTGATTGGGATGAAGCGCACATCCTGAATGTCGAGATGGGTTGAGAAGTCCATAAACTTCTTTTGGATGCTCGTAAAAATTTCCTCAGAGAAATCAACCAAATCCATTTTATTTACGCAAACAATAACATGAGGGATTCTGAGCAGCGATGCAATGTATGCGTGGCGAATGGTTTGCTCAATAACTCCGTGGCGGGCATCAACCAGAATCACCGCAGCGTTTGCTGTTGAGGCTCCGGTAACCATGTTTCGTGTGTACTGAATGTGCCCGGGCGTATCGGCGATAATAAATTTTCGTTTTGGTGTGTGGAAGTATCGGTAAGCAACATCAATAGTAATTCCTTGCTCGCGTTCGGCACGAAGGCCATCGGTTAGCAGGGCAAGGTTAACGTGTTCATCGCCCTTCTTAATGCTGGCACGTTCAATGGCCTCCATTTGATCCTGAAAAATGGCTTTGGAATCGTATAGCAAACGGCCAATTAATGTGCTTTTTCCATCGTCAACGCTTCCAGCGGTTGTAAACCGCAGTAGTTCCATGTCAAGGTAAGCCGATTCGGTGTTTTTAATATCTATGTTACTCATTGTTGTTTCGCTTTATAAAAATTGCAATACTGTTATAAATGTATCCTTCTGTTCGTAAACTTAAAACTTGGAACTTTATACTTGGTGCTTTATACTTGGAACTTGAATTAGAAGTATCCTTCAATTTTTCGGTCTTCCATTGCAGCTTCGCTGCGCTTGTCGTCGGCACGGGTTCCACGCTCGGTGGTGCGGGTTGCCGCAACTTCACGAACAATATCAACTACTGAGTTGGCTAGCGATTCAACAGCTCCGGTGCAGGTTGCATCGCCAATGGTGCGGAAGCGAACAACCCTTTTTTCAACCTTTTCAGTATCTCTGACCTGCATAAAAGGAGTTTTGGCGTAAATAACGCCATCGCGTTCAAAAACCTCGCGTTCATGTGAAAAGTATAGGCTTGGAATATCTATGTCCTCGAGTAGTATGTACTGCCAAACATCCATTTCGGTCCAGTTGCTAATTGGGAAAACCCTAAAGTGTTCACCCATGTTCTTTTTTCCGTTGAAAATATTCCAGAGTTCTGGTCGCTGGTTTTTCGGATCCCACTGTCCAAACTCATCTCTATGCGAAAAGAAACGTTCCTTAGCCCGAGCTTTCTCCTCATCGCGGCGTCCGCCACCCATGGCACAATCAATTTTGTGTTCCTCAATTGTGTCGAGCAGGGTAATGGTTTGAATTTTGTTCCTACTTGCATTGTATCCAGTTTCCTCAACGGCCCTTCCCTTGTCAATTGATTCCTGAACGGAACCAACCAGTAGTTTTACCCCAGTTTCTTTTACAAGCCAGTCACGAAACTCAATTGTTTCAGGGAAGTTGTGTCCTGTATCGATATGAAGAAGCGGAAATGGTACTTTTGCTGGGTAGAATGCCTTACGGGCAAGGTGGTACATTACAATTGAATCTTTCCCTCCGCTGAAAAGCATCGCTGGGCTTTCGAACTGAGAAGCAACCTCACGGATTACGAAGATTGATTCAGATTCCAGCTCGCGTAAATGGTTTATAGAAATTTTTTTCATGGCCAAATGCAGTAAATGCAATGAATTTCAAGGAAATTCAAAGAAAATATGAAACGAAAATTTGTGCAAAATAGCAAAAAATATAGGTTATTTCCAACTTATCGATAGTAGTCAAAAACCATTATTATAGTTTTAACGGTTGAAACTCAAATATAAATGAAGTATTTTATAGTTAATAATTCCTTTATGCAAAGAATTAATCTAAGTTTTTTAAATGATATTCAATAAATTCCTCAAATTTATTATAATCAAATCCATAAACTTTCTATGAAAAAGAAAGCCGGCAAATTTATTGCCGGCTTTCATTGAAAAATTAGATGATGCTATTAATTCTTATCCCAGAATAATTTGGTAGAAATTAAGTCACCACCAATCATGGTTGATGCAGCGTCATAATTATCCTTATTTAATGTTTGTTCATTAATAGGGAAAGTGAAGCGTACTGGAATTCCTGAATACTCTTCAACCCATTCAGGTAAATTCAGGATAGGGTAATCTAACCTTCTCCAGTTATTGTAACCAACAGCACCATTCACATAGTTAGCAATCCATGATTGAATACCAATTTTTTGTCTCCATGTACCTTCAGCAGTTGTGTAAGCAACTTCTGGTTTGGCTAAATATGTATCAACATCGGCAACACCCCAGAAAGCAAACGATGCGGTAATGCCCTCGTTGTACCATTCTTCAGCAGTTTTATCTACGCTATATCCTCTTTCAGCAGCTTCTGCTAGGTAGAAACATACTTCAGGATAGGTCATCATAATACCTGGGAAATCAGGAGTTTGAATTAGGTCTGAAATATGAGAGTACTGGCTCCATGAGTTAGGGTAACCATATGTACCACCAATGTAGCTACCTTCGTACATGGTAAAGTATGCTGCTCTTCTTGGATCGTCTAGCGTATTCATTGCGTCAACAAGAGTATTTGCTGGAACAAAATCATGACGTCCCGATGCAACCAAATCAGCGTAAAGTTGGTTGTAGTTAGGAGCGCTGGTCATGTATGCCATAAGGCAGTTGTCATCATTTGAGCTAAATACATTTGCAACAGCAGCTTCTACTGCAGTTTTTGAGAATGCATCATCGTCATCAGCAGTTATTATGGCTAATTTTACTTTTAGTGAGTTACCGAATTTAACCCATTTTGAAACATCACCACCATAGTATAAATCGGCTGAACCAAAACTGGTTGCAGTTTCATCTAGGTTTGCTAATGCGGTATTCAGTCTGGTAAATAGGTCATCATAAATAGCAGGACCATTGTCATAAGCAGGGTACACATTATCAGGATTTAATGCTTCAGTGTATGGGATAGCACCAAACACATCAACCAGATGTGACCATGTGTAAATATTAAGAAGCTCAATTATTTGAAGTTGATTCTTCTTTCTGGCTTCAAGGCCAGGAAGAACCTCGGTAGCTTCAATTAGGTTCTTAGCTTCTTTCAGGTCGGTTAAAACCCTTAAATAAAGTCTGCTCCAGATGTTAGCAGGAATGTTACGATTTACTAAATCGTAGTTAGCCTCATCAATGTAAGTGGTTTCTGTCCAGTATTGAGACATCATCAAGAAGATATTGATGTTCACATTGGTGTTACTGTAGTAGTCCGAAAGTTCTTTTTGTGCGTTTGAAAAGAGTGCACTAGCGGGAACGTTCGCCGGATTCTTTTGGTCGGTATTATAATCTTCAAACTTGTCGGTACAAGCTGAGAAAATAAGTATTAAAACCGATATTGTTAATAATAATCTTTTCATAGTTATATTATTTAAAATTGGAGGTTAAGAGTAAAACCGAAATTGCGGGTAGCCGGCATTACACCCGATTGCCAACCCTGTATGTTTCCTGATCCTTGACTTGCTTCTGGATCAGCATAAGGGAGATTCTTGTGGATAATCCAAAGGTTTGAGCCCACAAAGCTAATGGATGCACTTGCCATAGAGATTTTGCTAACAAGGCTATGAGGTAAGTTATAGGTAATTGCAAGTTCCCTAAGTTTAATGTAAGAGGCATCGTAAACAAATCGTTTGTTAGGGTCAAGTGCGTAACCAATAGCACCATAGTTTTCCTGGTTCCTGCGAACTGTGTTGGGAGTACCGTCTTCAAACACACCTTCTTCAATAAGGCCACCAGAATTAGAAGCGTATCCTTGTGTAGGATCATCATTTACATAGGTAATTGGGTCTCTCAAATCATTTCCTAAATCGTTCAGACCGGCAGTTTCTTTATATAAACCGGTTGCCATTCCGTACCATAAATCCAGTGAGAAAATATCACCTCCTTGCTGCATGTCAATCAGGAAGCTAAGAGAGATGTCCTTGTATCGGAATGAGTTTCTGATACCAGCATTCCAGTCAGGGTTAACATCACCAATAACAATATCGTTTGCCGATGATTTGTAGTATCTACCATTAGCGGGGTTTACTAACTTACCACCATTCTCATGGTACAGAAAATCAGTACCTTTAATAGTACCGTATGGTTCGCCAACAGTTGCGTTAATTGTAACACCTCCCTGAAGTCCGGCAAGTTGAAGGTTCTTAACTTCGTTTCCTGATTCGTCAACGTAAAGTTCAATAACCTTATTCACGTTTTTGGCCCAGTTCACACTGATATCCCAGCTGAAGTCACCTGATTTTACAGGGGTGCCATTCAATGCTAATTCAACACCTTTGTTTTCAATTTCACCTGCATTTACCCATTTACTTGCGAAACCGGTTGCAAAGGAAATAGATACTGGCATTAGCTGGTTAATAGTATTGTTTTTGTAGAAAGCCAGGTCGAAACCAACTCTGCTTCTAAAGAAGTTCATTTCTAAACCTCCTTCAATAGCTTTCTGACGTTCAGGCAACAAGTTTGAGTTAAGTTTTGTGTTTGAAACAGTAGCCATTGAGTTACCACTAAATGGGGAGTTTGCTAAGTAGGTGTCTTTTACACTTAATGGGGGTGCACTGCTTCCAACCTCAGCGTAGTTAACTCTTAACTTACCAAGTGTTAACCAGTCTTGCTTTAATAGGTTCGAGAAAATGATACTACCTGTAACAGATGGGTAAATAAATGTGTTGTTGTCTGTAGGTAGTGAAGATGATTGGTCTCTACGAATTGTAGCGTCGATATAGTATGTGTCAAGAACTCCTAACGAAATACTTCCAAAAATACCATTTACTCCAATTATTCTTAACGATTCTTCAGGAAGATCCATAGGGTCAATAGTGTTACTTAACGCATACAGACCTGCAACAGCTAAACCGTTGTTGGTTGATACGAAAACTGATTCGCTCCTTGTCCTACGGATATTAGTACCTGCTAACGCGGATAAATCGAGCATGTCAGCAATTTTCTTGCGATAGGTTAGCATGAAATCGAAGTTGGTTTCCTGGAAATCGCGTGCGTAACGGCTATATCCTGATGTTACATCTGGGCGACCAACACCGAATTCACCAGAACCTGATCCTACAGCTTTTCTTTCTTCTTGTAGCTCGCTATAGGTATCAATTGCGTAACGGGTTGTAGCTTTAAGATCGCTAGTGATATCCCAGTCTAATTGGGTGTAACCAATAAAACGACTTCTTCCGTCTGTTTCATAGTTTTGGTAGCGTACCCAGTAAGGGTTGTCCCAGTATGCAGGGGCTAAGTTACTATACTCAGATGGGTTCCAGGTAATATTCTGTTCAGTGAGATCGTACATCTCTTTCTGTTGTTGAATATCAACGTTAACCTGGTACCATTGACGGAAACCGGAAACAATGTTATCTGAGTAACCAGTTGATGGACGACCGGTGCCATTTGTTTTGATATAGTTAGCAGAGGAAGTTACCGTAACTTTATCGTTAAACATTTTTTGGGTTCCAGTAAAGATAACGTTGTTTTTTTTCAGGATACTATTTGGCATAATACCATTTTGATCGAAGTAGGTATAGCCTAAACGGTATGTTGTTTTTTCGTTACCTCCTGAAATATCAATGTTTTCTGATTTGATTATTCCAGTTTCGAAGAATGTATCAGGGCCATTAGCACCAGCAACCCAAGGGGTAGCTTTTAGGTAATTTGGTGATTCGGGGTATAGGGCATCCCACTGATATACCATTACTGAAGGATCAAATTTTTCTCCACGAGAAGCATCCTCGTAGTAAGGAACTGTGAAATCGGTAATTCCATCACCATTAACGTCAGCATAATATTCAAAGCCAGGGTGTCCATCCTCAACATCACTATAGTAATATTTTCCGTAACCAGCACCATATTCGAGCTGATATTCTGGGAAGGTGCTTTTATCCATGGTGCTAAAAGTCACGTTTGAACTCAACTTAACCTGTGGTCCTTTGCCGGCAGTGTTAAAACCTTTTTTTGTGGTGATAAGAACAACACCGTTGGCTGCACGTGAACCGTAAAGAGCAGTAGCGGCAGCACCCTTCAGAACAGAAATTGATTCAATATCATTTGGGTTGATATCGGATGCAGCATTTCCGTAGTCGTATCCATTACGTCCGGATACCTGACCGCTATTGTTTGTGTTTGAGTTATCAATAGGAATTCCATCAACAATGAATAGTGCCTGGTTGTTTCCTGTTAAAGAACTCGAACCACGAATAATGATGTTGTTAGAGCCACCAAAGTTTGTGTTGCTTTTAATTTGAACACCAGCAACTCTACCAGAAAGTTGAGATAGGAAGTTGTCACCCTTTACTTGGTTAACTTCATCACCCTTAACCTCCTGAACAGCATAACCTAGTGATTTCTTTTCACGTGATATACCCAAAGCGGTAACCACAATTTCTTCAAGAGTTAGAGCATCTACCTCAAGAACAACATCGATAGAAGTGCGACCACCAATTTCAACTTCCTGGGTCTTTAAACCTACGAAACTGAAAACGAGGGTAGTTGCATTGTCAGGTGCATTTAATAAATACTTACCATCGGCATCGGTAGATGCTCCAACGGTAGTTCCTTTAACCTGAACAGATGCACCCGGAATGGGCATGCCATCTTCAGCACTGGTTACAGTACCAGTGATTTGCACTGTTCGTTGTGCCTGTAGTGTATTTATTCCCACAAACACAAGACATGCAAGGAATACGCATAATCTTTTCATACAACAAATTTTAGGGTTAATTAATAGAGCTGATAATTTTTCTAAAACATGGCTAATATATTTAATAATTATTGGTACAACAAACGTTTTCATAAAAAAAAATTAACAGATGTTAACAAATTGTATTGGTTTTATAAAGGTTTATTCCCTGTTTTATTGAAGCAAAGAACGCTATTGTACAAAAAATCAGTACTATAGCGTTCTTTGATTGTTTTGCGTGAATAAAAAAATAGAGAAAAAAATTTTTTTTATTTATGTTTTTTTTTTTTGATTAATTGTACTTAAATAATATATGAAGGTTCTATATTTTGCTGTTAACAATATCCAGAATCTCCTTTTCGAGAAGAATTGCATTGTCGGCAATAGTTTGCCCTTTACTTATATAATTTTGGGCAAGTTCCTTGTTGCTAAGTCCTGATGCATTGATTTTTACGTTAAGAAATGCGCCGAGAACTCCCGAGCGAGCGGCCAGTGCTCCAACACCCGCATCGGAAACTGAGTTGGGGTTTCCAATTTCTGCCATCGCTTTCATCACTTCCATCGAATGGTAGCAGGTTTCCATAACTTTATATGGAATTTCTATGGCGTATATGGTTGCATCCTGTATGGCCTTAGTGCGTGCAGCCTTCTCCTCATCGTTTGATTTTGGCAGGCCGAATGCGTCCATTATTCTGTTGAATGCGTTGGTATCTTCGTCAACAAGTTTTATAAGCTGATCCATGTACTCTTTGCCTTTGTCGGCCCAGTTTGAGAATTCTTCCCAACGCTCGTCCCAACCTGCCTTATGGGCAGAAAGGTTTGCAACCATTGTACCGAGCGCAGCGCCAAAAGCGCCCATTGCTGCGGAGATTGAACCTCCTCCGGGTGCGGGTGATTCCGAAGCAGTCTCATTTGCAAAACCTTCAACGGTAAGATCAACCAGCTTTTTATTCGTTTTATCCTCAAGGATGTACTCGATAATTTTCTTGTCGGGATCGAATGGGTATAGCTCATCGAGTCCCATTGATTTTACGGCAATCTTTATTATTTCTTTCTCGGAAATTCCGGTTGACCGTTGCTGCTTTTTCAGGAAATATTTTCCTGCATCGAGCATGGCTTTTAAGGGGACTACGCCAACCAGCTCCGAACCGGTTACCCTTAATCCACGCTCCTGTGCTTTTTTGCTTGCTTCTTCAAAAGCAATGTGCATGGGCGTAACGGTTATGTCGGTAAGGTTGATGGATATTTGTGCGATACCGTACTCGTCTATAAACCAACCAATTGCCTTACAGGCTTTAAGTGAGCCGGGAATCCAAATTTCTTTGCCTTTATCATCAACCGCTTTTTTGCCGGTGATGGGATTGCCAACCCGTTGGGGGCGTCCTTTTTCTCGTATGTCAAACGCAATGGCGTTTGCTCTTCGGGTTGAGGTGGTGTTGAGGTTAACATTGTATGCAACTAGAAAGTTTCGTGCTCCAACTGCGGTAACGCCGCTTTTTGCGTTGAAAGTTGCAGGGCCGAAGTCGGGTTTCCAAACGGAATCCTGAAGCTTCTTTTGCAACCCTTCGTACTCCCCAGCACGGCAGTTAGCAAGATTTCTCCGTTTCTCTTCACGGGCAGCAAACTCGTAGCAGTACACACCAATGTTCAATTCATCGCCAATGCGTTTGGCAAGTTTATGGGCGTACAGAATCACTTCGTCCATGGTAATATTTGCAACCGGTACAAGCGGACAAACATCGGTAGCACCGAAGCGTGGGTGTGCTCCTTTGTGCTTGCTCATATCAATTAGCTCCGAAGCTTTTTTTACTGCGCGGAAAGCTGCTTCGCAAACCTCGTCGGGAGTTCCAACCATGGTAACAACGGTTCGGTTGGTGGCTTTTCCGGGGTCAACATCAATTAGGCGAACGCCTTCTACAGCTTCTATCTCGCTTGTTATCTGGTTTATAATGCTCATGTCGCGTCCTTCACTGAAATTGGGAACGCATTCTATTAGCTGTTTCATTGAAAAACTATTTAAGGATTTGGTATTGAGTATGAATTATAAAATAAGGTTGAGGTTGAGGTTGAGGTTGAGGTTAAGGTTGAGGTTGAGGTTAAGGTTGAGGTTGAGGTTGAGGTTTAAAGTTTTCTGCTATGAAATAATTATGTTTTCATAATGACTTTAATTCCCAAATACTTTCTTCAGAATATCGGTTATTCTGGCAGCCGGATCCTTTCTGATTAGTGCTTCCTCTTTTGCAATCATTAGAAAAACGCCATCGATGGCTTTGGTTGTGATATACTCTTCGAGGTTTGGGTTAACCTGTTCGCCGCCTGTAAACGCTGTTAGCGTATTGTATGTGTTAGCAACCGGATTCCAGTAACTTGTAACTTTTACTTTATTTATCGACTGTTTCACAACGGGAGTGAACTCCTGAACCAGCTTGCTGTATGTTTTGTCCCTTAGGTACTGTGTTGCCGCATTTTCATTGCCGTTTAGAATATTTTTTGCATCGTTTATGGACATGCTTTTCACCGCATCGGTGAAAATTGGCAAGGCTCGGGAGGATGCATCCTCGGCAGCCCGGTTCAGCGAAAGCACAAACTCATCGACCTGCTTTTTGAAGCCAGCCTGCTCCAGCTTATTTTTTACCTTAATGGCTTCGGGTGGAAATGGGATGAATAGTTCGGAATTTTTGAAGAAACCATCGGTTTTTGAAACCTTTGAGGTTGCATTCTTAGCGCCAACGGTAAGGGCTTCCTTCAGTCCTTCGATAATTTCAGCGGTTGTTAAGCCGGCAGGTTGTGTTGGTTGGGTGGGAAAATCCAGCGGAAGGTTAAGGTTTGCACAGCCAGTAAAAATTATCGTTGCGATAGCAACAGTAAGTATTTTAAAATTTTGTTTTTTCATTTCCTATACTATTTGTTTTGTATTTTGTACTTGAAATAATTACCCAATTTGTAACACTTTTAACCTTTCTCCTTGAATCCTTTAACACTTTGATAAGCTCAGTGTGCCAATCAATGTAAGCCTTTAACCTTTAACCTTGAACAACCTTCCCGTTTAATATTATTGTATCAACCAGCTTGGTAGTGTAGGCGTAGGGTAAAAATTCGTAGCTTGAGATGGGTTTTGTAATGAACACGTTGGCTACCTTGCCTTTGGCAATGCTGCCATGCGTATCGGAAATTCCCATTGCGTAAGCCGAGTTAATGGTTGTTGCATTAATTGCTTCCTCGGGAACCATTCGCATAATGATACATCCTAGCGACATGATGAACTTCATATCGCCTGAGGGCGAGGAGCCTGGGTTAAAATCCGATGCCATAGCCAGGGGCAATCCGGCGTCAATCATTTTACGGGCGGGTGGATACTCCATTCCCAGGAAGAATGCGGCTCCGGGAAGAAGTGTGGGCATGGTTTCGGAGCTGAGCAGCGCCTTTATCTCTTCATCCCCAGTGAATTCGAGATGATCCACGGAAAGAGCATCGTACTTTACACCAACCTGAATGCCACCTGAAAAGGCCAGCTCGTTGGCGTGAATTTTCCCTTTCATTCCGTACTTAATGCCAGCCATCAGAATTCGCTCGGTTTCCTCAACGGTAAAGAAACCTTTATCGCAGAAAACATCAATGTAGTCAGTTAGCTCCTCAGCTGCTATTTGAGGAATCATTTCGTTGATAATAAGATCAACGTATTCGCCTTGGCGACCCTTATATTCAGCTGGAACTGCGTGGGCTCCCAAAAATGTTGATTTTATTGTTACCGGGGTTGTGTCTCGTAAACGCTTGATAACCCGAAGCATTTTTATCTCATCCTCAACGGTTAGGCCGTATCCACTTTTAATTTCTACAGCGCCGGTACCGAGTGCAATGATTTCGTTGATTCGTTGGAGCGATTGGTTGTAGAGCTCATCCTCGGAGGTGTTGTGCAGAAGTTTTGCTGAATTGAGAATTCCACCACCTCGCTTGGCAATCTCCTCGTACGATAAGCCACGGATTTTGTCAACGTACTCAATTTCGCGGCTTCCCGCATAAACCAAATGGGTGTGCGAATCGCAGAATGAAGGGAACACCATTCTTCCGGAAGCATCAATAACCTGCCAACTGTTTTCGGGGGTTGGCACTTGGTTCATGGAACCAAAGTTGGAAATTAACCCGTTCTCGATTAGTAAAAAGGCGTTATCGATACAGTTTAGCGTTGACATATCCTTGCCGGCAACCCATGTTTTTGGGTTTTCCTCAACCTGAACGAGTTTCTTAATATTTATAATTAAAATTGACATAACATTGCTGAGTTTGTTGTTGCGAAGGTAATGCATTTGGGTTAAAAGAAAAAAGGGAAAGTGGGTGTAAAAAGAACCATTTTTTTTATCAGATTACTCGTTTCTGGAGTAATAAATAATTGGGGGTATTAAGGGGATAACTCTTTTTGCGAGTAATTTTGATAAGATTCCCTTTAGTTATATATTGCGAAACTTTTTCAAAAAAACTTTGAAACTTTCTAGCTATGGTTAAAGAAAAAAAGAAACGAGAATTTCCCCATACATATGTTATAATATTCTCGCTGATTATAATTAGTGCGCTACTTACGTGGATTGTTCCCGGTGGAGAATTTGAAAGAGAGATTAATACCCTAAAGGATGGAACCCAAAGGGAAGTGATTGTGAAAGATTCGTTTCATTACACCGATAATAACCCTCAAACCTGGCAGATATTTTCTTCGTTCTTTGAAGGCTTTGTCGATAAGGCTGATATTATCGTGTTTATTTTAATGATTGGTGGCGCTTTCTGGATAATGAACGATAGCAAGGCCATTGACGTTGGGATTTTCTACTTCTTGAAGAAAACAAAACGGATTGAACACATAAAGTTCATTAAGTTTCTAGGAATTGACAACATTATTATTTCCTTGATAATGATAATGTTCTCTGTTTTTGGAGCAGTGTTTGGCATGAGCGAGGAAACCATAGCGTTCGTTATTATTTTTGTGCCGCTGGCGCTGTCGATGGGGTACGATTCCATTGTGGGTGTAAACATGTGTTTTGTTGCAGCAGGGTTAGGATTTGCAGGGGCTCTGCTGAATCCTTTCACTATTGGAATTGCTCAGGGGCTTTCAGGAATTCCTCTGTTTACCGGAATTGAATACCGATTATTTGCATGGCTTGTTCTTAATGTTGTTGGAATTATTTATGTGCTGAGGTATGCTAAGAAAGTTAAGAAGAACCCCGAGTCGTCGCCAGTGTTTGAGGAGGATAACGTGAACTGGAGAACCAAGGAGCATATCGATCCGGAGCACATGAAGTACTATACACCGAAGGCAGCGTGGGTTGTTTACGGAGTTATTTCGGTAATTCTGGTGGTTGTGTCGGTATTTAACTTTAAAACAACACTTTCCGTGGGGAATTCAATAACAATAATTCCAATAATTCCAATCTTAGCAGGTTTGTTCGTTGTAGTTGGACCATTCCTGTTGCGCAAGTCCGTACACTTTTTTATAATTAACATACTTCTTTACACCATCCTTTTCCTGATTGTTGGAGTTATGGGGTACGGGTGGTACGTAATGGAGATTGCAACCCTATTCTTTGCCATGGGGATTTTTTCTGGTATTGCGAATAACAAATCGCCAAACCGGATAACAAAACTTTTCCTTGAGGGAGCAAAGGACATTGCTTCGGCCGCATTGATTGTTGGTTTGGCTGGTGGAATAATTATTGTTCTGCAGGAAGGAAAAATTATCGACACAATTCTTTACTCCGTTTCACAATCAATGCAGTCCATGGGCAAAGTTGGCTCGATAGGAGTTATGTATCTGATTCAAACATTCATAAACATAATAATTCCCTCGGGAAGCGCGAAGGCGGCATTAACCATGCCAATAATGGCACCATTCTCCGATTTAATCGGTATTTCGAGGCAGGCAACCGTTGTGGCTTTCCAGTTTGGCGATGGATTCACCAATATGATTACCCCAACCTCCGGGGTGTTAATTGGTGTTTTGGGCGTAGCAAAAATACCCTACGATAAATGGGTTAAGTGGATTACACCGTTTATGATAATTTTGATTATTCTTGGGTTCCTGTTGCTCATTCCTACAGTTACCATGCAGCTGAATGGATTTTAAAGTAGGGGTAAACCAGCTGCTGTAAAAATAATTGGTTGCTATTTATCCCTTTTCTCCTCCAACAATCGGGTTAGATCCAGCATCTCATCGCGGTAGCGGGCAGCTTCCATAAAGTCGAGTTCCTTTGCTGCTGCTTCCATCGATTTTTTTGATTTGAGGATTGCCTTCTCTAACGCTTCAATACTCATGTACTGCACAACCGGATCGGCTGCCACGTTCGCCTTCTCAGGTTCTGTATAGTAGGTTTTTGCTGCTCTTTTTCTTCCGAATTCTTTGCCAAGAATTGCTTTGCGTGCCTTAATAATTTGTTGTGGGGTAATGTCGTTGGCCTCGTTGTACTTCAGCTGTTTCTCCCTTCGGCGGTTTGTTTCATCAATGGTAATGCGCATGGAGTCGGTAATTTTTTCTGCGTACATTATTACCTTCCCGTTTATGTTACGTGCTGCACGACCTGCCGTTTGGGTGAGCGCTCGGGCCGAGCGCAAGAATCCTTCCTTGTCGGCATCGATTATGGCAACCAGCGAAACTTCAGGTAAATCAAGGCCTTCGCGAAGAAGATTAACGCCAACCAGAACATCAAAAACGCCGTTTCTCAAATCCTCCATAATTTCAACCCGCTCAATGGTGTCAACATCGGAGTGGATGTAACGGCAACGAATATCCAGTTTTACTAAATATTTCACCAGCTCCTCGGCCATTCGTTTTGTAAGAGTGGTTACCAGTATGCGCTCATCCTTTTCGGCTCTCATGTTGATTTCGCCCACCAAATCGTCAACCTGTGTGAGGCCGGGACGAACCTCGATTACAGGGTCGAGTAGTCCTGTTGGACGAATGAGCTGCTCAACAACAATTCCCTCGCACTTGGCAAGCTCGTAATCGGCCGGAGTGGCGCTAACGTAAATGGTTTGTCCAACAATACTTTCGAACTCATCGAATTTAAGCGGGCGGTTATCAATGGCTGCCGGAAGTCGAAACCCGTATTCCACCAGGTTCTGTTTCCGGGAATTATCACCGCCATACATGGCTCGTATTTGGGGAAGCGTTACATGACTCTCGTCAATTATGGTGATGTAATCATCGGGGAAGTAATCTAGCAGGCAGAAGGGGCGCATTCCGGGAGGTCGGCCATCAAAATAGCGGGAGTAGTTTTCAATTCCGGGGCAGTAACCCAGCTCCTTAATCATTTCCATGTCGTACTCAACCCGTTGCAGAATTCGCTTGGCTTCCAGTGGCTTCCCAATGTTGTTGAAGTATTCAACCTGTTTTACCAAATCGTCCTGAATGCTTCTTATGGCAGAGTTTATTCGTTCACGAGTTGTTACAAAAATGTTGGCTGGGAAAATGGTAACCTCATCGAGGGTTTCAATTAGGTGACCGTTAATTGGTTCAAACTTTTCGAGGGTTTCAATCTCATCGCCCCAGAAAATTATGCGGTAGGCAAAATCGCCGTAGGCGGCGAAAACGTCAACGGTGTCGCCCTTTACACGGAAAGTTCCGTTCTTAAACTCAACCTCATTGCGCGAGTAGAGGCTATCCACCAGCTTACGAAGGAAAACGTTACGCCCAATTTTTTGTCCAACCTTTATGCTAATGGTATTGCTGTGGAAATCGGCAGGATTGCCAATGCCGTAAAGGCATGAAACCGATGAAACTACAATAACGTCTTTTCGTCCAGAAAGAAGTGAAGAGGTTGCGCTTAGGCGCAGCTTCTCAATCTCCTCGTTTATGGAAAGATCCTTCTCAATGTACGTATCGGTAACCGGGAGGTACGCTTCGGGCTGGTAGTAGTCGTAGTATGAAACGAAGTATTCAACCGCATTGTTTGGGAAAAACGATTTAAACTCGCCGTACAGCTGAGCCGCCAGCGTTTTATTGTGGCTAAGTACCAGCGCGGGCCTGTTCACCTTCGCCAGAACGTTGGCAATGGTAAAGGTTTTTCCCGATCCGGTTACGCCAAGAAGCGTTTGGAACCTATCGCCACTATTTAACCCTTGGGCAAGCTGTTTTATTGCTTCGGGCTGGTCGCCAGTTGGAACAAAATCCGATGTAAGTTCAAAATTCATTCAAATTATTTAAACCATAAAAATAGTAAAATAACGTGATTTAAAGGTAAGTATAATACCATGGTTGGTATGCAGTTGAAAAATAAGGTAATGAGGTTGTATGTGGACTTAATTATTCTAGTTCTTTATTCTTTCGTTCAATAAGTTGTTTTGCATTTTGGCTTGTAACCACTTTCTTTCCCGTTTTCTCTTCAATTTCTTTTCTTGTATTTCCTGCAATAGTCCCACCTTGTTTGGCAATTCTTTGATTTTCTTTGAAATTTCTTGGATTCTTTTCTTTTGAGATTTCAGTTGTGGTTGCTTCTGCAAGCATATTCAGAACCAATTCAAGGTTTGTCATATGGTCACGTAAATTTTCTCTCTTTAACTGCTTGAAATTCTTGTATTGTTTAGTTGTTAACCCACTCCACGCCTTTGTTATTTCATCAGTTAAGATTGCGTATTCTTGCCCTTTTTTTACACCCCTATTATCCCATTCATCGGTTAGTTCTTTACGAACTTCAATGCTTTTAAGTCGTTGATTTATCCAAGATGTGGAATATCCTTTACGCAAGTAGGTTTCCATAAGTCTGTCAATTCCAATCTCAGGGTCTTCAATTTCGTCAATTCTTTCCCTGCCAACTTTTGCCAGCCACAGTTTAAAAGGTTCAGCTTTGGGCGAAGGAATTGATTGAATTAGCCTGAAAAGTTGTTCTGTATCAGCAACATCGGTTTTATAAAATTTACCGTCCGATGATTGCATTTTCAGTTGGTTACAATTTGTAACCAACTCACTTCCTTCTTTTGATAGTCTGTGTTTTAATACTTTCCAGTAATTATTTGGGTTGGGACTTTCGGTTAATATTCCAACGACATCAACTATTGAGAAATACCACTTTTCTTGCTCATCATCCCAGATAGTTCTAATCTGTTTGTCGTTGAATAGTTTTATTGCTGTATCCTTAGCCATAGAATTTGTGTTAAGTTACAAATTTAGGATTTATATCTATGAGTTAAATGAATTGTCAAAACAACTTAAAATTCTCTTAAATATTCTTAGTGGTATTTATATTTAATTTAAAGAACAGGTAATCAGTGTTAAAGTTGTTCTTCCATGCTTGCATACAGTTTTGGTATAAAGCCAACAACAAGAATTCTTAACCATAGTCGCTTATTTATTGTTTGCTGAATTTAAAAAAGGATAGACTATTGTATTAAGTTAATTTTTCTTAGAACGAATTAACTTTAAAATAGCGATGAAAGCATTCGGGTTGAAAAAAATAGAGCAAAAAAAAAGACACTACAGAAGAGTGTCTTTTTAGTTTAAGGTTTGTTGGTTAGGCTAGTTGGCGTACCAAACCGAATCGAAAATATCCTGAACCATCGATTTCTTGAAGTAGTAATCCATGGTTTCAAGTAATGTTTCGGTAACAATTGGTTTGGCAAGGTAGGCGTTGCAACCAGCCTGCAGGCACATTTCCATATCGCCAACAATGGCGCAGGCGGTTTGGGCAATAACCGGAGTTTTAGGGTTGATTTTTTTAATCTGTTCGGTTGCCTCTAAACCGCTTAAGCCTTTCAGGCGTATGTCCATTAGTATCAAGTCAATATCGCTATTGTCCTGTACTAAACTTACCGCTGTTTCGCCATCCTCGGCAACCAGAAGTTTGGCTCCGGTTCGCGAGAGGATAGTTTGCAGCAGCATTAAGCTTGAAGGATCATCTTCAACTACAAGAACTACTTTATCGTTCCACGAGTAATGTTTTGGCATTTTTTAGGGTTTTTCAAAACATGGTGCAAGTTATATTAAAATATTTGAAAACTTCAACTAAAAAATACGATTTTTTAACAATTGGTCAAAAGAAGCTAACAATTCTGAGGATCTATTATATGTGATAAATTGATTTAAAGTATTTATAATTAGACTTATACGCAAAAATATATTTAAAAAAGTTCGGAAAGAGTTTTTTTTTCATCAAAAATATTTTTGGTTTAAACAGCTGTTTACGAAACTTAACCTGCGAAATATTGTTATTCTTAATTAAAACTCCGTAAATTTATTGGTTGTATATTAAGTTTAAAAAACAAAAACCAAAATTGGCCTTTGGATACCAGCAAAGATATTGTTACTAAAAACCTTATAGTTTCCCTATTGTATTTTTTGGGAGCCATTATTTCTTATGCTATAAGCATAGGGAATTTGTACTATTTACCAATATGGTTGCCATTGGGACTAGCAATTGGTTACGCCTTTTTAAATGGGAGGAAAGTTTTATTCGGATTTATAATTTCTTCGTTGGTAGCTCATTTTTTCCTGGGAATAGTTGTTCTAAAATTTCGGGGAGTAGATATCCTTATTTCATTACTTCTTTTTTTCGCTGAGGGGGTACTATTCTATTTTTTTACTTATTTCTGGGAGAAGTTTAGCTGGCAAAACATTTTAGGCAGGAGTTCGAGGGATGTTAACAGGTTTTACCTTTTTATTTTTATTGGGTCGGTTCCGTTGGCAGCAGCATTTGCATTTCCATTGGTAAAATTTCAAGACCAGAGTTTTGTGGCGTCGTTTTTATCCGTTTTCCTTTCGTTGGCAACATCAATACTCGTTTATGTTCCAGCTGTTTTGAGCTATAATTTACTTGCAGAAGAAAAGTTTTTCAAATCCCACAAAGAACGTTTCGTGTTCTTTTTTCTAATAGTTTTAATAGTTTTTATTGGTATTGAAATATTGTGGCACCCTATATTAACTAGCAACCAGAGTGACACATTGTACTATTTTGTTTGTTTTTCAATTCTATTTTACATTTCTGTTCGCTATACCTATAAGGTTTACTCGTTCACTCTTGCAGTATTTGTTCCGCTCTTTCTGTTTTCAGTTTGGATAAACCAGGGTAGTAATACAACTCAACCGTTTCCTTTAGTTTTTGTAGATCCGTTGTTGTTTGTTTTCCTGCTATCGTTAGTTTCGCAGCAGGTGAAAGAAAAAATTTCCTATCAGGAGAAGTCAATTACAGCCAAAGCGTCGGATTACAGCGCCATTGAGGAGGAGGTTGCAAGGCAGGTGGCCGAGTACAAAAGCCTTAACAATAGGTTGTTTGAGGAGATTGAAAAACGTGCCTTAGCTGAGAAAGAGCTCGAGCAAAGTCGTAAATTACTGTTTGAAGCCCAACAGGTAGCCAAAATATCCATTTGGGAGTACTCCTTTCAAACTAAACAGTTTAGCTGGTTGTCGAAGTACGATAGTAGTTTCTACTCTGATATTAATTCTGGAAATATAGAATTATCAGCACTTGCAAATATTATCCACCCCGATGATTTTAAACAAGGAAGTGTTCTTTTCGAACAACTAAGGAAAAAGGAGGGAGAATTTGAAACAGAAATTAGGATTAAGGGAACAGCAGAAACCTTTGGTTTCTTTCTCCTTCGGGGAAAAAGTTTGGCTGAAAAAGGTAGTGTCTCCAGGATTCTAGGACTTATGGTTGATGTAACCGAGCAGAAGAAGATTGAGCTGGAAATTAGGGAGAAGGAGCAGAAGTACCAGGCCCTTTTCGAGTTGAATATTGATCCGGTATGTGTTATTGAAGCCGATAACCTGAGCATTGTTGATGTGAATCCAGCGTTTCTTCAAACTTACGGTTACCAGTACGATGAGCTGATAGGAAAACCTTATACCCTGGTTTCTGCACAACCCGATGAAACAAAAACAGTGGTTGCTTTTGCAAAGCAAAAGGGTTACTACAGGGTTACGCAACGACTTCACAGAAATAAAAGTGGCGAAGAATTTTACGTTGAAGGTAGCCTAATGAGCCATGAGGTGGATGGGAAAATTATGCTGTTCATAATAAGTCACGATATAACTCGGCGTCGTGAAGCTGAAAAGAATTTAGCTGAACGCGAGCAAAAATTCAGGGCATTTTTCGAGTCTGATTTAATTGGAATGGCAGAGGTTTCCATTACGAAGGAATGGATTAGCTTCAACGATAAGTTATGTAGTATTCTTGGATATAGCCAGAAGGAACTTCACAATTACACTTGGGATCAGCTAACACATCCCGACGATTTGGCCACCGAAATTCGTTTGTACAATCAGCTACTTACGCATGAGTCTGATATCTATTCCATCGAGAAACGGTTTATAACAAAAAAATCAACCACAGTTACCTGCAAGGTAACGGTTAAGTCGGTGAAGACGTTAACCGGGAACATTTCTCATTTAATTAAGCTGGTGGAAGATATCAGCGAGCGGAAAAGAGCCGAGAAGGAGCTGATTGAAAGTCGTGCGAAGCTAAGCCATGCTCAGTCGGTTGCCAAGTTGGGAACCATTCGGTTTATTCCGGAATCGAACCTCATTCATCTTTCCGATGAGGCGTACGAAATTCTTGGCTTCGGGAAAAAGAAACCAACACTTACCCGTCGTGACTTTTTTAAAACCATTCTCCCCGATAGCCAAACCCGTTTTGAGGAGCATGTCTGTAATCTGGAGGCAGGCGCCAACGTAGAGGGAAGCCACGAGCAAACCATAATAACTCCCAAAGGCGATATTAGGTACACACTAACTAATTTTGGTAAAATTGTGGATGAGAATGACAAAGTTGTTGAAGTAGTGGCCACGCTGGCAGATATTACCCGCATTAAGCAGGCAGAGATGTCTCTTTTAGAAACCAACGCATTAAAAGATCAGATTCTTTCCATTATTGGCCACGATCTTCGTTCGCCCATCGGTTCAATGAAGCAGCTTATTGATATTTATGCTGATGGCTGGAAGGAGTACGACGTTGAATCGGCTGATTCAATTATTAAAACGCTGCAAGAAACAAGCGGTGAAACCTACAAGTTGCTGGAGAATCTGCTGGAATGGGCCAACTCGCAGCAAAAATCGAACTTTAAACCCGAAAGAACAGATCTTGTTTTACTTGCAGAGCAAGTAATTAAGCTAAGTAAAAGTGTAGCCGATGGCAAGGGAATAACTCTACAGAAGAACCTCCCCGATAAAGCAATGGCCTTTGTTGATGTTGAGATGATAAAAACCATTATAAGGAACCTTATTAGCAACAGCATCAAGTTTACTCCAGCCTCAGGGGTGATAATGGTTACCATTAATGATAAGGATGATAATCATATCGTTTCCATTTCCGATACTGGAGCAGGAATATCGGAAGAAAATATACCGAAACTTTTCGACACGTCAATTTCATTCACTACTCCCGGAACCGAGAACGAGAAGGGCACCGGTTTGGGTCTGAAGCTGGTAAAAAAGTTTGTAGAGAAGAACGGAGGTGAAATTAAGGTTGAATCTATCCTTGGACAGGGAACCGTCTTCTCCTTCTCTGTTCCAAAATACATTGATCACGAGTAGCTATTCCCTTAATGTTTTCATATTTTGGTCTGTTGGCAACCAATTTTTATCTTTACAGCCAAAAATAGCAGCATGAGTTTTCTTACCCTTTTCCTATTAGCAGTAGGTCTATCTTTCGATTCTTTTGCCGTTTCAGTTTCCAGTGGTTTGTTAAAAAAGGAAATCCTATTTTGGCAGGCAGTACGCATTGCGTTTTTTCTGGCACTATTTCAGGCTTTAATGCCTGTTGTAGGTTGGCTTGGAGGCGTAAGCGTGAAGAACTTTATGGAGCCGTTCGATCATTGGATTGCATTCATACTGCTTTCGGGGATTGGTGTGAAAATGATTGTTGAAAGCTTCAAGAATGACGAGGACAAAACAGTAAACCCGCTGGATATTAAGTTTATAATTAGCATTTCAGTAGCTACGAGTATCGATGCCCTGGTGGTTGGTATCAGCTTTGCGCTGATTGAAGTGAATATTGTTGTGGCATTTCTTGTTATTGGAGCTGTTACTTTTGTTGCATCAATGTTAGGAATTCTTTGTGGGAAAAAATCGGGAGGAAAGCTTGGAAAGCGAATGGAAATTCTTGGTGGACTAATCCTTATTGCCATTGGTGCAAAAATCCTAATTCAGCATTTGGCAGCATAAGTTTTATTTTTACTAAAAATGTATGATTATGATTTTAATTTTGCTTTTACTCTTTTACATTTTTACACCGCTTCTTATTCTGCATCTTTGCCATAAATTCCCATTCGTAAACAAGTTGGGTGCCGTGATGGTTGCCTATGGCATTGGACTGCTGGTTGGAAATATTGGAGTTATTCCATCGCTTAGCGAAAGCCTTAATAGCTTGCTTTTAGTAAATCCGAAAATTTCCGCCGATGAGGTTGATGGGTTAATTACTTCAGGAAGTTTGGTAGAATCCGATTTGCTGGCTTTCAAAATATACAAGCTCCGCGATTTGCTGATGACCGTTACCATTCTTCTGGCAATTCCGCTTTTGCTTTTCTCGGCAAATATTAAAGAATGGGCAAAACTGGCCGGTAAAACCTTAATGTCGTTCGTGTTGGGGATGATAGCGGTTCTTTCCGTTATTGTTGCTGGATACTTCATTTTTAAGGGAGCCGGAATAAAGGATTTATGGAAAATTTCGGGTATGCTCGTGGGCGTTTATACTGGCGGAACACCAAACCTTGCCTCCCTAAAGCTTATGCTCGATATTGATGCCAATACCTACATTCTTACTCACACCTACGATTTGGTTGTGGGAGTGGTTTACCTGGCCTTCCTTATGAGCATTGGGCAAAAAATTTTCCACCGTTTTTTACCAAAATTCCCTATTCCTGTTGACGAGGTGAATGTGAAGGATTTAAACGGGAAGGATCCGTTTTGGGGCATTTTTCAGCGCGAAACGTTTTTCCCGCTACTGAAAGCTTACCTTGTGGCAATGGCCATATTTATAGCTGGCGTCGGCTTAAGCATGCTTGTTCCAGAGAAAATGGTTATGGTTGTGGTTATTTTAACCATAACGACTTTGGCAATTCTTGCCTCGCTAATTCCGGCGTTAAACCGAATTGACAAAACGTTCGAATCGGGAATGTACCTCATACTGGTATTCAGCATTGTGGTTTCGTCCATGGCCGATGTGAGAAACTTTGCCGGGCTAACACCCGGATTGTTTGGTTACATCTCGCTGGCCGTTTTTGGTTCGCTGTTCCTTCACGTTTTGCTTTCAAAACTTTTTAAGGTTGACGCCGATACCACCATGATTACCTCTGTAGCATTCATTTGCTCGCCACCGTTTGTTCCTGTAATTGCAGGAGCAATTGGCAACAGGCACGTTATGGTTTCGGGAATAACTATCGGAATTATTGGTTATGCTGTAGGAAACTATCTGGGATTTCTAATTGCGGAGTTACTTCGGATTTTCTAAAACTCTTACTTTCCTAAGCTAACTGAATCCTTTGGGGTGTTGCTGTTGTTCCCATCACCAAGTTCGCTCGTTTCGGTTGTGTCGAAGCACAGGAAAAGCAGCGCGTCGCTTTCGTTAAGCAGAACCCAAAGGTAGTAGAAAGGGTAACCCGTTTCCTCCTCGCTGGCGTGAATATACTCCATTACAACCGATTCGGCCGGATCGTCGGGGTTGGAGTTGCAGTAAACCTTGCTCGAGTAGAAGTCGATTTGGTGAAGACTGTCGCCTTCCGAAAAATCGTAGGCAATATCGCCAATACAAAAGGTTTTATTGGTTTCGTAGCCCTTTACAGTAAAGAATTGTTTCCCCTCGGTATCCTCAACAAAGAAGGCGAAGTAGTAATCGTCGTTAAAGGTTTCTGTAATTTCTGTGGTATCGGTGGGGGTAAGCTGCCAGGCGTTGGTTATTTGGTATAGCGAGTAGAAAGCAATGCTGTCCTGCGACTTGGCTATAAACAGAATACACACGTTCAGAAGAATCAGTGTAACGTATTTTTTCATTGCTTGCTTGTTCAGTAAACGAAAAACGCCTGCAAAGTGCTAAGGCGTTTTTCGTTATGTTATTCTAGAATAGGAAGTTAAAGCCAATGTAGGTTCCGCTGCTGCCATCTCGCTCGTCGAGTGGCCGACCATGGTCAACGGCAATAATAAAGTTCCGGTTCATTACTATTAGAAGTCCAGCTCCCACGCTCATGTGGATGCTTTCCTTGTCGTCGCTGAAAATTTGATTCTGGGTAATGCCTGTACCCACATCACCCGGATCGATGAAGTAACCGCTAAATTCAATGGGTTTAACCACTTGCCCGGCGTCGAAGAAACCGTTTAATGAGAGGTAGAAGTTCTGGTTTATAAACTGGAACTTAACGAACTTCCATCGAAGTTCGAGGTTTGCGTATGCAATGGCATCGCCAACAACACGGTTACGAATAACTCCTCGTAGCGATTTTCCACCGCCAAGCCCCTCGGAGGTTGAACCTCTCAAAATTAGCGTTGTGATGTTGGGTTGAAGGTAGAACGGGCATTTTCCTAGTAGCGTTGCTTGGTACGACAACCTGTAGGCAAACGATAGGCGCTCTGGGAAAAGTGTAAAGTACTGCCTGTGTGTAAGGGTAAACTTCAGGTGTTCGTAATTTTTGCCAATTCCCATGAATGATGGAGCGTAGGCAAAAACTGCTTCGGTCCACATTCCACGGTTCGGATTTGGCTCGTTATCGCGGGTATCGAAAACAATGCCAGCCTTTACGTAGCTTACAAAATCGCCATCTTTCTCGTCTGTTTCAATAAGTCCCCAGTTTACGTAATGGTCGTATAGCGTTAGCGTATCGGGAAGTAGGTTCTCGTCCTTGCCTTCGTTCAGCTTGGCAATGTCAACTGGTGCAATTTGGTAGTTGTACAAACCAACTCCGGCAGCCCAACCAAAATTTTCCATGGGGAGTTTCCCCTGCAAATCCACGCTGTAGCGGAAAAGTTTGCGGTCGTATTTGTAGAAAACGCGCGACATGTAATCGTCGGCCTCGTCATCGGCCCAGGAAGCGTTGTACATTGACTCGTACCCGTTAAACCCGTAAAAATCGTAGGTTTTATCGGTAAGGTAGCTAAGGTCGGTTGTAAAACGAATTCCCGGAATCAGCGTTTTTGAATCGAAGAAAATTCGGTTTATTCCACTTCCTTTGGTAAAGCGCGACCATTCGAGGTAGAGGTTGTGGTTAAAATCGGGGTACCTTGTTCCATCGCCGTAGTTGAAAAGATTTAACAGGGCACCATACTGGAAACCAAGGTCAGAGTCGAACGAAACAACCGGAAGTCCACCAAAATTCCATCCCTTCTTCACTTTCTCCTCTTTCGCTGCTTTTGTCTCTTTGTCTTTCGTTTCTTTCTGAGCAAAAGTGCTGGCGGCAATCAGTAAGCTGAGAGCCAGAGCCAGAGTATTACGAGTAAATTGCATGGTTTAAAGTTTTTGGTTTCTCAAATGTAAGATTTTTATCATTTCTAAACCTAGAACATGAAAAAAAACAGAATCTTTTTTTAGAGAACCGTTTATGGAATTATTGAATCAAATACATCAATAGTATGAATGAATTTGATATTAAACCGTAAATTGCAAACTAATAATCGAAAAGCTATGAAACTACGACTTATTTTACCAATACTTTTGGCTCCTGCTTTGGCATTTGGGCAAAACAGCAGGTCGATTCCGGTTGAATCGAAGGTGAACGAAGTGAAACTTTTTTTGAGCGGAGCTCAGGTTTCGAGGGTTGCAGCCGTTGAAATTCCAGCTGGCACATCGGTAATTGTTCTTGAAAATTTGCCTAGCACCCTCGATGCTTCAACCTACCAGGTTGAGGGGAAAGGGAACTTTACTATTATGTCCATTAAGGAAGGTTTTTCCAATAAGCGCAACTCATTGCCAAAGGAAGCACAGTTGATTAAGGACAGCATTTCGCTTCTTCTCATTCAGAAGGAGGACATTGAAACGCTGAAGAGTTTACTTGAAACCGAGGAGGAGTTTTTAAACCTGAACCGCTCCATTGGCGGACAACAGAACGGAGTAAATGCAACAGATTTGAAGGCTGCTGCGGAATTTTACCGTACACGATTGACCGAGATTCGGAAAGGTATCGTTATTAATAGTAGGAGGATTACCGAGGTTAACCAGCAGATTGAACGGTTGAAAGCCAGGTTGTATCCGTTCACCTCGGGAAGGGTTGCCCTAAACCAGCAGCTTTCAGTAACCGTTTTGGCTGAAAAGCCAACCAAGGCATCAGTAATCGTATCGTACTATACTGCAGCCGCTGGTTGGGTTCCAACGTACGATATTCGTTCTGGCGGTCCCGGAAAGCCCGTTCAGCTTGTGCTGAAAGCATCGGCAAACAACTCAACCGGCGAAAATTGGGAGAATGTTCACTTTACCTACAGCACAGGAAGGCCAACCAGCAACGTGAATCCACCAATCATTAATCCTTGGTACCTGCGTCCAATTCCTCCGCGAACTCCTTCCTCATCAAGTCTAAGGTTAAGTAAAGTTGAGTTTGCCATGGACGAAGATGCATACGAGTTGGAAGAAGTTGCAACCGTAGGTTATATGAACGAGTTTGTTACTACTAGCGAAGCCGTAACGGCAACTGATTACAGCGTTTCAATACCCTACACGCTGGAAACGGGAAGGGAACCCCTTGTGGTAGAAATTGACCGGCAAGAACTTCAGGCAGAATTCGAGTACATTGCAATACCCAAATTAGCGAAAGAGGTTTACCTAATGGCGAATATTGTGAATGCCGACAGGTTGAATCTGCTTTCAGCAAACGCTTCGATATATCTGAACAATGCCTTTACCGGAACCGCAGTGCTGAGCCCCGATATGGCTTCCGACACCATAAGTTTGCCCCTCGGGCAGGATAATGCGGTAACAATTTCGAGGAACAGAATAAGAGAGTTTAAATCGAAGAAAATTATTGGTTCACGCATTGCTGAAACCGTAGGCTGGGAAATAGAGGTTCGTAGCTTAAAATCGGAGCCAATAAATATTAAGGTAACCGACCAAATTCCTGTGTCGACTGATAAATCAATAAAAGTTGAGGCCACGGAGTTGAGTAACGGGTCACTTAACGCGGAGAGCGGTTTGGTTAATTGGAATATCAAACTTGAACCCGGGAAACCACAGAAAATCAGATTTGGTTACAAGGTTGAGTATCCAAAGGAATTGATTTTAAATATTGAGTAGAGTTGGTTTCAATTACTTACTTGACTGTTTGCTAGATTTTTAAAAAGGTTGACTCGGTTTGTACTTTTTCGTAAATTGAGGCCACATTAAACTTTTAACTCATCGTTTTGTTTAACTTCACAAAAAAACGCTAAGCATTTATCTATGTTAGAAAAAATAGTCGATTTCAGCGTAAAGAACAAGCTAATTGTCATCCTTTTTACTTTAACAATCGCAGCGTTTGGTATTTATGCAATTATTCATATTCCCGTAGGAGCGGTACCTGATGTTACCAACAATCAGGTACAGGTAATAACCACAACCGGGAATTTATCAACCTCGGAGGTTGAACAGTATATCACTGCGCCAGTTGAGTTGGAGATGGCAAATCTGCCGGGAGTTGTTGAAATCAGATCGATTTCAAAATTTGGACTTTCGGTTGTAACCATCGTTTTTGATGAGAAGCTGGGAGCATACCTTCCGCGCCAGCTGATAGCTGAGAAAATTAAATCGGCATCGGCAAATATTCCCGAAGGATTTGGAACTCCAGAAATGGGGCCAATTACAACTGGTTTGGGCGAGATTTACCAGTACATCCTCGATGTGAAACCTGAGTTTCAGGATAAGTATTCGCCCATGGATTTGCGAACAATTCAGGATTGGATTGTTCGTCGCCAGCTTTCGGGAATAAAAGGGGTTGTTGAGGTGAACAGCTGGGGCGGTTTCCTAAAGCAGTACGAAGTTGCCATCGATCCAGTTAGGTTGAAAAGTCAGGGAATAACTTTGATGGATGTTTTCGATGCGATGGAATCGAACAACAGCATTTCGGGTGGAGCCTACATCGAAAAAACGTACCAGAGCTACTTTATTCGTGGCGATGGAACTATCAAATCTATTGAGGATATTGAAAATATTGTTGTTGCAAATCGTAAAGGAATTCCGCTTTTAGTAAAGGATGTTGCCGAAGTGCGCTTCGGTTTTGCAAATCGGTACGGCGCAATTACTGCAAATGGCGAAGGCGAAAAGGTTCTTGGCCAGATTATGATGCTAAAGGATGCTAACTCAAAGGAGGTAATCCAGGCTGTTCACGAGCGAGTTGCTGAGGTTCAGCAAAATTTACCCGAGGGGGTTTTCATCAACCCGATACTCGATAGGAGCGATCTGATTTCTAAAACTTCGTTTACCGTTGTTGAAAATCTGGTGCTTGGCTGCTTAATAGTTGTTCTGGTTGTAGTTCTGCTGCTTGGAAATTTCAGATCGGCATTGGTAATTGCTTCCATGATTCCTCTGGCATTGCTTTTCACACTTTCAATGATGTACGTTTTTGGAATCGATGCAAATCTGATGAGTTTGGGAGCGCTCGACTTCGGAATTATTATCGATGGTGCTGTTATCATTGTTGAATTCATTGCAATAAAAGTTAACTCCAGCAAGAAGGAGCTTAGTGAGAGTGATGAAGATGGTAGGAAACGTTTGCTCGATAAAATTTCGTTCGAAGGCGCATCAAAAATGATGAGTTCGGCAATTTTCGGACAGATTATAATTCTTATCGTTTTTATTCCAATACTTTCGCTAAGTGGCGTTGAGGGAAAAATGTTTAAGCCCATGGCTTTATCTTTCAGCTTCGCAATTATTGGAGCCATGATTCTTGGCTTAACCTGGTTGCCGGTTGCCGCTTCACTTTTCCTGAAGCCCGAGAAGAAGCAACGAAAAGGAATTTCCGACTGGTTCATGGGACTTGCGCATCGTTCGTATGCGCCGGTAATAGCATGGTCGTGTCGCCATAAAAGGATTGTTTTGGGTGCAGCATTGGTTTCTCTTATTTTAACCGGATTCGTTTTCTCCCGTATGGGCGGAGAGTTTGTTCCTACGCTCGACGAGGGCGATTTTGTAATTCAACCGGTTCTGAAAACCGGAACTTCGCTCTCCAAAACTGTTGAGATGACAACCCGAATGGAGCAAATACTTATTGATAAATTCCCGGAAGTCGATCAGATTGTTTGCCGCATTGGCGCAGCCGAAGTTCCCACCGATCCCATGTCGATGGAGGAGATTGACATGATTATTCGGTTAAAACCCCGAAAAGAATGGGTTTCAGCACAAAGCAAGGAGGAACTTGCCGATCGTTTTAAGGAGGAACTTTCCATAATTCCCGGAATTGAGTACGAGTTTACGCAACCAATTGAGATGCGTTTCAACGAGCTAATAACCGGCGTGCGAGCCGATATCGCCATAAAAATTTACGGTGAGGATTTGGAATATTTGAACCGAAAAGCTATTGAGGTGAAGAATGCGATTAGCGACATTCCTGGTGCTGCTGATGTTATCCTCGAAAAAACTGCGGGATTACCACAGATGAGCGTTGTTTACAATCGCAAGCGTATTGCATATTACGGACTGAACACAAAAATGCTGAACGAGTACCTTGCCATGGCATTCGGAGGTGAATCGGCAGGTAGCGTTTTTGAAGGCGAAAAACGATTCGATATGGTAATCCGACTCAACAAAAGTAGCAGAGTTGATATCGATAACATTGAGCAGCTGATGGTTCCGCTGGAGAATGGGAAGCAGGTTCCGCTGAAAGAGTTGGCCGAAATTTCGTACACTGAGGGTCCGGCAAAAATCTCGCGCGACAATACCCAACGAAGAGTTGTGGTTAGCGTGAATGTTCGCAATCGCGATTTAAAATCGGTGGTAGAGGATATTCAGAGTAGAATTGATAAGAAAGTGAAATTTGAACCTGGTTACTACATTTCGTATGGTGGTCAGTTTGAAAACCTTCAGAATGCTACAAACCGATTACTCGTGGCAGTTCCCGTAGCGCTTCTGCTGATTTTTGTTTTTCTACACTTCGCATTCAAATCCTTAAAGGATGCAATTATGATTTTTACCGCAGTTCCATTGGCTACTGTTGGTGGAGTTTTCCTTTTGTGGATTAGAGGAATGCCATTCAGCGTTTCGGCCGGAATTGGGTTTATTGCACTTTTCGGAATTGCAGTTCTGAACGGAATAGTTCTTATTGAGCATCTCAAAGAGTTGCTGGCAAAAGGTGAGGTGAAAACCATGCGCGAGCTAATTTTACAAGGAACTCACGATCGATTACGTCCGGTTATGCTCACAGCGGCCGCCGCTGCCATGGGTTTTTTGCCAATGGCAATTTCTACCGGTGCGGGAGCCGAAGTCCAGCGTCCGCTGGCAACAGTTGTAATTGGCGGGTTGGTAACTTCAACCATGCTAACCATGATTGCATTACCTTTAATGTTCGAGATTTTTTACAATGTTGTTGGCTTTAAGATGTGGCCGCCACGATTTATCCGTTCAAAATCAATTCCGCTAACAATTTTGCTGATTTTTATTGCTCCGTTCATTTCGTTTGGGCAGCAAAGAGAAGTAAAACTCGATGAGGCGATTCAAATTGCCATGCAGAATAACAAGGAGATAAAAGCTTATGAATTGATGGTTGACGAGCAACGTGCGTTACGGAAAACCGGCTACAATATTGAGAAAACGAATTTTTACTACTCATTCGATCAGAACAATGTGGCCGATAATGGCTACCCGCTTGGCATATTTGGCGTTGAGCAAACTTTTAGCTTCCCAACTATTTACTCTGCTCAGCGCCGGGCAAATTCGGTAAACATTTCAATTGCTGAAGTTGAATTGGAGAAGCAACGACAAAATCTCACAAAACAGGTATCAAAAACTTATTACCGAATTGTCTACCTTCAGAATAAGTTGAAGGTTTACCAAAAAGTTGATAGCTTATACTCATCTTTTGGCGAGCGATCGGAAAAACGATACGAAAAAGGGGATATCGGCAGAACCGATTTGCTAAATGCAAAAGCGAAGCAGCATCTGGTTCAGGTTGAATCATTAAAGTTGAAACGTGAAATTGAAGTTGCCTACAGCAACCTTAAAACTTTGCTGCAAATTGATGACATTGTTTCGATTCCGTTCGAGGAGCTTGTGCAGATTCCTGTGAACGAATTTGACGTGGTGTCGGTTCCGGAGGTACGGAAAAATCAGCTGCTAACAGATTATCAAAGAGCAATGGTTGGAATTGAACGAAACTCGTTTTTGCCCGATTTCTCCCTCGGATATTTCAATGGAACGAACAGGTACGCCGGAGCACAGAATTACTATGGTTTTGAGGTGGGAGTGGCAATACCTCTGTTTTTTGGGGAGCAGAAAGCCAAAGTGAAAGCCAGCCGAATTGCTCAGAATGTTCAGGAGAACATGCGGTTACATGAAATTTCACGAGTAAACTCAAAATACTACGAGTTGAAGAGTGAACTGGACAAGTTCAGTGAGTCGATTCAATTCTACAATAGTTCAGGCAGGCAACTCTCCGACGAAATCCTGCGATCGTCGCAGCGAAGCTACGAGTTGGGCGAAATGAGTTTTTTTGAATTTGTGTACAGCGTTGAGAACGCCCTGAGTATTAAGCTTGAGTATCTCGATAATTTGACCGATTTCAATAATATTGCACTGGAAATAAATTACATAACTGAATAAATTGGTTTGGTATGAAACGAACTAAATACTTTTTTCTCCTTTTGTTGTCACTGAGTTTTTCTTATCAGGGTTGTAAGCAGTCGGCCGAAACGGAGGAACCTATAGAAGTGAGCGAGGAATTAATTGTTGTTACAAACGAGCAGTTCGAGAGCGATGGAATGATTCTGGGCGAAATCTTCGAAACAAAATTCAGCGAGGATATTTCATGCAACGGGAATATTGTTGCTCCTGCCGGAGAAATGGCACAGGTTGGAATTCCTTTGTCGGGAGTGATTGAAAAAATTAATGTTGGATTGAACCAGAAAGTTTCAGCAGGACAAACATTGTGTACAATAAAATCGATGGAACTTATTGACTTACAGCAACAGTTTGCCGAAACTTCGGCAATGCTGGTTCGCCTAAAATCAGACTTTGAAAGAGCAAAGGCCCTAAAGGCCGATAGCATTGGTTCCAATAAGGAGTTTGTTGCTGTTGAAAGTGAGTTCCTAACCATGAAAGCTCGGGTGCAATCGCTAAAAATGCAGCTTGAAGTATTAGGTGTAAATCCCAATGAAGTTGAAAAAGGAAGCTGGAAAAACTCCTACGAGATAAAATCGCCAGTTGCTGGTTTTGTTACCGATATTGAAATGGTTGTGGGTGAAACAGTGGGACAGGATTCGCGAATTGCCACAGTGGTTGGAACTGACAATTTGTACCTAAAACTTTCGGTTTTCGAGTCGGATATTACTAAGTTGGAAAAAGGACAGGAAGTAGATTTTACATTGATTTCTAATCAACAAATGACTTACAAAGCAAAATTGAGCACAATTGGGAGGGATGTTGATGGGGACTCAAAGTCAATTGTTTGCACCGCAGAAATTATAAATGATGTAAGAGCAAAATTTACACATGGAGCGTTTATTAACGCAAAAATCATATCAGGCGAATACTCTGCAAAATCATTACCTGTTGATGCTTTGGTAAAGGATGGCTCAAATTACTTGGTTTATGTGCTGGCAGAGAAAACAGGCGAAGGTTACTCCTTCAGAAAGCAGAACGTAAAAGTTAATAGGATATCAGGGCAACTTGCCGAGGTAAGCGAATTGGAACCTGGTGTAAAAGTTCTTACAAAGGGAGGTTACAGTTTGGAAGTTGAATAACTTAATAATCAATAGAGTTG
>Ga0209408_1000076_pt1 | contig 79048 bp, 76 predicted proteins | sample AD_UKC107_MetaG_FD_184422 | JGI IMG/M metagenome (GOLD analysis project Ga0209408, IMG submission 184422) | Active sludge microbial communities of municipal wastewater-treating anaerobic digesters from Hong Kong - AD_UKC107_MetaG (SPAdes)... | ecosystem: Engineered > Bioreactor > Anaerobic >... | reverse complement strand
ATTGGACTTACCCCTACAGAACTCGCCAAATCACGCAGGCTCATCCGCGCACCTTTCCTTGCTATCTTTATCCTTTCCCCAACCATAAGCATCCTCCTATATAACATTAACGGTTTACAAATTATCATAATCGGCATATATTGTAAACCGATAAAAAATATATCCGGGAAAGGAGGTGATAATAATGGCAAGAGATACTCACCGGGTAATGCCTCATCCAGATGGAGGGTGGCAAGTGAAACGTGATGGCACTGAACGGGCATCACATCGGACGGATACTCAGGCTGAAGCGATAAGTATTGCAAGGGGAATCAGTCGCAATCAGTCAACTGAACTACAGATCCATAGATCTGATGGAAAGATCAGACAGTCCGATAGTCACGGCCACGATCCATATCCCCCCAAGGGATAGCCATTTGGAGGGCAACATGTTGATGGGTAAAACAATAACGGCCTGATGCCTGTAACATCAGACCGCATGAGTTAGCCTACCTGCCAACAGGGAATCACTGCAGGTCATGGTGGCCTACTGTTAGAGATATCGTATCCTAATACCCACCATAGTTCAAGGTGATTCCCATTTTGCCTTTAATGGCTTTCATTGATCAAGAGGAGGAAGGCATTCAATCAGTCTTATGTTGATGGGTCTTCGTTCTATTTAGAATGGGATCCTTCAATCCCCAATTTGCCAACACTTTGCCAACAGGTTTTTTCGGGCATAACTTATTGAAATTACATTGACACATTCTTCAAAAAAGTGGGTTCGACTCCCACTCCCTCCGCCAAAACAAACCCTGCTCAAGCACGGGAGAGCGGGATCACTCCTCCGCCCCGGCAGGCTCGAATTCCATGACCCCCCTGTCCGACTGGAAATAGATGGAGAGGCGGTCATCCCTGAGCGTGCACGACGATGCATCGTGGAGGGCTTTTGTGTACTGGTCGAACAGCGAGTTCTCAGGGCAGATCATGCGCGTATAGACGAGGTTCCTCATGACCAGGGCATTGCCGGCCATCAGGTAGGTGCCCATGCCTCGGTTGCAGTCCGCAAGCACCGTCACCGTACCGTCAGCAGAGAGGACCAGCGCATACCGCGAAGGATCCTCGGGCTCGATGGCGGTGTTGTCGGAATATCTGATCTGCAGGAGCCTCCACACGGGTCGTGAGACGGAAGGATTGCGCACGAGACGCAAGCCCCCTTCACCCCATACATCGGGATCGAACGTAACTGCAGTGAGCCCTTCGGCATCCACGGCAAAGGTTATGACCACGGGCTCCTCATAGACCTTATCCTTCTGGCCGGTAAGGGTCACCCTCACCTTTTTCCCGAAGCGGTAATCCCAGGTGCCCACTTCCACGACAGGGAGCATGTCGTTCAGAAAGTCCGTGAGCAGTTCTGCCCTCTTGTCCCGGCCAAGCTTAAGTCGTACCAGGCGTCCGGGTGAGTCGGCTGCGGGAAGTCTCGAGCCGTAATACCCATAGATTCCCTCAGGAATGACCAGGCTCACCATGTCTTCCTCGCCCCCCTTGAACCAGGAAGCGCATCCGGCACTTATCAGGGAGAATGCCGCCGCCACAATGACTGCCAAGGCCATCTTTCCCGTCATCCTGTCACCCAGGGACATGCCTGATACCTCCACGATCATTCCTCCATTCTCTCTACCGATGGATAGAGGATGCCACCGTTCTGGTCCGGTTCACCGATCCCGTACGTTCGCATCATCACGGTAAACTCCCTTTCAGGCACCTGCAGCCAGTTCGATTCCCTGTCGGGCCCCGGCGAATTCTTTTGGATGAGGATTTCGACAGAACCGTCAGATCCTGTCTGAAGTCCATCCAGACCGCCGAGGGCAGTGCGCTGTATTCGCCTGGGCAGGGGGCAGAGATCGGCATCAAGCACGGCCAGGGACCATTGGTCCCGGCTCAGTTCCAAGTGGTCCTCGTCGAGGTGCAGTACATATCTACCGGCTCCATTCAGCCTGTTTCCAGCCTCATCGATCCTGCGGACGACCACGGTCGCCCCCCCTGCCAGCGGCTCTCCCAATCCTGCATATGCCGCTACCGACCGTCCGAGGTAGTCCGTGCCGTTCGGATGGGATGCTATGACCGTCCATCCGTCTCTCTTCGGGGTACCCTCCCAGACATGTTTTCTGATCTTGTCCATGCCTTCCTTCATTCCCTGTTCAATCGCCTTCCGAGCCGCAGGACTGAATCCTGTGGTATCGAAGAAACCATTCCGGGCGTCGATGCCGATCCTTGCCATACGGCCGACAATTTCAGTATCCGAAGCAGGGGGTGGTGTGCGCTTCATGAACAGTGCAAGCCTTCCGAAAAACGCCTGCATGTCCATGAGGAGGACCTGCCTCACCGGAGACGTGGGCAGCAGCCCTTCCCCGGTTGCGGACGGTGTTGTCCGTGAGCCCCTGGTGAACCGGGACAGGGGGGTCAGAGAACACCTGCCCATGAAGGTCTCGTGGGTCTCTTTGTCCTGGGGTCCTTCCATCAGCGTACGGCCGAAAATCCATGCCCCATTGGTGGGTGATCTCACCTCAGCCATCCCGGTGGGAAGTCTCCCCTCCCATCCGGGACCGGTAACGGCCCAACACCCCGAGCCCCGTGGAGGAGGTAAACCCTGGACCCGGATGACATCGGCATACGCACCCATGACCTCGAGCATCACCTTTTGTTCCGACACATCCGGCAGACAGAGCACCACGGGTTCCTTTGACAGATCCAGATATCCTGCGAAATATCCCATGGTCCGGTGAGTATCCGGTGAAGCCGCATACACCATGTGGTTCGGAGCACCCAGTACCTGCATGCGGGCCTGCCTGTATGATTCGAGAAGGATCGGTCCGAATCCGTAGACAAAGGCCTCCGCCGCGGTGATCCTGGCCTCGTCTGCAGTGAGGGTGGATGCCGCGTGAAGTGGTTGTATGAATATCAGGGTGAGGGCGATCAGAGGACATACTTCCGTGATAACCCGTTTCAATCTTACTCTTCCTCCTCTATCTCCTGCACGACGATATTGCCTATGCATATTAGTGCGACCATTCCCAGGAGGAGTCAAGCCCGGGTTGTCCACTCAGAAAAAACCATATGAGGACTTGACTCACACCCGCCAAGTGTTGTTAAGATGTGGCGTTCACGGGGCATCGGGTCCTTGCATATACATAGATGCACCATCAGCGGTGGAGAGATGGCCGAGTGGACGAAGGCGTTCGCCTGCTAAGCGAATGTAGGGTCAAAAGCTCTACCGAGGGTTCGAATCCCTCTCTCTCCGCCACCCATCTTAATCTATTAACAGTCATCTGCTCCGGAAAAATATCCTATTCTTTATCTAATGCCGCCCATCTTTGATTTTAGTGTGGGGTCAAGGGTATGTAGATTGCTCACGAGACCCTGATAAGCTGGAGGTTGTATTTGCTTTCCTGCTACTGCTTATCTGTCTTTCACCCTGCACACCTGATCCGGGGTAAGATGAGAGATTGGATCACAGGATTTTCAAGAATCGACAGGAAAGGGGGACAGGGAAGTCCCTGCCCCCTTGAGGTGTTTAGGATTTGCTGACGTTGGATGCCTGAGGCCCCTTCGGCCCTGCAACAATGTCAAAGGTTACACGCTGACCCTCTTCAAGGGATTTAAACCCTTCGCCATTGATAGATGTGTGGTGCACGAAGACATCCTGCCCACCATCTGCTGTAATAAAACCAAAGCCTTTTGAATCGTTAAACCACTTTACCGTTCCTTGTGACATTGAATACCTCATTTTTCCAGATCCCTTCTCCATACCTTGAAGGGCTCTGTTTTGAATTTCTGAAAAAAGAATGTATCATCAGTGAAAGTCTGACGTTCCTAGATGAATTTACAGGCATGTTTGTTCAGGCAAGATTCATTCCGATATATTCATTTTCCAGTTGTGCAGGCACACTAGACAGGTAACGATCAAAGGTCAAGCACTAAATGACTTACTGCAAAATTATCTCGATCCTGATATACCCGAAGGGAAAACTGAGAAGAGTCGGGTTTCGCCCCCCGACCAGTGCATTGCCTGTGGCGGATACTACACCATGCCCTTCTGGAAGCCGTCACGGTATCCTTGTCCCCGGGCATGCCGTTTCGTGTCGGTATCAAAAATAAGGCTCATCCATAGGTTGTGGTCTTTATCAACCCCGAAGCTCCCTCCCTTGTATGCTTTCCGGAGGCCCCGTATGTACCCTGCATAGTAATCCACTTTCTCTGGGTCCGCCTGCTGAATGGACCTTGCTTCTTGCATCTCCTGATCAAACTGTTTCCTCTTCATTGTTCCCCCTCCGGCCCGTCACCACAGCATAGGTGAACATTGTATGCACCTGAAGGAGGATTCCCTCCCCTCTCTCCGCCACCCGTTTTCCCTCCATTTTTCCCTCCAGCGTATGCCTGTACCCGCCGATAAGAAATAGTATCATCAGGGAAGATGAAGAAGGGAGCTCAGGGATGACGAAGAAAGAGATCGTTCGCAGCCTCATCTTGAGTCCGTGTTACCTCAGAATCAAGCTCAAGGACAGAGCCGAACTGGTGCGCAAGCTTTCCCAACGGAAATCGTAAGCACCTTCGGGCTCACATCATCGAGCACGGGTCCACATCGATCCTGAGGTCGGTACCGCCCTCTATCTCCACTTGTTCCAAGGCATCGAGGGCACGGTGAAGACGTCCACGATCCCGCGACCGCAAGACCAGATGCCACCGATAGCGGTTTCTCAGCAGGGAGATCGGCGCTGGGGCGGGGCCTATGACCTCCACCTGCGGTACCTTCACCGATTTTGCCAGTTTCTGAGACACCGTCCTGGCGGTCTTCTCCGTCTCCGAGCTCACCACGCATCGTGCCAGATGCACATATGGAGGAAACCCGGTGGCCCTCCTAACGGCCTGCTCCTGCTCCGCCATGGCCGCGAAATCGTTCCGGGCTATGGCTCCCATGAGGGGATGTTCCGGTATGAGCGTCTGGATGATCACCCGGGTGTCCGCCTTGCGCCTTCCGGCCCGCCCGGCCACCTGGACGATCTGCTGGAAGGTCCTCTCCCCGCTTCTGAAGTCAGGCATGTAGAGCAACTGTTCCGCATGCACCACCCCCACGAGGGTGAGATTAGGGAAATCGTGACCCTTGGCGATCATCTGGGTGCCCACGATGATATCGACCTCCCCTTTGCGTATGGCATCGAGGGATGCGGACAGCTTCCGGGCCGATGTCATCTCGTCCGAGTCCATGCGCAGCAGGCGAACGTCCGGGAATGCCTCCTGCACCGCAGAAAGAACCTTTTCAGTGCCGAGACCGACGGGTCTCATGTCGAGACACCCGCAGAACGGACATATCTCCGGGAGCCTCATGGTGAAACCGCACCAGTGACAGAGCGCCGCTCCCCGGGACCTGTGGTACGTCAGGCTCCTATCACACCTGGTGCAGCGCAGCACCTTGCCGCATCCGGGACACACAAGGGCTGCGGAGAATCCCCTGCGGTTGATGAAGAGCAGCACCTGCTCGCCCCTGGAGAGGGTTCTCCCCATCTCTGCAACAAGGGGCTCCGAAAGGGGTCCGGGGACGTTCCGCATATCCACGACCTCTACCTCGGGCAATGCTGCAGGACCTATCCGCGACGTCATGGTGATGAGCGAAGAACGGCCCATTCTCGCACGCTCGTAGGTCTCCATGCTCGGGGTCGCAGATCCAAGAATCACGCATGCATTGTTGTTGGCTGCCCTGACCATGCACAGGTCGCGGGCATTGTACGGAACCCCGTCATCCTGTTTGTAACTGTGATCGTGCTCCTCGTCCGCCACGATGAGGCCGATGTCTCTCAGAGGCGAGAACACCGCACTCCGCGTACCCAGCACAAACCTCGCCCCGCCATGGACGACCTTCATGAATTCCCGCGCTCGATCCTTCTCTGAAAGCCCGGAATGGAACACCGCCACCTCCATGGGGACACGGCTCTTCACCATTGCTATGGTCTGTGAGGTCAGGGCGATCTCCGGGACCAGGTAGAGGACAGACTTACTACGCCGGATCGCTTCCATGGCAGCGGCGAGGTACACCTCGGTCTTTCCCGAACCCGTGATACCATGGAGCACAAAGCTGTGGAACCTGCCTTCCTCCAGGGCCCGGTTGATCTCTCTGAGGGCTGATAGCTGGTCGGCGGAGTAGTCCACCGGCGCCTGAAGGGCCGGGGGTTGGCCGGGTTCCGAGTCCACGATGCCGATGTGACCCCGTGCCATGAGGTTTTTAATCCGCGAAGAGCTGCCGGGGAACATGCTCCTCAGGACACTCATGGGGATACCCTTTCCGGGAATACTCTCAAGGAGCGCCTGCTGCTGGGGGCTGAGCCTGCCGGGTTCTTTCTCTGTCCTTACCAGAAAAGGGTCTTCAACTGAGACCAGTATCCGCCCTTTCCTGAGATAGGGGGGAAAGGCGAGGGCCATGCAGGGGCCGAAACCGGCATGATAATACCGGGATGTCCAACGGATCAGCTCGATGAGCTCGGCCGGGAGAAAGGCATCCTCATCGAGAACGGACTGGATGTCCTTGAGGACAATACCTTGATCATGTCCTTCTCCGATGGCCACGACCACCCCGATACGCATGGACTTCCTGACCGGTGCCTTGACCCTGGAGCCGACGGAAACGCACAACCCCGTCGGCACCGTATAGGAGAGCACCTTGGGTATATTCGAGAACATGACGACATCGGCGACCACCACAGCCATGAGGGGTACGCTAGCACGGAGGGATAAAGGCATGAAACCATTTTCTTTGACATGCTTGACTCATCAAGCTCTTCCCATTTATATTCACACATACAGGAGAGGGGGGCCTCTTATTGAAGGGTGTCGGTTTGAATCAGATGCTGCGGGACCTGCACGATGCAGACCCTGAAATCAAGAAGATGGCCGCCAAGGCGATCCTCAAAGAAACCCCCGACCCGGCCGAGGTCTTTTCCACGGTGCTTAAGGATGCCGACAGGCCGACCTCGAATGCCGTGTACGACATCCTGTTCGATGCAGAGGCCGATTTCACCGTTCTCTTCAGGAGTGCAACAGAGCATGATGATCCGGGCATACGGGCCAGGGCCATCCGGTATCTGTTCCGCAGAGGGTCCTTCCATCCGCATGACGGAGTAAGGTGGCTCGCAGACGGCGACCCCTATGTACGGAGGAGGGTCATCAGCTACCTCTTCTGGATGAACGATGGTGATTCCCTTCAAGAGGTGGCCCGCCTGTGCACCGAAGACCCGGACGAATCGGTCAGGAAGGACTGTTTGAGACTTATATCGATCTGGGGCTCCGAGGGCGATGTGGGGAAGGTGATCAAGGTCCTGGAAGACACGTCACCCGAGGTGAGGCTGCAGGCGGTGCAGACCTTGAAGAAGCTCACGGGTGAGGATTTCGGGGATCCCCTGAATGCCTCCCCTGAAGAATTCGAGTGGATCGTGGCCAGATGGCAGGGATGGTGGGAGATCATGAGGGAGCGCTCATAGATGGAACAACCGGTATACACAGCCAAGGATTATGCGACGCTGCTGGGCATAACCAAGCCCATGCTGCTCAAGATGGAAACCGAAGGGAAGCTCCCACAGCCCCAGATCAATGACGGAGCCCGTACCTACTACCCCCACGATATCCCCCGGTATCTCAAGGAACTCGGCAAGCCGCCCCTGATATCGACCAGGAGAAGACAGATATTCCTCAACTTCAAGGGAGGAACAGGGAAAACAAGCATCTCCGCCTTTTACGCCTTCCGTCTGGCATACCTCGGGATGAACGTGCTCCTCATCGACCTCGATCCCCAGGGTCACCTTACCCAGTGCCTCGGCATCGACCATGATTCCTTCGATGCCACCCTGTACAGCGCGCTCATCGAGAGGGTGGATATCCGCGACATCATCCTGCCCACCAAGATGGCGAACCTGAAACTCATCCCGGCAAATCTCGACCTTTCTCCCGTGGAGCTTGCCCTGACATCCATGAATGCCCGGGAACAGCGACTGAGAAAGGCCATCGCCACGATCCAGGACGACTACGATGTCATCGTCATGGACGCCTCTCCCTCCATCGGCCTGCTCAACCTGAACGGCATCCTAGCCTGCAACGACCTTTTCGTCCCCGTGCTTGCAGACTTTCTCTCCTACCATGGCCTCAAGATCCTCTTCGAGACCCTGTCCACCATTGAGGAAGACTTCGATTTCATCTTCGAGAACATCTACATCTTCCTGAATAATTACAATGCGTCCCACAACATCTGCCAGAGGGCAAAAGAAGCCCTGGAGACCCACTATAACGGGTACCTCATGAAGACCCTCATCCGCCAGGACATCAAGATCGCTGAGGCTGCGAGCGTGGGCATGCCTATCCATCAGTTTGCACCGAAGAATCGCGGCTCCCTGGATCTCAATGATTTCATCAAGGAGGTTTTCCCGAATCTGCCAATTGTCTTTTGATCGGTTTTATGATTAACGTAAGGGTCAGGTTCACCACCTTGGATATCATCGGTACCATGATACCAATAGATTGATATGAGGAGTTGTTATCCATGAAAGACGGTTTTGACAGAAGCGTTGCCGAGCGCATGCCGAAGATGCAGAAGCGCAGACCGAACAGACCCTGGAATGTGGATCCGGTTCTCATACGACCCCAGGAGGACATGAAGGAGCAGTCCGCCCCTGTTGCCGAGGTTGCACCGAAACCCACCGCCTCGAATCCGGATGTATCGAAGGACACATCTCACGCTGCCATTGCCAAGGCAGTGGAGACCATCGAGGACCTGCACACGGAATTCTCCCAGATCATCTTTGAGAAGAAGGATATCCAGCGCAAGCTCATGGAACATGACCGGGTCATCGAGGAGTATGGCAGGGAGAACACAACCCTGAAGGAGAACCTGGCAGAACTTGAGAAAGCCACCCAGGAACACACACTCATCGAACGTGAGATCACCTTCCTGAACGAGCAGATCGAAGATGCGGACCATTATATCCGGCATGTCGTCGGGATGCTCGAACACAAGAACGCCGACTACGATTCCGAGGTCCTGAAGAACAGGGCCCTCGAAGATCGTCTGGAACGTTTCACCAGCGAAATCCAGGACAAAGCCAAGCTTGATGTCAAAGTATCCATCCTTGAGAAAGACCTGAACTTCTCCACATCACGTATCCATGAACTGGAGAATCAGCTCGAAGAGGAATGGAGAAAGAGGAAACCCCTGGAGGATGAGATCGCCGAACTCAAGACGGCCCTCGACAGGGTCTACTCATCCCTGTCGCATATCCGGCTCAAGGCCAAACGCGAGGTGTATGGATCCTGATACCTCCAAGAAGGTCACCGATCTGATGGGATTGATGGAAGGTATTTCTTCCGACATCGACATCAAGGCTGAGTTGGACGCTATCGTCTCACGGATCGGAACCCTTGAGGACAAGGTTGCGGAACTGACACGGCGCATCGAACGGATAGACAGACTTCAACGGGAAAAACAGGAGATCCTGAAAACGGTCCGCAAGGAACTCAAGAACCTCTTTCCTGCAGGGTCCTGATCCTTATCCCGCCTGACGGGCTCACCTACTTCAATACTGCGATATTGTGCTTCTTGATGAGATCGTGCAATGTCGGCCTGCTTATGTCGAGATCCTGCGCCGCCCTGGAGATATTACCCCCATGCCGCGCAAGGGCGTGCGTGATGGCCGATATCTCGGAGGCGTCGCGGACCGCACGCAGGGTCCGGACTGCCACCCCAACTTCACCGGTATCCTCCAGATCAAGGTCACCGGGCTGGATATGATCACTCTCCGCCATGACAACGGCTCGTTTGATCCTGTTCTGCATCTCACGGACATTGCCCTGCCAGGAGTGCTTCATCATCGCCTCCATGGCTGCGGGGCTGAAGCCCTTGAACCTCGGCCCGATCTCCCTGCTGTAGACATCAAGAAAATATCTGGCCAGCACGGGTATGTCCTCGGGTCGGCCCTTGAGCGGAGGCATGAACAGAGGTACGACATTCAGACGATAGTAGAGGTCCTCCCGGAACCGTTTCTCATCGACGGCCTTTTTCAGGTCCACATTGGTAACGGCGATCACCCTGGCATCTATAGGCAGGGTATCCTTGCCCCCGATGCGTTCGATGGTACCTTCCTGGATAAACCTGAGCAGCTTGACCTGAAGTTGCAGGGGCAGTTCTCCAACCTCGTCCAGGACAACCGTACCCCCCTGGGCCCTCTCGATCTTGCCCACCTGGCGGGCATGGGCCCCGGTGAATGACCCCTTTTCATGCCCGAACAGCTCGCTCTCGATGAGGTTCTCAGGGATGGAACCGCAGTCGATGATCACCAGAGGCATCTCGCTCCGGTCGCTCATGGCGTGGATGGCACGGGCGAGACGCTCCTTTCCCGTCCCGCTCTCACCCTGGATCAGCACGGGATAGTCGGTACGCGCCACCTTCCTGGCCCGTTCGAAGAGGTCCATCATGGGGGCGGTGGTGGCCACCATGCCGTGGAACTGCAGCTCATCTCCCACCATGCACTGCAGCTCGCTCACCTGGCGTTCGAGGTTCGACAGATGGAAGGCCCTCTTGATGACGATCCTGAGCTCCTCAAGATCAACGGGCTTGGTATGAAAATCGTATGCCCCCAGCGAGACGGCCTTCACAGCGTTGTCCTTGTCCGTATTCCCGGTGATCACGATGACCTTGAGGTGCGATCTCGAACCGATCATCTCCTCAAGGAGCCGCAGGCCTTCTTCCGCACTGTCAGGATACGGGGGCAGCCCGAGATCCAGCAGAACCACCAGGGGATTTCGGCTTTCCATGGTATCCGTGGCCTCTGCGGCATTCCCGGCCATGAGGATGTCATACGTATCGCTCAGCCCCCATTTGAGCTGCTTTGCCATGCTCATCTCGTCTTCAACGATCAGAATCTGATCTTTCATGGTTTACAAACCCTCTTCTATCTCAATTTTGTCAGTGTTCCTTCGGTGGCCTGGTCATGCCTTCCCTTCTGCATCTCCCGGCCTTTCCGGAGGCAGCCAGACCGAGAACGTCATTCCACGGCCAGGGTTTCTGCTCACTTCGACCCGGGATCCAAGCTGGTCGGCCATGTTCTTCACCTGCCACAGCCCGAGTCCGGTACCTTTCTTCTTGGTCGTGTGGAATGGCTTGAAGAGCTTTTCCCGCATGAACTCATCTGTCATCCCTGATCCGTTGTCAGAGACGGAAAAGCACGGCGCCCCCCCTTCCATATAGGCGCTGACCGTTATCTTTCCTTGTTTTTCGACGGCCTCGGTGGCATTGACAATGATGTTCTCTAGGATCCTGTCGAGCAAGTCGGGATCGGTGTTCAGTCGTATCGCCTCATCGATGCCCAGAACGAGCTCAATCCCATCGAACCGTGGCTTCAGCCTTGTCATGATGTCATTAAGAAAGGGGCCTACAAGAAAGACCTTGGGGTGTATCTCTTCTGGTTCGGGGATCGTCTGGAGTTTTGCCATGACCTTGTCGATACGCGCCAGGGCCTGACCGATGGTGTCGATCATATCAGCCCTGAACTCCTCCTGGTCCATGTATCTCGGAGCATTCTGGAGGATCAGAGAGAGGTGTCCGGCCGCGTTCTTGAGGTCATGGAGCATAGTGGCTGACATCCTGTTGTAGGTGTCCAGTTCCTTGTTCTCAACAAGCCTTTCGGAAAACCATGCTTTGGTCAGTGCTGAACTCGCCTGGGAAGCGATGGCGGTAAGAAGATCGATGTCATCCTGGCCATAGGGAGTGCCAGGATTCTCTTTGCCCACTGCAATGAAACCCACCAGTTCATTCCCTGCCATCATGCCCACGGCAAATTCAATCTTGTTTTCGTCCAGAAAAGAGGATTGCTGCCGAACCAACTCATCCCACTCCGTGTCTTCCGCCTTCGCAGGGGTTCTTCTCATGAAAAAGTGGTTCCCCCGCAGATAAGCAATGAGTGGATTGGTCTCAAGGAAGGCCCCGCCTCCTACCTGATGAGGGAAGGAAAGGACATTCTTGTAGACATTCCCCCTTCTCAGCCACATGGAGAGCTCCTGTATATACATGCTGTCAAGAATAACCTGGGCAGTGACATCGATGATCTGGTTCTCCTTGAAGGCTATGGACAAGTATCCGCTCAATTCACCCCATTCCTTGCGGTAGTCGTACTTGTTGGCAAAAAAGTGGGTGTTGATGAAGAATCTCACGCGGGACTTCGCCTCGGGTGACAGAAAAAAAATAAAGAGAAGAATCAGTGTAAGAAAGGACAGGAACCCTGCTATCACAAAGGAGGCCTTCATGCCGAGGTGCTGTATCCAGAGAATGACCATTCCGGTCAGGAGCAGATAGGCCCCCATGCTGATAAAGGTGATGGAGTGGTAGACAATATATCGGGATACGAAGATGTCCATATCGAAGAGCTTGAACCGGATGGAGAAGAAGATGAGGAAGGCAATGCCCGCCAGGGTGATCAGTGAACAAAGGAGAAGGATGTCCTGGTTTATGGTGTTGGTGCTGAGCCTATAGATGGCGGCAATGCACAGGGATGCGCCCACTGAGATGGATCCAAGGGCGGGATATTTGAGTATCCTCCTGCTGGGGCCCTGAGAAGACCTGAGAATGTTCTCCATGATCCATATGAATGAGATTGCCCCTGCAAGAAGCAGGAGGGATTGAACCCAGCCGAGCCAGCCGATGGCAACCATACCGGACGGATGGAAGTATGCATAATCCCACCTGTGAAACCAGAGCGCGGCCGCGTAAAGGACGCAAATCACAAAGAGTCCGCGCCGTACGGAAAGAACGAGAAGGCGCTTCCCGGACAAGCTCTTCTCCATGGATATGACCGCCACGATAAAGCAACTGATGGAAGAGAGTTCAAACAGGGATGCGACCTGGATGGCTGCGAGGGAATCGCGAAGATGGAAGAGGAGGTATCCAAGCTCGGTCCCGGCTATACAGAGCAGGCCGCAGGCAATGGCCCTGCCGTGGGAGGCCCCGCTCCGGGAGAGGATCACCAAACCTCCAAGCAGGCTCACCAAGGCAGTAAAGCTATAGATAAAGACAGTCATGGGCTGCATGTGTCATCCTCATATCTAGCAGAAATTTGGAATGTTGTCGAAATATTTTACAGGTTGGTGCAGGTCTATCGGCCAACTAGGATTCATATTGCAATCATCTTTATCATAATTATTGTGTGGTCTTACACCAAGGCTCTGTATCTCATTAACCATGTCCCATGAGGTTTAGAAGGTCTGTATTATTAACTATTAGTTGGCATTTAATAATAGATAGTTATGCACCACGCAAAATGTTACGACACAAAGGAATCTATCAAGTTTTTTTGCAACCTCAAATCAAATATTCATTATCAGCTTGAATTCTTTAATATTATTTTAACTTACAATGGATTAAACCATAATCGGTTTATCCCACCAACCTGAGTTATGAGGATATCTATACATGATAATTAAGTGGATAAAAGAACTGGTGTCGGCGAATTTTACAACCCGAACATTAAATTATGGAATGATTCAGCTTAACTTATTGTATATTCAATATAATTATCAGTTGGCGCTATTATTGCAGATTACTATCACACAAAATAGAACTTTTCGGAGGTTAGTTATGAAAAAGGCATTCGTAACCTATTCAGCAGTAGTGATCTTCATTCTGGGCATCACAGGTGCAGCTTCAGCCCTGAACCTGATTCAGAATGGTGATTTTGAATCAGGCAATCTTGCACCTTGGACTGGAACCCAAGTAAGCGTCGTGAGTGGGCAGGCCTTACTGAATGATAATAACTCGAGTGGCAACTCGAGCTTATCTCAGTCTTTTTACATTACCCCCGGGACATCTGCATTGGATATAAGCTTCCAACTGATCTTCAGTGGATATGACAATGCCTGGCTCTATAACGATGATTTTCTTGCACAGTTATCCCAACTTGTTTCGGTTGAATTTCTTTGGTGGGAATGGACAGAATGGGATGCTACTACCCTTCTCGAAGGGGAGAGCGATAATGGCTTAATGACTTACAACTTTAGCACTCATTTTGTTCTCTCTAGCGATCTTGCCGATGAAAATCCGAATGGTGTACTTGCTTTCTATTTGGATGAAAACAGTGGTTGGTTTGGTGATGGTACAAACACTCAGCTATATCTTGACAATGTCGTGGTCGATGATGGTAACAATGGCACAGCACCGGTCCCCGAGCCGGCAACCCTCCTGCTCCTTGGCAGCGGCCTCCTCGGCTTGGCTGGGTTCCGCAGGAAGTTCAAGTAATTAACTGACCTCACAATTATATATAGATTTGTCAGGTCCGACAGCTTAGGCTGTCGGACCTTTTCTGTTCCAGATACACCTATAAATCCCCAAACATAATCCATGTAAAGAAATCCAACAGAGCTCCTCTCTATCACAATATGCAGATACCTATTTTATATAAATCTTGATATATAATTGATATTATTGGATATATTAATATTTCTACTCGAATATATCACATACATGATACCATTCTAATTCAAATACACCCCCGCCACAGGAGCACCAAACATACGCTTGACGTGTCGTAATAATTTACATGACACCTCGATGCAAGCACCAATCACAACCTATCTATTTGATTTCTTGCATTATTTTATCATGGCCCCGTTATTGCTAAATTAACTTAAAATCATCCAGGAGACAACAGCATGAAAAAAAGCATGTCTTTCTTAGTTGTTATGCTCATCCTTTTCTGCATCACTGGTTCCACCTGGGCACTGCCTGCAAATCTCGGAGACATCCTGAACAATACAGCCGCTTCCCAATACACCGACACCGGCGCCGAGGCAGTCGTTCTCACCGACACCGACGGCTATAATGATGATGCTACTGTATTCCTGTTGCTGGAGCTTGCCGGGTATGCTGGGACCAACAGGGTAGGAATCTATGGTTTCACCTATGATGCTGACGGCAATGTGGTCCTGGGCAACATGCTTCAAGTATTTGCAGGGGTAGACAGCCAGTATGACAGTGTGACCCTTGCCTTTGATCTCGCTTCAGGCACAGTGACAAACAACTCTACCCACATGGTGGCCTCCATCGGCTCAACATTCGGCTTTTATCTATCAACCCAGGATGATTATACCTTCTATACTCACAGCTCGCTGAACCTTGATGATTTTGATCACACCTTGTTGTTTGATACCAGCGACAATACTGTAGGACGACTCCTGGGCTCTGATGTGGTCATAGCTTTCGAAGACCTCTTCGGAGGTGGGGATGGAGATTATAATGACATGGTCATCGGCGTGACCGACGTTGCCCCCGCCCCGGTCCCGGAACCAACAACCCTGATCCTCCTCGGATCTGGCCTCCTCGGCCTTGCGGGATTCCGCAGGAAGAAGAGCTGACCATATACATTTGACAATGATAAAGCTGGCAGCCAGTAAGACTGCCGGCTTTTTTCTGCCACAAGTACATCCCTACAGCGGCCTCCCGACCTGCAGCACCAGCAGCGGCCCTTCCTCGTCCAGATACCCCGGCTGCCTCACCGGCCAGGCTATACCCACCCTGAAGGACGAGAGGTTTCCCCAGGCAACTTCAAATGACGTCACAAGCTCAAGCCCGGCGCCCACCAGGGTATCGTCCAGGCCCATGCTGTCCGCGCACAACCCTGTATCCACGAAGGTTCCCAGCCAGAGACGATGGAGGAAGAGTGGCAGTGTCCCGTGTCCCTGCTGCATGTTCGCCAGCGGCCAGAAGACCTCAATCCCCGTTGTCATGCTCTTGTCCGCTTCCAGCAGGTTCGGCGCAAACCCCCTCACCGGAAAGAGCCGCGACGGCCGTGCAGTGAAGTAACCCTCCCCCACATCTCCGCCTACCCTGAAAGAACCATGTCCCGGGGTGTACCCACCCCAGGTCCTGCCCGCTTCACCATCAACCACGGCATAGATCTCCGAGCCAACAATCCACCGGAAGCCACCGAACAGGGACGTCCTGCCTGCTGAACATGACTCCAGGGATACCCGGAAAAAGAGGCTCTCATAGTTCTTGTCAACACCCAGGACAGCGGACACCTCCGTGTCATCCTCACCAGTGTCCTCAAGGGGTTCGTAGCCCAGGACATCCAGGGACAGGCTCAGCCAGTCAATCGCCTCGGGGGCCCAGGCGAGGCGGCATTCAGATCTTGATTCCTCGGTCCTGGTACTCAGCACAGGGTCCGAGACGAACGGGTAGCGGGTGAGCTGGACGCTCATCTCGTCGAGGCGCACCCCAGCCCTCATGGCAATATAGTCATAGGCGAAGGAGTAGCGGACCCCTGCGTTCACCCCATAATCTGCAGTGACATCATGCCCCCAGGTGGCAAGCCCCACCTGGACATCGGACAGTCCTGCATAGAGATCCGGGGCTATGAAGTTTGGGCAGATGCTGCTCCAGGGCGAATACTCCCGTGAGGGAGGCTCTATCCTCTCCTCTTCCCGACCTGGTTCACTCTGCCCCACAGGAGACGCTTGTACTTCCACCATGTACTCATCGAAGGTCCAACCTTTCTCGGTCAGGCAGAGATATTTCTTTCCCCGGGGCAGGAACGCACCCTTCCCGCACCGGGTGAGCCGGGTCATGTCCGAGGTGTAGAGCTGAAAAGTTCCATCCCTGTTGGACGAAAACACCAGGGCATCCCCCATCCACCACGGATCCGCCTCTATGGATAAACCATCGGTGATACGCAGCCAGGAGCCGTCATACACCCAGATATCCCAGTTACCTCCCGAGTTCCCGGCCACGGCCACACGGCCATGGGTATCCATGACCGGACCCGAGAGTGCAATGACCTGCCCGGGGGCAGGGATGAGCCGTCCCCCCTTCACCTGTGTTTCAAGGATTCCTGCGCCCCTTTCAAAGACTATGAGATGGGGCCTGCTGCCCATCCTCGTAACCGCCACATTCCCTGGACCGGGGTCCCAGATATGGTCCAGGTCCAAGGCCACACTGGACCCGGAACGTGAGTAGCCTATAACCCGCGCAACACCTTCCCGATCATACTCGGATATCCACAGGGTGCTGTTCTCGCCGTAGTACCCATACCTGCCCCTCATCCTCACCCGCTTGATGCCGGGATGGATGCCTGCCTCGTCCCAGGTGATGTAGGGGCTCGGGATGTAGCCGGTGATCGGCACCAGTGCATCCGAACCTTCGATGAGCCCCTTTTCCCTGATGAAGTCCTCCCAAAGTGCGGTCCACTCCTTGCCGAATACCTCTCTCGCCTTGAGCTCGATCTCGATAGGGAGGATGCTCGAACCCTGAGCGTTGAGAAAACGCAGAATAGCCTCCCAGCCATAGATATCATCCAGCCATGCCACGAACGGCTTCCCATAGATCCTGTACCCGAAGTACCCGGGCCAGGCCTCCGGATGGTTGCTCATCTTCGATATGTCGACAGGAACCGGAACCTGCAGGACAGCCTCCTCATAGGGGTCATGCATGTCCTGTTCACGATACTGACAATAGAGCAAGGCAGAAATGCCCTCGAGGAGCCACGGCGGATTGATGAGGTTGGGCGAGGAGACCTCTCCGAAAAATGCATGGAGCGATGTTGGCAGTCCTCCCCGGATAGTGTAGATCCCCTGCAGACACAAGCCCTTGAAGAGAAAGTATGTCCACGGGTCTTGCTCGAGGTATCCATCCTCGAAAACGCTTGGTGCCTTCAGGGGGATGCGTATCCTGCGGTGGGGGATCATGTTGACCCGTGCGTCCGGAAGATCGAGATCACCATCCAGGAGGACATGAACCGGTGTCCTGACGGGCAACCCCTTTTCCCTGAGAAAGGCCGTCATCGCCGGTGCCGCCTCGGCCAATCCGGAGGCGATTTCCTCCTCTCCGGCCGGGTAGCTGATCTCAAGGCCGGCACTGGATATGCTGCGGAGGGTCTGGGCAGAGGATGCCAAACCTATGAACACCATGCACATTCCAAGGAAGACACTCAGAACATACCTCATTGAACATCCATTCTATCGGAGCAAGAGGGAATTCGCAACGATGCATGGAGGCGAAGAGGAGATCCTCCTTCGGGCATCAACCTGGTGTATGCAGGAATGATTCTACCTTGATGTAGGCTGTGCCCTGGAAGAGACAGAGCACTTCTCCCGAGCCGTCCGTGATGTGAACCGTATAGGTGCCGAGTTTGCGATTTCTCGATACCTCGCGGGCCTCGGCGAAGAGCACACCGGTCCTGCCCGCCTTCATGAAGGATATGGTCGCATTGATGGCCACGGCGGATTTCCCCCTGGAGTGAACCGCCGCAGTGAATGCCATGTCCGCCAGGGTGAACAGGACACCTCCATGGACCATGCCAAGGCCGTTGAGATGCCGCTTATCCACGGCCAACCTCAGACGGGCGGAACCCGGACCTGTCTCTATGATTTCTATACCGCAGAGCTCCGCAAAGGCGTCCTTTGTAAAGTATTCCTTCAGGTGTTCGAGAGTTATATGGGCTTCGTGCATGGCCTTTCACGACCCCTCGCGGTCCATATCCTTCAGGCCCCTGATGCGCTCCGGATGTGAATACACACTGAATCGACCATCCTTCACACGGCATACCAGGGTCAGTCCGGCCTCCCGGGCGAGCTCCACCCCGTCGTCAGTGGTGGCGGCCTTGCTGATGATGATGGGTATGCCCGCATTGAGGGCCTTGGATATCATCCCTGCGGGCTGCCTTCCCGTGCACCCGAGCACGCACCGGGACATATCGATCCCCGTCAGGATGCCGCGGCCAACTACCTTGTCCACGGTGTTGTGCCTGCCCACATCGCTGCTCTTGGCAACCATGGATCCGCCGGAGAAGAGCACCGAGCAGTGGGCACCTCCAGTGCGCTCCCAGAGCTCGGATACGATACCGGCCATGACCGTGAAGATATCATCACGATCGATGGTGATATCGGATACGATCCCCCTGAGAATCCTTCCGGTGGACAGTCCCCCGCTCGAACCCGTCGCGACCTCCAACGGCCTGTCAATGACGTTGCCATAGACCATTACCCGGTCTCCATCCACCTCTACACGGTGCACCGACGAGGCCAGCCCCTCACTGATGACAAAACCCGCCCCGAGCTCCCTGAGCTGCGCAGGGCTTGCCACAAGACTCACAATAGCATCGTCATTGAGGAACAGGTGGATCACCCTTTCCCTGCAGACCTCTTCATACCTGCTTCCCCGTCCGCCACCCTGATGGATGACCCCCTCAAGGGGACACAGCATGGAATCGATATCTTCTCTTGAGGTCATGGTTTTCTTCTTCCTGCCAGCTCATAGAGCGCAATGGCGGCTGCCTGGGAGACATTGAGGGAATTGAAGGGCCCTTTCATGGGGATGCTTACCGAGAGGTCCAGTTCGGAGGTCATGACCGGCCTGATGCCGGTGTCCTCTCCTCCGAGGACAAGAGCAAGCCTGTCGAATGCCGGAACCGAACTGACGGGATCATGGGCTCCAGCTTCGAGACCCACAAGCCAGAATCCCTTCTCCTTCAGATCCCGAGCCGTTGCCCTTAGGTTGGTCACCCGGACGATCTTCGCATGTTCTGTGGCCCCTGCGGACGCCTTCACCACGGCAGGGGTCACCGGGGCGGCCCTGTGTTCTGGGATGACAACGGCCGCCCCTGCCAGGGCATATGCCGTCCGGATGATGGAGCCCAGGTTCTGGGGGTCTTCCACCGAGTCGAGGAGCACGACGACCTTGAAATCAAGAATCTCATCGAGATGTGCGTACCGGTAGGGAGAAACCCTGGCGGCCATGCCCTGGTGGTTCTCGGTGCCGGCGATTCTGTCAAGATCGTGCCTGTTCATGACCTGCAGAGGTATCGTACCAGAAAGCTCATTCATCTCGTCCTGATGCTGCGGGAGAGTGAGGACCTCATGGACCGTCCTGCTGCCGGCATTGATCGCCTCGAAGACCGCATTCCTTCCGAAAATGATTTCGACAGTCCCTGTCGCCTTCCGGGAGATATGCTTTCCCCTGTCGTGTCCTGGATGATGCCCATTCGATCTCATGGGACCCAGCTTACCACATATTCGGTCATGGGAGGCACGGGAGAGATGCCCGGATCGGTGACCTTCCATGAACCGGGCAGGCCCATTTCCCTGGCGGCCAGCTCGAAATGACACATGGCGATGCCCATGTCCACCCGCTGCAGGTCGACCTCTCCGAAAAGCAGGGAGTAACCCCTAGTCCTGGCTAGGTAAAAATGCAGAGATCCATCCTTCATCACGACACGCCAGGGCTGCCGGTTCGTCGCTGATGGGCCGAGACGGACCATTTCCAGCGGGAGGGCATATGCTCCGGCGAAGTCGCTCACTCCGGTCGCCCCGAAGTCATCGAGAAAGAAGAGTTCTGAGAAGGGCTTCCGGGATCGGGAGCCCACGCTGAAAACGAAAAGCCTGTCCACCACGGAACGCCTCTCAGCAGCAATACCCACCGGGCTGATGGCCGGGATGATCTCACCCTCCTCCAATCCAATCATGTCTGCGAAGAGGCCCCTATTGAAGGATCCCCCCAACCAGCAGGTGCCGAGCCCGAGCGATGTCATGGCAAGGACCGCGGATTCAAAGAGATAGCCGAAGTCCTCATATCCCCCCTCGGATGGCCTGAGTGCCCCGATAAGAAAGGTCGAGGCACCGGTGACGACTCCATAGGTGCCCTTCACCCTGCCCATGCCCTGTGCCAAAGCATCGGCCAGCACAAGCCTCACCGTCGAGCCGAAGGGTGGACAGTCAAGCCCGGACAGAAAGGACCGTATCCGCTCCTTGTCCTGACCGCTCACCGGATCGGGCCGGTAACTCCGCCACGAGCGCCTGATGCGGATGATGTCGGTTGCCCGTTTCTCATATGAAATCATGCAGCCTCCCTCCATACTATATGATAGCAATGATAGAGTAGGATCCTATATCAGGGTAACGATCACCTTTCTGTCATGGCGGGGACCATCGAACTCACAGAAGAAGATATTCTGCCAGGTACTCAGCAGCAGCCTGCCTTCCTCTACGGGGATAACCTCGGACGGGCCGACGATACCCGCCTTTATATGGGAGTCTCCGTTGCCGTCCTCCCGGTCATGGAGCCACGTGCCTCGAGGGACCAGGGTCCTCAGACAGTTCACCACATCGGTACGGATGTTCGGGTCCCAGTTCTCCTGGATCATGATGGCGGCAGTAGCACCCTGGGCATAGAGCGCACAGAGTTCTTTGTTCCTCCCATGCTCGGTTACGATCGACCTGACCCTATCGGTGATGTCCACGAGCTCTTCACGCTCCCGGGTGGGAAAAGAGACTACGAAGCGCATGGGTAGGCTATAACACCTTCACGCCGACACTTCAAGCCGGGCCGAAAAGGCTGGTGTTCAGATGAATCCTACGTCAACTGCCTGAACAGGTCGGATGTTCCCTATCGGGAAGGGCTCCTCCTCCCGGTCATGAGAAACACCGAAAACAGCCTCGTCCCGCCCCGGGCTGACGGTTTTACTACCTCTGCAGCAGTCCTGTCACGGATTTCACCGAAACCTGCATCCGTCAAGGCCTGCCTCATGAACTCCCTGTCAAAGCCGAAGTGAAACACACCTTCATTACTGCTATGGAACTGCCCATCATCAGGATCAAGGTCGGCAATGCAGAGAAGTCCGGCAGGGGCTGATACCTTCCTGAACTGTTCGAGGAGTGGTCCGATTTCCCTGATATGATGGAAGGTCATACTGCTCACGATCAAATCATAGCTGCCTTCCAGTATCTCGCCCTGTCCGATATCCAGATATCGCGTGCGGACATTCCTCAGGGAGTTCCTTTCGATCTTCGCCCTCAGGACATCGAGCATCCCCTGCGAGCTGTCGACGCCTATTACGGACCGTACAAAAGGCTGCAGTTTCAGCGTCAGAAGACCTGTGCCGCACCCGAAGTCCAGCACGTCCATGTTCGGGCTTAACACGACTTCTTCCGAGATCGCGCGGGCGATATCATCAGCGAGCCTGACCCGCCCTGGGTTATCATCCCAGGAGGATGACTCCCTGTCGAAATCCTTTTTTCCCTTGTTCATCTGCTTCACCACGCCTTCCCTCAGGGGTGATTTTTGTGCACGATGAGACCATCTCCCACGGTCCCCATTGAATCCACTGAACCATTCAGGGCATGTCCTTCCCTGCCTTTTCCCTGAGAGCGACAAAGGCCTTCTCCGCCTGGGTTTGGGTCTCTTCTCTCGAGAAGCTGTTGTCGATGATCATGCTCGCATGGCGTTTCTTCTCCTCGATGGAGATCTGGGCCCGGATTCTTGCCAGCGCTTCTTCGCGGTTTATGGAATCCCTCATCATGAGACGTCTGATCTGCTGGTCTTCGGGACAGTATACCACGATTACCTCGCTCAACCCCTTGTGCATCCCCGTCTCGATGAGGAGCGGCACATCGAGGATCACCACCGCATCGGGGGAGTCCGACCCGATGGTTCTGACATACTCATTCATGACCCGCACTACCTCGGGGTGAACGACCTCTTCGAGCACGGCACGCATCTTTGCATCATTGAATACAAGGTGGCCCAGCCGCTCTCTGTCGATCTCACCGGTAGGCTGGAGAATATCCCGGCCAAAGATCTCCACGATCTTCTCCCAGGCGGGCATGCCCGGCAGCACCACCTCACGGGCCGCCTGGTCCGCATCTACGATGAAGGCACCCAGGTCTCTCAGGATGACCGAGACCGTGGACTTCCCGGTGGCTATAGAGCCTGTAAGCCCGGCAACGAGCATGAGCCCCCCCCTATCACCGACAGATTCCTTCCCGTGGACTCACCGTCCCTACGAAAGGAGAAGAACGATGCACTGTTGCAGCAGGTGCAATACCGCACCTGGTGGATTTGTCCAGGAACGAGTCCCGCACCGAGGGCCTGGCTTATGGCGACGCGGTGGAGGTCCACGTAGAGTTCACCTTCGGCGCAGCGGTCCGGCTCCGTGTGGAGTGCCTGCAGGACTTCACGCCCCACGGCATAGCAGCAGGGTCCGATGGACGGCCCCATGCCGAGGTGGATCTGCCGGGCGCCGAACGACTTCATGCACCCTATAGCCCTGGGGATTATCTCGAGAGCAAGCCCCCTCCATCCGGCATGTACGGCTGCGATCACGGGCATGTCGTCCGCCCACATAAGGACCGGCACGCAGTCGGCGGTCCTCACGCACAGGACCATCGACGGATCAGACGATATCACACCATCCGCTTCGGGGAAGGTGCCGTCAGGGACATCCTCGGCACGGACGATCCGATCCGAGTGGACCTGATTCAGGCATACCACCCTGCTGCCCGGCAGCAGCTCCATGAGACGTTTCCAGGCTGTTTCCGGCCCCCTGTGGAGACCTTCGGTCACTTCCCTTGAACAGAATATCCCCGGCATGGGGAAAGGTATATCGCACACGCCTGCCGGCTGACAAGGAAAAGCCTGATTTTTCGTTATGATGGCAACTGCCCATGGACGGTTTTGCCGCTTGACAATGGACTACCCCGCATGTAAATACTTACCGCTCAAAACTACTTGAATTTGAGGTAACTCATGAAGCGCACATTTCAACCGCACAACACCAGGCGTAAACGTACGCACGGCTTTCTGGTCCGCATGCGCACCAAAGGCGGCAGGCTGGTCATCAACCGGAGGAGAGCCAAGGGACGGAAGCGCCTGTCTGTCTGATGCCGGATGAGAGATTCTCCCCAAGGGAGCGACTGCGCAAGCGGATCGATTTCAAGAGGGCTGAGAAGAACAAGATTGCTCGTCTGGTTACCAAACACCTCATCATCGTAGCCGCACCCAGCGAACACCACCACACCCGGATCGGCATTACGGCGAGCAGGAAAATCGGCGGCGCGGTCAGACGGAACAGGGTGAAAAGGATCTTGCGTGAGATCTACAGGAGAAACAAGGCATCGTTTCCGGCAGGCCACGACCTTATTTTCATTGCAAAAAACGACATGACGGACATAGCCTTCCACGACCTTGCTGAAGAGATCATGAAGGCTATCGGATCAAACACATGGGAAAAACCATCCTCATCGCATTGATACGCCTCTATCAGAAGGCCATCTCCCCGCTGCTGCCCGCTGCATGCAGGTTCTACCCCACATGCTCCGAGTATGCCATACAGGCCATCAGGGTACACGGACCCGTCCGGGGTGTGCTGAAGGCGGCATGGAGGATCATGCGCTGCAATCCCTACTCAAGGGGCGGGTTCGACCCCGTGTAGACATTCCCGGAGATACGATATCATGGATGAAAAACAGAGAACGATGCTTGCACTGGGGCTCACGGCGGTCATACTGATCGCCTGGTTCGCCCTCTTCGACAAGGTGAAGATCGGGAAAGAGACTCCGGGGCCTGCCCAGCAGAAGACAGAAGTGGCCACGAAGAGCGAAGAGGTTCAAACGGCAAAGCCCATGGATGTGTCACCAACGGCAGGAATCAGTCCAGCCAACGCGGAAGACCGCACCATCGTGGTGGACACACCGCTGTATACCGCTGCCTTCTCCACCAGGGGCGCCCGGATCACCTCCTTCAAGCTCAAGAAATATCTCACCACCATGGGGAAGGATGCGCAGCCCGTGGAGGTACTCAAGACTCCCCTGCCCACACTCATCCTGAAAGGCGGATCCAGTGACGCCGACCTCACCTATGTATCAGACAGGAAGGGTTCCATTTCCGTCGGGAACACTCTTGAGGTCGTGGAGTTCCGTACTGAGGCATCGCCCGGCATTACCCTGAGGAAGGTGTTCACCATCGACCCAGGGACCTACGAACTTGGATACCAGACCGTTATCGAGAATCATACCTCCGCACCCATGTCGGCATCCGGTGAGATCCTCTTCGACAACGTCTACCCCCTGGACGAAAAGACCAAGGGATATGCCTTCCAGGGTCCGGTCCTCCTGAACGGCAAGCACCTTGAGGAATTCAAGGTCGACAAGGTCAAGAAGGTGGGGAGCTACCGTGAGTTCACAGGGGAAGTCCAGTGGTTCGGATTCGAGGACAAGTATTTCCTCCAGACCATCATCTCCAAGACCCCGTCGAACACCACGCTGACCATCAAACGCGTCGACGACAAGGTGGTGGAACTCCATTATGCCCTCACACCGGTCACCATCAAGGCCGGGGCATCGTTCACCAGGGACAGCCTGATATTCATCGGCCCCAAGGAGCTGAAAACTCTGAAGGCTGCAGGGTACAACCTCAGCAAGGCACTGGATTTCGGCTTCTTCGACATCATCGCCAAACCTCTGCTCCTGTCCATGAATTGGATTTACCGTTATGCCGGGAGCTACGGATGGACCATCATCATCCTGACCGTCATAATCAAGATCCTGCTCTACCCGCTCACGCTCAAGAGCTTCACCTCCATGAAGGAGCTCCAGAAGATACAACCCCTGATGAAGGAAATCCAGCAGCAGTACAAGGACGACAAGCAGAAGATGAACCAGGAGCTCATGCGGCTCTACCAGGAACACAAGATCAATCCCATGGGCGGATGCCTTCCCATGGTCCTGCAGATCCCCATCCTGTTCGCGCTCTACAAGGTCTTTTATCAGGCCATCGAGCTCAGGCATACCCCGTTCCACATCGTGGGCACATGGTTGCCCGACCTCTCGGCGGCTGATCCTTACTATATCACCCCCATCCTTATGGGCCTAAGCCAGTTCGTCATGCAGAAGATGACGCCGACCACCGGCGACCCCACCCAACAGAAGGTCATGCTCTTCATGCCGGTGCTCTTCACCTTCCTCTTCCTGAAGTTCCCTTGCGGTCTGGTGATATACTGGCTGATAAGCAACCTCCTCTCGATCCTTCAGCAGGCGTACATAAACAGGAAACACGCATAGGAGAGAACCATGGAAGAGGACTACCGGGAGTTTGAAGCCAAGACCGTAGACGAGGCCATCATCCTTGCCATGAAGTCTTTTCATGCGGATTTCGAAGACCTTGAGATCAAGGTGATCTCCGAGGGATCCAAGGGCCTCTTCGGCCTGGTCGGTACAAAATCGGCCAAGGTCATGGCCCGTCGGACCCGGATGCAACCCTTAGAAACGGATGTGATCAGCGATGTGCCGACTGTCGAGCCGCCGAAACCGGAGCCTGCCGCTGAGCAGCGCAGCAGCTTACCTACCCAGGAAATCCTTGTCGAGGCAAAGGACATCGTCCAGGAAATCCTTTCGCGCATGGGAATGCCGTCCGATATCAGGATCCGTGAAGAAGGCATGCTGGAGATCGTGGGTGACGGCTCCGGACTCATTATCGGCAAACGGGGACAGACCCTGGACGCCCTGCAGTTCATCATCAACCGCATCGTGAACAAGAAGAGACAGGAACCCGTGTACATCACTTTGGACACCGAGGGGTACCGTCAGCGGCACGTGAACCATCTCAGGGCCATGGCGTTGAAGATGGGACAGAAGGCGCGGCGTACGGGCCAGTCCGTATCGCTTGAAAAGATGAACCCCTATGACCGCCGGATCATCCACCTTGCTCTGAAGAACGAGAGCGGCCTGAACACCAGGAGTATCGGCGAAGGGGTGTACAAGAAGGTGGTCATCTTACCGAGGAAGGCATCGCGATAGAAACGGATACCATCTATGCCGAATCGACCCCCCGAGGTCACGGCGGCATCAGCGTCATCCGCATCAGCGGAACGCACACCCTCAATATCATCCGTCGGATCAGCTCGCGGAATCAGTTCGTTCCCCACCGGCAAGGCCTTGCCCTGATCAGGGATCAGGAGGGAGTCATCATCGATCAGGCCATGATCGTGTTCCACCCCTGCCCCGGCTCGTACACCGGGGAGGACCTTGCGGAGATCAGCTGCCACGGGAACCCTCTGGTGGTGGACCGCATCATGGACCTCCTCGCCGCGGATGGTCTCGCACGTCTTGCCCGCAGGGGCGAATTCACAAGGCGCGCCTTCGTGAACGGGAAGATGGACCTTGTGCAGGCCGAGGCAGTGGGGGCACTCATCGAATCCATGAGTTCTACCGGCTGTGAGATGGCGCGATCACTCCTTCAGGGCGGTCTATCCACCCAGGTCCGGGCATTACGGGAGGGTATCACCGATCTCCTTGCCGACATCGAGGCCTTTTTCATCACCGAAGACGAACATATTGAGGGGGATGCCATTCTGGAGAGGATACATCCACTGAGTTCGATCATTGACGACCTGCTCAGGGACGCACAGGACTCCGCACGGCTCTATGAGGGTATCGTCACCACCATTGCAGGTCTGCCCAACGTGGGCAAGTCATCTCTCTTCAATGCCATCCTCGGATACGACAGGGCCATCGTCCACCACGAGGAAGGCACTACCAGAGACGTTCTCAGGGAGCACGTGAGGCTGGACGGGATTGATTTCATCTTCCATGACACTGCCGGTATCAGAGAGACCTCTTCCGGTCCCGAGCAGATGGGGATCGACAAGACCATGCAGACCCTGCAGTCCTCGGATCTCCTTCTCTATGTTGTGGATGCCCGGGAAGGTATCCGCCCCCATGAACGGCAGTGGCTGAACCTGGCGGTAAGGACCATCGTGGTGATGAACAAAATCGACCTCGTCACCGGCAGTATATCCGTAGACTCGGAATTCCTCACGGTCCCGATCTCTGCCAAGAACGGAGACGGTATCAGGGACCTGATGGCGGCCATGGGCAGGGCCTTTCATCGCAACCTTACCCCGGTGTTCCTTGACCGGCACCTCCACCTGCTACAGGAAACCTCCGCCAATCTGGCATCGTGCAGGACGGCAATCAGGGAAGGACTCACCCTGGATGTCGTCGCCATTGACCTGAGGCATGCGGCAGAGTATCTTTCCCGGATGATCGGAGAATCCCTCGACGAAGACATCCTCGAGAGAATCTTTTCCCGGTTCTGCATCGGCAAATGATGGACGCCCGGATCACCTCATGGATCAGGGAGCTGAAACGATTCAATCCACAGCTCCACCTCATGGGACCATCCATGCTGGAAGGAATCGAAGGGGAGGTTGAAGTCATGCTGCCTCTTCTCGAGAGCATCCATGAGATGCAGATCGCCGATCTCGGATCGGGTTCGGGATTGCCCGCCATTCCCTTCAAGATCCTCCACCCGCAGACGGAAGTCTTGTTCATCGAGCGGAGCACGAAGAAATGCACCTTCCTGACGCATGTGGTGGAAATCCTCGAACTGACCGGTGTAAAGATCCTTTCCCAGGACCCCCTGCAGGTGGATACCCTCCGATTCGATGCGGTGCTCGCCCGATCGTTCTCGCCGATATCGACGCTGGAAAAGGTATGCCGGAAGACCCTCAGGGATGGGGGAAGGCTGTACTACCTGTTCACCGGAAAACAACCACTCCTCGGGGAAGCCTTTCGCCTCGATGATATCATGTCTGAGGAATCCCGGGGACACCGGATAAACCTTGCGGTCTTTACCCGTCTTCCCTGACGATGGGGATCCTCCTGGATCCTGCCGTGGAGGACATCGGCAGGACCACCTCCAGAATCCCTGCATGGTAGTTCGCTTCAATGCGGTCGAGGTCGAGGGTGTCGGGAAGGTTGAAGGAACGCTTGAACGTGCCGTACTGGCGTTCGATGACATGAAAACTCTCCGCTGTATCCTCGTGTTCGAAAGGCTTCCTGCCGCTGATGGTGAGCACACCGTCGGTGATGTCGAGCGTTATGTCGTCACGCCTGACACCGGGCAGCTCTATCTTGATCGTCAGCGATGCATCGTTCTCATAGATGTCCACGTAGGGAATGAACTGTCCGGGATTCCGTGACAGGCCACTGTCCTTCAGGCTTTCCTCGAACACCCTGTTCATCCGGTCCCGGAGAAACATGAGGTCTCCGTGCAGTGTTCTTTTCTGTATGGTCATTGTCTTACCGGCCATCCCCTACGGCAGCATGAGTTCGACATGGCCGGCCAGGGCCTTCTTGAGCTTGACCTTCACGTTGTTCTCTATCTGACGCACCCGCTCCTTGGATATGTCATACTGCTTTCCGAGATCTTCAAGAGTAAGAGGATTCTCTGCCATGAGACGGTTCCGTGCAATATCACGCTCTCTTGGAGTGAGCTTTTCCAGGGCCGAGTCGATCTGCTTTTTCACAAAGGTCGTCCTCTGTGACTCCATGACCCTGTCCTCAGGGTTCAACCTCGTGTCCGCAAGGAAATCCAGGAAGCTGGTGTCGCTCCCGTCGGTCATGGGGCTGTCCAGCGACTGGTCTCTGTTCGTCAACCTCGATATGATCTCCTCGATCTGGTGCGGGTCGGCGTCGAGCCGTGCAGAGAGCGCTTGGGACTGCTCGGTGATATGTTCATCCATCACATCCTCTTCTGCCGACATCCTGTTGAGACCGTAGAACAGCCTCTTCTGGAGTTTGGTCGTACCCAGCTTTACCTGGGAGAAGAACCTGAGGATATGGTCATGGATCATGGCCTTTATCCACCATACCGCATAGGTCATGAGCCGGTATCCCTTATACGGATCAAACTTCTTCACCGCAATCATCAGCCCTATGGTCCCTTCCTGTATGATATCCTCCAGAGGGAGACCATACCCTGCATAGTCCATGGCGATACGGACGACATTGCGCAGATTTGCGGTGACGAGCCTGTGGGCTGCATCGACGTCACCATGTTCCCACAGTTGCACCGCCAGTTCGAACTCCTCCTCCTTGCTTAACGCCGGTACCCGGTCTAACTTTCCAACGAGCGCTGTTACCGCACTGTTATATTGGGCTGGAAGCTGCATTATTCCTCTTCTCCTTTATTGTGCCAGTAATGAAAAAGCATTTTAAATTCTATCGGTTCCAACAATCCGTAATTTTAGATGAAAAAAACGGTTGAAGGTTTCATCATATCCGGGTAAAAAACGACTCACTCGGAGAATGAATTGATCATGTCATTCAGGGCGATAATCATATCTATTCTTGCGATTGCACTGCTTGGATGCTCACATACGATCCATTATAACTACCCCCCACCACATCCGCCGAGTCAGGTCCTGGACACGGGCTCAATCCAGGAACCTGAAACACCTGCTGAGCAACCCCTCGTAACAATCCAAGAACTCCAGATCCCAGAAAAACCCCAAGAGACTTTCCAGAAAGCACAGGAAGACGAACGACCAGTCGCATGCGAGCCTGATCAGGAAACAATCGTGGAAACGGAAACACCAGGGGTGCGCAGCCCTGAAGACAACAGTGCTCACGATGCCAACCCCCAGGTACAGTACTGGATTGAGCGGCTGTCGGGCAGAGAAAGAAGGACCTTCCAGAGCCAGCTCAAAAGGCTCGATAAGATACGACCCACCATGGAGCGGATCTTCGATGAGCACGGTCTGCCCAAGGACCTTGTGTATCTCTGTCTGGTCGAGAGCGGCGCCAACGCCCATGCGGTATCCTGCTCAGGGGCCACGGGTTACTGGCAGTTCATCCCGGACACTGCAAAGAAATATGGCCTGCAGGTGAACAAGTACGTGGATGAGCGTAAAAATCTTGAGAAATCAACCCGGGCCGCCGCACAATACCTGAAGCACCTCTACGGCCTCTTCGGTGACTGGTACCTCTCGATAGCCGCATACAACGCAGGAGAAGGCGCTGTGATGAGGCTCATGAAGAATGAAGGGATAAAAACCTTCTGGGATATCGACGACTCCATGCCCATCAAGACTGAAACCATCGCATATGTGCCGAAATATATCGCCACTGTCACCATAGCCGGGGACCGCGAGACTTACGGGATGCCGACAATGGAACCGTCTTCACCGGCGATTCCGAAGGGGATGGACGTCAACGAGTACCTCTCCGTCATGGCCAGTGCGGATGGCGGCATGAAAGGGTCGCTGGCTCAAACCAGTCCGGAGATCATGAACGATGCAAATCCCGCAACCCTCGCTGAGATACGGGAGAAGATAAGAAGGGACGCCGACGGTCTATCAGGTTCCGGGGAAGAAGATCAGGCTTCACCTATACGTTACACGATTCGCAAAGGCGATACCCTCTATTCCCTTGCAAAAAAACATTCCACCACAGTGAAGGCCATCGCCAGGGCAAACCACCTCTCGGAGAAACAGAGGCTTCAGGTGGGGAAAACCATCGTGATCCCATCAGAACCCCGAGGGCAGACAGACCAGAAGACTGAGGAGATCCACAAGGTGGTCAAAGGAGAAACACTGGAGGACATCTCTCGAAAGCACGGAGTTCCCGTGAAAGAGATCATCCTCGCCAACAACATCGGGGATCCCAGGAGGATTCGGCCTGACATGCCCCTGGTAATCCCCTCCTCCCAGGTAAGGAATGCCTCGGCCGGCACCACCAAATATACCGTGAAAAAGGGCGATACCCTCTGGGGGATCTCCCGGCAGTTCGAAGTTTCATCCATGGACCTCATGAAATGGAACAAGCTCACCTCCACCGCTCAAATCAGGCCGGGAGATGAGTTGACCATCTATCGACAGTAGTCTTTCCGGAAAAACCCCAGGGACCTCCCTAGTCTTGTACTCATCCTTTCAGAGAGTCATTGAAAACTCCTGTGCTCGATTCTATTATGTGATCGAATATTCATAGGGGTGCCCTTGAATAATGCAAGAGAAAGGAGGATGCATGAAATTCGATCGTGGCTCCTTTATCATCATCATTACCTCCATGCTGATGGCCCTCGGGTCATCAGCAAAGGCTGATGAAAACTGGGAGATCGTAAGTACAGTACCGAACAACCTCTATGCCATCTGGGGGATAGCAGATGATGATATAGTGGCTGCAGGTGAGAACGGCATCATCCTTTATTATGACGGCGCATCATGGGATCAGATCTCAAGCGGAACCCCCCAGACATTGTATGCCCTCTGGGGTGACATTTCCGGGGCAGTTGTCGCTGCAGGAGCTGGAGGGACGATCGTCTCCCTTGAGAATACTGCCTTCTCGTCCATGCAGAGCCCCACTATCCTGAACATTTACGGGCTGTGGGGGGCTGGCTCCGGGATATTCGGCGTCGGCCAGAACGGGTTGACCATTTTCTTCAACGGCAGTTCATGGCAATCCCTGGACAGCCCGACCGGATTCATACTCACGGGCATCTGGGGCAGTGATTCGGACAATATCTTTGCCGTGGGGGAAGCTGGAACAATCATCCACTTCGACGGGGAAACCTGGGAAGAGGTGGCAGATGTTCCGACTAGAAAAAACCTCAACAGCGTCTGGGGTTCTTCTGCATCCGACATATTCGCTGTCGGCGACAATGGAACTATCATTCACTATGACGGAAACACATGGGAATCCATGGTGAGCCCCACGACCCTGAACCTGGAATGTCTATGGGGGAGCGCGGAGGACGACGTGTTTGCATCAGGATATGCCAGCACGGTGCTCCACTACGACGGCGAGTCCTGGGAAGAACTCAGCATGGATCCTTCTGCGGATGTCGATATCCATGCCGTCTGGGGAAGTTATTCGGGGCGGGTGTATTTCTCAGGTGATTCAGGGATCATCATGCTGTATGAGCGAGATGACGCTATCCAGCCCACGGTAATAGCAACAGATCCTGAACAGGGCGAGACCGGGGTCTCGACCAGCACTCTCGTAAGATTCCTCTTCCCCGAGGAGATGTCTTCAGAAACCCTGAACACATCCACCATGACCCTGACATCAGGATCTCTGAGCATTCCCGGGACAGTGGCCTACAATGACCGGATCGCGACGTTCACTCCTGCGGACGATCTCGAGTTTTCAACTCAATACACGGCAACAGTGAATACAGGGGCAGAAGATTTGTCAGGGAACGGGTTGAAACAGGCCTACTCCTGCACGTTCACTACCGAGACAAGCCCCGGGTCCGGGGATACCTCCGGAGGGGGGTGTTTCATCGGCATATCATGTATGTGACAGTGCCGGTATGGGAGGATCACCAGACGAACAGCGTCATCCCTGAGGCGGCAAGGTATTTCAGGATCTCCTGATCGACTTTCTTGAGGAGGATCATGGAGGTGCCTATCCTGACCCCGGGTACTTCCAACTCGGCCCTGCCGCGGGCAACGGCAATCTTCACGGGAGGTCCGTCGAAATCCTGACCGAGGATGTCCAGCACCTCTTCCAGCAGAAGTTCCCGTGTATCTACCACCTCAAAGGACTGCTTCTGGAGCATGACCAGCATCTCCCCCTCGGGCAGGATCTCGGCCAGAATGACCTTATCCACGAGTACGGGCGCCTTGTATGTGATCCTGATGGGACCGCTCTTCATGAGCTCGATCTCCTGGTTGAGCTTATAAGGGATATTGAGATTCTTCAGGAGATCCGGATACGAGTGTTTCAGGTCGACGAGGGGGGCTTCCTTGAGTGCTGCGGCATGCTCGTCCCTGCCCCCTATCTCGATGAGGTCGATGCCGAAATTCCCTGCATAGCGCCGGATAGATTGTGGGGTCTTATTCTCGTCGTCGCCCAGGAGATTGATCACGAAGACATTCCGCCGGGAAAAATCCTTATACACGATCCACTTGCCGAAAAACCTCAGCTTTTCTTCTGATCCCACCAGCAGCGGGCTCGGATTCTTGTTGATCGAAAAGTAGCCGGATACGCTCAGTACCTTGTCCATGAGTCCTTCCAGGTCGCCAGGGGAACCTGATATCACGGTAAAGGAAGGGAAGGCCTTTTCTATGAACTCCTTCATCTCTGGGGTAATCGTGCCGTTCACATCAAAGATGATCTTCCTGCCCGTATCGAGCTCCATGACAGGGATCTCGGATGTGTCGATGGACAGGCTTGTCCCTCCGGAAATCGGCATGAAATATGTACCTGAGTCCCGTTGAATTCCGCCCATGGACTTCAGCGCCGGAAGGACTGACCGCTTCACCTCCCTGACATCCCGTGCTTTTCCCGGAGCACTCGTCCCTCGATCCATCGAAGGAGTCCCCATGGTCTGCTGGGATTGCGCAGAAGGTAACCCCTCTTCTCCTTTCTTCACAGGCACCCCTGCCTTTGGGAGCGCAGCCGATACCGCTTCCTCCCTGGGCTGCTCCACGCCGGCAGATGTCGCTGCTGCCGGGGGGCTTACCGCGGTCTGTTTCTGCTTTACCGCGCTCAGCACCTGTTTTGGTCCCGGAAGCTTGAGCTTCTGGCCCGCCAGTATACGGTCCGGGTCCGTGATCTCGGGATTGAGCTGCTGGATGAGATCAATATACTGCCGGTAAAGGACATCGTCCGGTATCCCGTAAATGTCTTTCAGAATCTTTGCCAGGTGTTCACCCTGTTTGATGACATACTCGTCGGGAGTGACTTCCTTCACCTCAAGCCCTGTCGGGCTTTTCTTCTCTTCAGCCGCAGCCAGAACCGAGCCGACCATAGGGATCTTTACCTTCATCCCCGCATGTATGGTATCCAGACTCGTAATGGTTGGATTCTGAAGCCTGAATTGACGGTACAGATAGGGGAGGTCCTGTTCCTTGGCGTGATATACCTCCATGAGGATCTTGCGAAGGGTGTCGCCCTCCCTCACCACATATTCGCTGGTCTGGGGGGCCTTGACCCTCCGTGCATGCTTGATCAGGGTGATGTCCGCAGCGCTGATGCAGAAAAAACAGCTCATGAGAGCCACCAGCATCATGGATGTCCTGACATGCATCAGAAGACCTCCTTGAGCAGCTGATCATCGTTTTCGTTCTTGCCGGGAGCTGGTACGCTGCCTTCCTTGAACACCTCAAAGCGCGTCTCGGGAGAATCTTCTGCCGATGCCTGGCCGGTCTGTGCATTGATCTTGGCGAACACCACGCCTTCGGGAACCTTGAAATCACGTACCGGCCTGTCCCGTAACGCGGTCGTCATGAAATCGACAAATATGGGGCAGGCGGTCTTTCCCCCGGTTTCCCCATCACCCAGTGATGTCATGCTGTCATACCCAACCCAGACCCCGCACAAAACATCAGGGCTGTATCCGACAAACCATGTGTCCCGGTTGTCGTCACTGGTACCGGTTTTCCCCGCCACCGGTCTCATCAGGGCCTTGGCCCTCCACCCTGTTCCTTCCTGTACCACGTCCTTCAGGATGTCAGTAATGATGAATGCAGTCTGCGCGGGAATCACCCGGGAATCCTGTGCCGGAAGGAGCCCTTCGGGTATGGTCGGATCAGGGATGGGGGGTGGAGCCCGGAAGATCGTTCCTCTGCCGCTCTGAACAACGCTTTCGATCATGTGAGGTTCAAACTTCTGACCGTAGGTGGCGAAGACGGCATATCCCTTGAAAAGATTGTAAGGAGACATGTCACCCGAGCCCAGGGCAAGAGACAGGTCGCGGGGCAGGTTTGCCTGCATGCCGAACCGTCTGAGGTAGGTCAGGGTATAATCCAATCCGATCTCACTGAGGACCTTTATGGTGACTACGTTACGGGACAGCACCAGGCCCGTCCTCAGAGAGGTAGCCCCATAGAACCTGTTTTCGTAGTTCTTGGGTTGCCATGTCTCCTCGTCCGCACCGGCCTTGTAGGTTACAGGGGCATCGAAGATGATGGAAGCCGGAGTCATGCCCTTGTCAATGGCCGCCGCATAGATGAAAGGCTTGATCGCACTGCCGCTCTGCCTCTTGGCGGAAATGGCCCGGTTGAACTGGCTCTGCGAATAATCGATACCTCCTACCATAGCCAGTATCCCCCCCTTGTCCAGATCAAAGGACATGAGGACACCCTGGACGGCAGGCTGCTGGGAGATCACGAACCCCCCGGAAGTATGGCACAGCATGATGAGGTCACCCGGCTTCAGGTGGCTCGAAGGGCTCCATTTTCCCTTGGGGGAAATCCACGCATAGCTCTCAGGTCCGAGTTCAATCCTCCGGGTACCGAGTTTCACGGTCAACGGGGTAAGATTCATGACCTCGGCCCAGTAGAGCTCATAGGGCTCATAGCCCTTCCATTCCAGCTGGTTTGACTGATAGGCGAAGATGCGCTCCTTATCAGACACGCTCATAGGTAAAGCGGTCCCGTCAGGCTGGGTAGTGCCCCTGAAAGGTCCACGGTATTTGCCCTGGCGCATTTCAAGCTCAATGACGCCCTTGCGGACGGCAAGTTTGGCTGCCCGCTGCAGTTCCGGGACGATGGAGGTACGGATGGTGATCCCCTTGCTGAAGATTTCTTCCCCGAACCGCTCGGTCACCAGGGCCTTGGTGTAATCACTGATATAAGGCTGGTCTGTAAACAGGGCGGCTTCCTTTGCCACAATCCTCAACGGCTCCTTGTATGCCTCTTTGGCTTCGACCTCGGTGATGTACCCCTCATTGACCATGCGGCTCAATACATACCACTGCCTACGCTTGCAGGCGGTGAAGTCGTTCAGGGGCGAGTACCTGGCAGGTGCCGGGGCGAGGCCCGCCAGCATGGCCATCTCGGATAGCTCGAGTTCGCGGCATTCCCTGCCGAAGTAGCGGATGCTCGCCGCTTGTACCCCATAGGCACCGCTCCCCAGATAAACACGATCGAGATAGAGGTTCAGGATCTGCTCCTTTGTAAGGGCCTGCTCTATACGAAGTGCCAGTATAATCTCCCTGAGTTTCCTCGTGACGGTTTTTTCCCGGGTGAGCAGGTAGGATCTGACCACCTGCTGGGTGATGGTAGATGCCCCCTGGACATAGGAGTTGGCCTTGATATCCGCGATAAGGGCGCTCAGTATCCTGCGGGGTTCGAGACCGACATGGTCGTAGAAGGTTGAGTCCTCGGCTGAAATGATTGCCTGTTTGAGGGTCAGCGGGACGTTGTGCCCGTTCATTACGATCCGTCCCTCCGGGGGGAAATAAGCGATGGGCGTTCCATCCGCAGCGGTAACCTTACTGAGCTTGGTCGTGTCATCCCCCCTCAATTCCTGCACTGAAGGGAGCCCTTTGAACACCAGCAGATAGGTCCACACCCCCGCGAAGATGATTGCCACAAAACAGACGAGAAGCATGAACTTGAGCCATCTCATAGTGCTTCCTTACATATCAGCATGTGCATGAAATGCAAGTGCAAATACCCTGGAATCATATCTGTGGGCAGCACTGGACGAATCATGAGGGGATATGCTAAGGAGGCATCAATTATTGCGCAGGAGGCTTTTTCATGCCGGGCGACTACAACCCTCAAGCTATCGAGACCAAGTGGCAGGAGATCTGGGAAGACTCCAGGATTTTCAAGGTGGATGTTGATGCAAACAGACAGAAGTACTATCTCCTCGAGATGTTTCCCTATCCCTCAGGCCGCATCCACATGGGCCATGTACGTAACTATACGATCGGTGATGTCGTTGCACGCTACAAGAAGATGAAGGGATTCAACGTACTCCACCCCATGGGATGGGACGCCTTCGGCATGCCTGCAGAGAATGCCGCCATAGCCGGCGGAGTGCATCCGAAGAAATGGACCTATGAGAACATTGAATACATGAAGACCCAGCTCAAACGCCTCGGCTTCAGTTATGACTGGGACCGGGAGATCGCCACCTGCGACCCTGACTATTACCGGTGGGAGCAGCTCTTCTTCATCCAGATGTACGAGAAGGGTCTCGTCTATAAGGACCGCACCTTCCTGAACTGGTGTGACAGCTGTAAGACCGTGCTGGCTAACGAACAGGTGGAAGATGGCCAGTGCTGGCGCTGCGGCACCCAGGTCTTCCTCAGGGAGTACGATCAGTGGTTCTTCAGGATCACCAGATATGCCCAGGAGCTCCTGGACAACATCGAACGGCTGCGGGAAGGATGGCCGGAGCGCGTCCTCATCATGCAGCGCAACTGGATCGGCAGGAGCACGGGATCGCTCATACGATTCCAGATGGAAGGATCGAGCGAGGACATCGAGGTCTTCACCACCCGGCCCGATACCCTCTACGGAGCCACCTTCATGAGCATCGCTCCGGAGCACCCCCTTGCCAAGACCCTTCCTGTCGGAACCGGCCAGGAGGGGGCGGTCAAGGCATTCGTGGGCAAGACATTGAAGGAGGACAAGTTCACGCGGACTTCGGATTCCTACGAGAAGGAGGGTGTGTTCACCGGCAGGTACTGCATCAACCCGCTCACGGGATTCAGGATGCCCATCTATGTGGCCAACTTCGTGCTCTACGACTATGGGACCGGGGCGGTCATGGCCGTGCCTTCCCACGATCAGCGCGATTTCGATTTCGCCAAGAAGTACGGGCTCACCATCATCGTGGTGATCCAGCCGGAGGGGGAAAAACTCGACGGCGAGACCATGGAAGGGGCGTACGAGGGAGAGGGTATCCTGGTGAACTCTCAACAGTTCAACGGGATGAAAAACACGGAGGCCATGAAGGGCATCACCGAATACCTGCAGTCCATGGGCAGGGGAGATTCCACCATCAATTTCAAGCTCCGAGACTGGGGCATTTCCCGTCAGCGTTACTGGGGGGCCCCCATTCCGGTGGTGCACTGTGAGAAGTGTGGAACCGTGCCGGTGAACAAGGAAGATCTCCCCATACTCCTGCCCGACGATGTGAAGCTCACGGGTACGGGTGAATCGCCCATCGCTCAGGTGGATTCGTTCGTGAATACCACCTGCCCCAGGTGTTCCGGCAAGGCCTTGCGGGAGACGGACACCATGGATACCTTCGTGGAATCGTCCTGGTATTTCATCCGCTACTGCAGCCCCAACCATCGGGACAAGGCATTCGACCGCAAAGAGGTCGACTACTGGATGCCGGTGGATCAATACATCGGGGGCATCGAGCATGCGATCCTGCATCTCATGTATTCTCGATTCTACTCCATGGTCCTCAGGGACCTGGGGTATGTCGGATTTGACGAACCTTTTGACCGTCTCCTCACCCAGGGCATGGTCATCAAGGACGGAGCCAAGATGTCCAAGTCCAAGGGCAACGTGGTGGACCCGGAAGACATGATCAACCGTTTCGGCGCAGATGCGACAAGACTTTTCACCCTGTTCGCCGCACCGCCGGAAAAGGACATGGACTGGAGTGACCAGGGTATCGAGGGGACATACCGGTTTCTCAGCCGTCTCTGGCGCCTGGTAACGGAGATCAGGGAGATACCTGGGACATCGTCTGTGGGAGAGGTGCCTTCCTCCATGGTCCCGATCATGCGGAAGACCCACCAGACCATACGGAAGGTCACCGAGGATGTCGACAAGCGCTTCCGGTTCAATACGGCCATTGCCGCGATGATGGAACTGGTCAATGACCTCTACAAGGCAAAGGATACGGCAAAGAGTGAGGTAGAGGTCTCCGTACTCAAGCACTCGGTGGAGCATCTCCTCATAATGCTCTCACCTTTTGTCCCCCACATCGCCGACGAGCTCTGGGAGTCCATGGGGAGGACCGGTCGCCTTTTCGAACACCCATGGCCGGCGTTCGACCAGGCATGGGCGCAGAGTACGGATGTCACCATAGCGGTGCAGGTGGCCGGCAAGCTGAGGGCTACGATCGAGATGCCCAAGGATGCCGAGCAGTCCCTTGTGGAAAACAGGGCGCTTCAAGACGCGAACGTGAAGCGCTTCCTCGAGGGGGTATCCATCCGCAAGGTGATCTATGTGCCGAACAAGATCATTAATTTTATTATTGCTGCTGGTTAACCTGGCATCCTGCAGGTACGGCTTCGTGCCGGAGGGTGCCCGGGGGGTCAAGGATGTCGCCCTCGACCCGACCGTCAACAGGACTCCCCTGAGGGAGGCGGGCATGGTGCTGGATGCACATCTGGAGCAGGCCTTCTCCGATATGGGAATGATTGCATCCGGAAAGCCGTATCATCGTCTCTCATGTTCCATTGTCTCAGCATGGAGGGAAAGGACCACGTCGGGGTCTCTCGCATCTACGGACCGCTACCGGCTCTTCATCAGGGTCCTTGCGAAGCTCAGCGACGGGGCCGGCAAAGTCGTCTGGCAGGAGACCTTTTCGGATCAGGGGACATTCTCCGAGGGGGGGCAGGACGAAGACGCCCTGGAAGAGACCTGCAGGCTGGTGTCGCTCCAGATCGCCCGGGCCGTGGCCGCGTGGGAGCCATGAGCGCACACAAGACGAAGAAGCTCCTTCACAACGCTGTATTCATAGGCATCGAGAGTTTTCTCGTGGAGGAAGAGCTGGGAAGGTTGAAGGGGCGCTTCGAAGGGGATGCGACCATGAACTGGTCGGTCTTCAACGCCGAGGAGAATCCCGATGTGGGGGATATCATAGGCCTGTGCAACACCCTTCCTTTCCTCTCGGAACGACGGGTAGTCATTATTAGAAACGGACACAAGCTCTCAGCACGGCAGATGGACCAGATCTCCTCCTACCTGGAAAATCCATGCGGCTCCACCACCATCATCCTGGTCCTGGAGATGGAGAAGGCCGACAGAGACCTGGCTCGGCTCATCCGGAAGTTTGAAGGCAAGGCGGATGTCGTCAGATTCGAGCCCGTGAAAAACAGGAGCGAACGTATCCGATGGATCATGGAGAGGGCCCTTTTTCACGGGAAAACGATGGAAAAGGACGCAGCCGTACTGCTTGCTGACTTGGCGGGAAACAGCCTGTGGTACCTGGACAGTGAGCTCATGAAGCTCTGTCTCTATGCAGGTCACAGGCCAACCATCACCATCGACGACGTGCACGAAGCAGTCACGAAGACCGTCGAACCGGCGATCTTCACCTTTCTCGATGCACTCTTCGACAGGAAAAAAGATGCCTTGTCCCGTCTCTGCGACATTGAGCAGGCCGGCATCGGTGAGCTCGAGATCATCAGCAGGATCGAGAACTTCATAATCTCCCACTATGTCGTGATCTCAGGAGGGGACTGGAAGAAGATGAAGATCCACGACTATGTGGCGGAAAAAGCGGGCAGAAGAAGATCCCTGTGGAATGGCGCACAGCTCACCTCTCTCCTGAAGGAAATCAGGGGAATTGAACAGAGGTTCAAAACTGGTTCCGTGATAAACGGGTATGCATCGCTGGCCGAGGTGATCGGCGACGTTACCCTTTTCCACAGGAGCGATGCACGTTCACCTGGCAGGACGTAAGCAGGGTCGATCAGGAGATCTGCGCGTTCAGCTTCCTCGTCAGCCTGGATATCCTCCGTGAAGCCGTCCTCCGATGTAAAGCGCCCTTGTTCACGGCGCTGTCCAGGCGAGAAATGGCCTCTTTGGTGAACTCTTTCGCCTTATCGGTGTCCTTCTCGGAAAGAGAAGTGAAAATCTTCTTGATAGTGGTGTTGATGGTTGACTTGTGACCCTTGTTCCTCAAGCGCCGTTTCTCACTCTGCCGTTGCCTCTTCAGGGCCGAAGGATGATTGGCCATGGACTCGATTTCCTCCTTTTTTCGTACAGCTACGAGGTGAATCTTACTATATGGTCGCGGCGCTGCTGTCAAGCCTTTTATGGCTCTCCTGTCACTACCCCTGCTGACGGTGACACGCCACGAAATGACCTTCCTCGACCTTCTCGAGATCCGGCCTCATCTTTGAGCATTCATCCATAGCCCCGGGGCAGCATGAACGATATGCACAGCCGCTGTCCGTCTGCACGTCCGTGACAGCGGGTCCCTGCTGGAGGCGGTCGAGGCCGTACAGCTCTCCTGATACATCGGGCACCGCCTCCATAAGGCATCGGGTATAGGGATGCAGAGGACGGGCAAAGATGCTTCGGGATGGTGCAAGCTCAACGATACGCCCCCGATACATGACGGCTGTGCGGTGGGACAGGTAACCCACCACGGCGAGGTCGTGGGATATGAAGAGATAAGACAGCCTAAGCCGTTCCTGCAGGTCGGTGAGAAGATTGATGACCTGTGCCTGTATGGAGACATCAAGGGCCGAAACCGGCTCGTCGCATATGACCACCTTGGGATTGATCGCCAAGGCACGGGCAATGCAGATCCTCTGCCTCTGGCCGCCGGAGAACTCATGGGGGTACCGCTTCATCATGTCAGGGCTCAGTCCCACCATCTCCACGAGCTGTACGGCACGCTCTCTGATCTCGGAGCGGTTCCCCGTCCTGTGGACGATCATAGGTTCCTCGATGATCGTACGCACCTTTTTCCTCGGATTGAGTGAGCCGAAGGGATCCTGGAAGACTACCTGAAGCCTTCTCCTGATTTTCTTCAGTTTTTCCCCGGCTGCATGGGTAATATCCTCGCCGTCGAAGACGATCCTGCCATGATCCGGCTGTTCGAGCCGCAGGATCAGCTTCCCCAGGGTCGTCTTCCCGCAACCCGATTCTCCCACAAGCCCTAGGGTTTCATTCGGCATGAGATCGAGATCCACACCGTCCACCGCATTGATGATACCCGCAGATCCGCTAAACGCACCCGAGTGGATGGTATAGGATTTCTTGAGTCCCTGGACGGATAGTATGGGATTCATGACCGAGCATACCTCCAGCACCTGACCTTACGGCCTGAACTCGGGTGGAACACGCCGGGATACTCCATGCGACAGATATCCATGACTTCGGGGCAGCGTGGATGGAATGTGCATCCCTGAGGCATATCCCTGAACGTGGGTACGGTGCCGGGGATGGCATGGAGCCGTTCCCCCTTGAATCCGGCGCTGAGCCTCGGCACGGACCGCATCAACCCTTTGGTATAGGGGTGCAGTGGATCCGAGAAGAGTTCTCTGGCCGGGGAATATTCAACCACGTGACCCGTATACATGACGGCCACATCCTGGCATACCTGGGCAACAATGCCGAGATCATGGGTCACCAGAATCACCGAGGTTCCAATCTCAGTCTTGAGGCCGTCCATGAGTCTGAGAATCTGCGCCTGGGTGGTCACGTCAAGAGCAGTGGTCGGTTCGTCTGCTATGAGCAGGGCGGGTTTGCACGCCATGGCCATGGCGATCATGACCCTCTGACACATACCTCCGCTCAGCTGGTGGGGATAGTCGTGTATCCTCTTTTCAGGCCGGGAGATACCGACCAAACCGAGCATATCCACCACTGCTGCAAGGGCTTCTCTCCTATTGCCTGCCCGTTCACGCTGGTGGAGGAGGATCACCTCCGCGATCTGAGAGCCGATGGTAAATACCGGATTCAGCGAAGTCATGGGCTCCTGAAAGATCATGGATATCTTGTTCCCCCGGATGGAACGCATGTTTTCATCATCGAGGCCGAGCAGGTCCATGCCCTGAAAAACGATCCTGCCCCTGGTGATCCTCCCCGGGGGGTCTGGAATAAGCCGGAGAATGGACAGGGCAAGCACGGTCTTTCCACACCCAGACTCACCAACAATCCCCAGGGTGCTCCCGGTTCTGAGAGCCAGGTCAACTCCGTCCACAGCCTTTACTATCCCTTCGGGGGTAGTAAATTGTGTGTGCAGATCATGAATCTCCAGGAGGAACTGCCCTTTCCTTGGAACGGTGCGTACTTCTCCCCTCATGACGTCATGGTAGATGTTCATACATAGAGGTTTATATCAGAAGTGCCTCAATGTTGGCAGGGGCAAAAACCGGGATGGCGACCAAGTCCCCGGAACTCTAGAAAAGCACCCTCCTCTGACCATCCTCGAGCAGAAACTGCACCTGACTCACCCCTTCCCGTGATCGGAGAACCCGGGCGACATCCTCATGGAATCTCTCCGAAACGGGGTGAAGAATAGATACCGGTCTGCCTCCTGAATCACGGGTGTATCGCAGAGAGGCTATATGCCCTGCCACCACTGCATAGCCGCATCCGGAGGTACCACAGCAGGCCCTGTCTGTAACAGCACACCCCACCAGATACAGGATCCGACCCAGAGGGTGATCAAGTATCTCCTCCTTGATGAAGAGATAATGTCCGCCTATGGCCTCGACTTCCTCCCCCAGCCGTGGGTGGTGAAACTCCATGGACCCTCCCTGGATTTATCCACTCTATCCTTTGAATCTTTCAGGAGAACCTGGTTGCATTCTGATGCCTCTACACGCGTTCTCCCCTTCCTGTAAACTGCGGAGTGGCCGTCGGTTCATTCGTGTGACTTCTTCCTCAATAAATTTGTTCCTATTGTCAAGCTGTTCGTCCAATCTCACCGATCCGTCCAATCTTGTATTCTCGGGAAAATCCGGTTAAAGTTTGTATACCTGTCCACCGATGAACCATATATCATGGCCTATGACCGGTATTGTACTACCCTCAGAAAGGTTTGATAAGACATGAGCCTATTTGACAAGTTCTTCGGGCGCAATAAGGCATCCAGGGAGATTACCACCTGTGAGGGTGCCCTCGAAAAGCGACCGAATGATACCATGATCCTCAAAAAGCTGGGTGACCTCTACCTCAAGGCGGAAAATTTCAAGAACGCATCGGAGATCTATGTCCGGCTGGGAGAGATCTATAATGAGAAGGGCTTCTATCCGAAGGCTATTGCCCTGTATAAACAGGCCATCAAGATCAATCCTCTCTGGGAAGGGCCCTATGAAAAACTTGCCGAACTCTATAAGGTTCAGGGTTTTTCCCGGGAGGCCGCCACACAGTATATTAAACTCTCTGAAATGCTGGAACAGAGCGGAAACAGTGTTGAGGCCACCATATACATGCAGAAGGCTGCCGAGCTCGATCTGGCCATTACTCAGGTGAGCAAGAAGGCCCATTCCTTCAAGGTGAAGGAAAAGGGCATGAATGAACCGGTTCCCAAGACCGCACCCAAGCCGGAGGTCGAACGAACTGATTTCTACGATCTCACTAAGGAGTTGGACACCCAGCTGGACAAGGAACTGGAGGAGTTTTCCATCGATGAGTCTTGTGATGATACCGTGGACACCACCGGGGTGGAATCAGTATTCAGGGCCATTCAGGAGAATGCATCCAGGGAAGGCAAAGACGATCCCCTCTTCCAGTACAATATGGGACTTGCCTACCGGGAAACAGGCCTGCTGGATGAGGCCGTTGAAGCATTCAAGAAAGTGATCGGGACAGGAGACAAGTTGTATGACGCCTATGTCATGCTCGGGGTAACATACCGGGAGAAGGGTCTTTTCCATGAATCACTGGACTCCCTGCGTCAGGCGGTATCGCTGGAAGAAGCCTCAACAGAGATGAAGGTTGGTATCCTCTATGAGATAGCACAGACCTACAAGGCACTGGGAGACAACTCGAACGCCTTGTCAATCTTCCGGGAGATACAGAAGGACCACAGAGACTTCAAAGATGTTGAGCTTGAAATCATCCGGCTTGCCGGTGGAGGATAACATGGCTGTCATCAACTATTCCAAGAAGGAAATTTCTGCAAAAATCGTCTACTACGGCCCTTCCCTGTGCGGGAAGACCACCAATATCCAGTCCATCTATGCCAGCATAAAACCTGATCAGAAAGGCAAGCTTGTCTCCCTCGCCACTGAAGCAGACCGTACCTTGTTCTTTGACTTTCTCCCCATCGAGATCGCCAACATCAGGGGGTTCAAGACAAGGCTCCACTTCTACACGGTACCCGGTCAGGTTTATTATAACTCCACGCGGAGAGCCGTTCTCACAGGCGTTGACGGTCTCGTATTCGTAGCCGATTCACAGCGGGACAAGATGGAGGAGAATATTGAAAGCCTCAACAACCTGGAAGAGAACCTGAACTACTACGGCAAGAGCATGAAGACGATCCCCCTGGTGATCCAGTATAACAAACGCGACCTGCCGGATGTAACTCCCGTGTCGGAAATGGAGCAGATCATCAACCCTTACGGTTACCCATCATTCGAGGCTGTTGCACCTACCGGAGAGGGTGTTCTTGCAACACTTACCAAGGTTACCAAGCTGGTGCTCCAGCACATAGAGATGGGAACAAGCGGTAAACAGCAGAGGCCTGGAGCGGTACCCCAGGCCAAGCCTACTGTTTCCACGCCATTTACCCAGCAACCCGCGGCAGCCAGCAGGCCATCCAATGGAGAACCCGCCCCTGCCCGTCACCTGGAACCATCCCCAGATCTGTCTCGATATGAAGAACCATCACCTATCCAGCAACAAGGACATTCGCCCGATCTGTCAACCTATGACGAACCATCGCCCATGCGCCGGACGGAGCCCGAGCCCGACATGTCCCTGTACGATGAATCAGAACCCCGTATTGATGCAAGCACGCATACTGCAGTAGGAAGGATCCACATCGTGGGCACGGATAATGCAGAAATTATCTCTGCAAATGCCGTAAGCATACCCATACGGGTAAAGATTGAGGGCGATACAAAGGTATACAGGATGGATCTGGCCATTAAGCTTGATGGGTTCAAGCCGGAGGGATAAGGATTTGCAAGGGGCAGCGGTATTCACAGGGTTACTCCCCGTCCGAGCCATTGGAGATGTCCCTCTATCCTGGCCGGTCATCAGTACCTTCCTCGGCAACAGTTACTTTTTTGTTATTGCAACGACGCTATTGTCTCTTTTTCTGGTGGGTATTTGCCTCCTCTTCAAGTACACCCCGCTGATGCTGAACGACATCAGAAATGCAACGAATAATGACCTGCCTGAGAGCGGCATTATCGCATGGATGATATTCATCTTCTCTGTTCCTCTCTTCTTTGACGTAGGCCCCATGATCCTCCTGCTCTGGTGGTTGCTCCTGCTGTGGGGTTACATGATAAAGACAGAGAAGCGTATCATGTACTTCTTCCTCTTCCTTATACTTATATCCAGCTGGATTGCCCATGTTGGTGCGGGCTTCCTTACCTATACGGACACCCAGGTGAACCGCCAGATCTACACTTCGGAACGCGGACTGGCCGACGATGAAGATATCCAATCCATCGCCTCCTGGATTCGAACACACCCTGCCGATGCAGAACCCTTGAATACCATGGCCCTTCATGAGCTCGGCAGAGCTAATTATGGCGAGGCCATACGGCTTCTCAACCTCGGCATCGACCTGGAACCGAACAACGCCAGGTATTATAACCATCTCGCCATTGCGCTGCATGGAACCGGTAAAAGCAAAGAAGCGCTCAAGGCATTTCAGAACGCCATAACCCTCATGCCTGGCAATATGGTCTACCATTACAATGTGAGCAGGCTTTATCAGTCGACATATAACTTCTATGAAGGGGAAAAGGCCATTGCAGCTGCAAGCGGGATAGATGCTGAAGGAGTAAGGCACCTTCTTGATAGAGAAAATGCACTGGGCAAGACCCGCTATATCGTAGAGACAACTCCGCTGACTCGGCAGCTCTCCCGGCAGATGAGGCCTTCGGACGGTCTCAAATCTTCGGCAGATGCACTGTGGTCTTTCTCCTTTGGCCTTGTTCCCAGGAAGATGTCCCTGTATTTCGGACTTGGACTCTTTGTCGTGCTTATCCTGATGAGTTACATTCCTGAAGAAAAATTTTCCAAACAGTGCAGCCGCTGCGGCAAGCTGTACTACTCGGGATCCAGCACCAAATACGGAAACCCCATGTGCCTCCAGTGCTCATGGATCGATACACGGGTGAAAAAGCAGGGCAATACCATCCTCCACCACAAAACCGAAGAGATCAGGAAGTTCAAGACATTGAGTTATCGCAAGCTGATCCGGCTCGAGATGGCACTGCCCGGCCTTGGCTCGCTCATGAGCCACCGGACCGGAACCGCTGTCACCCGCATCACCGTCCTGAGCCTTTCACTCATTGCGATTATCACCGGCGGCGATTTCCTCGTTTCCTTCATCCCGGTTGAAACCAACCTATTCATGATCATCCGGATCCTGGGAGTCGTCTGCCTCGGCCTCCTGATACTGAGGGCCTACAAGGCGCCTCCTATAAGATACGGGGTGTAACCATGGCTCTACTCGGGACACTCAAGGGATTCGGGGTTACGGAGATATTCCAACTCATCTCTCAGCAGATGAAGACCGGCTCCCTGGTGCTGTCATCGTCAAAGGCAAACATAACCATTTCCTTCGAAAACGGCATCATCGTAGGCATCGCCTCGGACCAGTGGGAAAGGGATCCAAGAGCTGACGTGCTCCTCAAAGCGGATTGTATCCACGAGAAAGACCTCAAAGCAGCCATTGAGAACGAAAAAAAGAATTCCCAGAGCTGGCATGAAATCCTGATATCCAAGGGTCAATTGAAAAAGATATTCCTGGACAGGGCATCCAACGTCGTCATCAAGCAGACCCTGCTCGAGGTTTTCCAGTGGAGGGAAGGTGGGTATAAGTTTGAGGACTGGAATACCGAACAGCAGAGCATACTTTCATGTCATATCCCCACCGAGGGAGCCATCTTGGACACCCTGCGCATTATAGATGAGTGGCCGACGATTAAGCAGAAGATCCCACCGGTGGATTACTGTCCGGTGACCATCATCCCCATCACTGAGGAGCTTGTGCGGCATCATGATCTCTCCGAAGTGGATCTGCACATCTATGACCTCATCGACGACAAGCGCACCGTGGAAAAGATCGTACGTGAATCCCTGGAACCTCCCTTCGAGGCCCTGAGTTCCATCGTCAGACTCATGGACATAGGGCTTGTTGAAGTATTCCCCGAAGGCGCCACAGATGTACGTGATACCTCCATAGCCCGAAACCTCTTCATCTCCAGAATCAGGAAGGCGGCGTTGTACGTGGTTCTCGCTCTATGCATCCTCGGCATTTCAGTCATCGGCCAGCCGAGAGTTCTCAAGGAAATCATCCCGGGAGAGATAAAGAACCAGATCCAGCACCAAAGAGTGCTGGCTGAAAGATTCAGCGCGAAGCTGCCAGTCCCTTCAGCGACAAATACAGATAGTTATGCCCATTGAGATGCATCCTCACCGGGGTAAATGCCACGTCCAGGAAATTCCCTTTTTCGCAGTAACCGTTGACGAGCGGGCTCCGAAGCGTGTGAAAAATCCTGTTTGAATGCCTGAGGATAAGCTTGGTCTGTCCGTCGCTGAAGACCTTGTTCCCCACGATCTCCATGGACGGGATGAGGAAGACCGGCTCAGGGTTTCCCTCACCGAACGGGGCAAGGAGCTCAAGCTCCTCCAGAAGGGTCGGCGTAAGATCGTACGGAGATATCTTCAGGTCCACCTCACAGGTCTGCTGCCTCACATGCTTCAGAGAACCGATGACCTCATCCATGGTCGTTAAAAAAAGAGGTAGGTGCTCCTCAGAGATCGTCAGACCAACAGCCATCTTATGCCCGCCATAGGTATTGAGCAGGTTTGAAGCCCGAGCCAATGCGCCGTGGAGATCAATCCCTACCATGGATCGCCCTGATCCGATACCGATGCCGTCCATTAGCGAAATCACAAGGGCTGGCCGGGCAAAGAGATTCACCAGTCGTGACGCGACTATTCCCAGTACGCCGATGTGCCATTCCTTCCCCCATACGATCGTCACGTTGTCCGCAGGGGGTTGGGCCTTCAGCTGCTCAATGGCCATCCCCAGGACCCTCTGTTCCTGGACCTGCCTCTTCCTGTTCAGTGTGTCAAGCTCCTGGGCCAGCAACTGGGCATGACAGGCATCATCGGTGGTGAGAAGGTCAAAGGCCTTCCTTGCATCCGATACCCTCCCCGCAGCATTGATCCTTGGGCCAAGGATGAAGCCCAGATCTCGGGAAATCAGGTCCTTCTTGATGCCGGCAACCTTGACCAATGCCGAGATTCCCACCCTCAGCGCAGAATTCAGGACAGAGAGTCCCTCCTTCACGAGGATGCGGTTAAGACCGGAGAGCGCCACAGCATCGGCGACCGTTGCCATGGCAACGATATCAAGCTCTTCCTTGAGATTGGGTAGGTTCGCCACCCCCCGTTCCCGCAGCTGTGAGCGCAGGGCCACGATGAGGTGAAACACAACCCCCGTACCACAGAGATCCTCTCCGGAGAAGAGGCAGTCTGCCTGCTTGGGATTGATGACAGAATAGGCGTCAGGGATTGCGCTATCCACCTCATGGTGGTCGGTGACGATCACATCCATACCAAGCGACTTGGCATAACGTACCTCTTCCAGGGCTGTAATCCCGCAGTCAGCGGTCAACAGCAAGGTCACACCCTGGGCATGAAGCTCGTCGATGCCGCGCATATTCAGTCCGTACCCGTCATTCATGCGATCGGGAATGAAGATGACCGGCGCCTTGCAGCCTATGCCCACCAGGAACCGGTGGATGAGTGCGGCGGAGCACACGCCATCCACGTCATAGTCCGTGAAAACGCCGATGGCTTCCCGGGTGTCAATGGCCTCTATGATACGTCTGCAGGCATGGGCAATACCCTTCATGGATCGAGGATCCTTGAGCTGGCCGAGGTTGGGTACGAGGAAGTTCATCACTTCGCCGGGGTCCTGCATCCCCCGGCAATGCATTAGGGAACGGAATGCAGGGGTGAATTTTAGGGACGGCAGTGCCTTCTCGTCTACGTGCCCTCGGATAACCCATTCAGGAGCAATGCATACCATGTCTCTCTCCTTAACCCTGCATCTTCATCAAGTCAAGGAAAGCTGATGGCCCGAAGCGGTATGCTGCATGCCTATAGACGTACCTTCAAGGGATACTCCCGATGCATTGCCGAAGAGCCTCCATGGTACGAAGCATATCGACCGGTTTAACCTCCATGGTAATGGTCGAATCATACCCCCGGTCTACAAGCGAAGAGAGGATGGTTCCATAGTCAACCGTGCCCTCGCCCAGGGCGAGGTGGAGGTCGTCTTTGACACTCGTACCGCCACGATTGTCATGGACATGCACGTGCGCAATCTGCTCCATGCAGTGTTCGATGAACCCGTGCGAGGTGTTCTCTCGGGCCAGGAGCTGTGCATGGCCGATATCCAAGGTCATCCGCAGGTCCGGTATCATTTCAAAGGCCGTCTGGAAACTCTCGTACCGTTCACTCAGGTTTTCGATGCATATGACGGTACCCACACCTGAAGCATACGCCACGATCTCCCTGAGCAGTTCGAGCTTTTTCGGGATCAGTCCCGGCGGTGCCCATCGCTTATCAATCCAGAAGTGCATGGTGGCCTTGTGTATCCCAAGGGTGTCAGAGAAATCAATGAGGGCTTTGATCCGAGGCAGAAACCGTTCCCTGAGCACAGCCACATCGAAGGGATTGTCCTCGTTGGGATAGTGGGCCAGATACGATACCCCTCCCGTTTCCTTCATCTCCAGCAATTCTGGGAGTTGGGCAGAAACGGCCTCCGGACCGTCGAGAGATATCTCGACAAAGGGGTAACCCAACTCCATGACTTCACGGACTTCCTGCATAGTATGCGCCCTGCCGCCGATGATAACCATTATCCCTCCATACCGTCTGTATCTCCGGATGCCGCCCCTCCCTCCAGAGATTCCCCCTCGGCCAGGATCCTGCCGAGTTCCTCTACCAGCGGTCTGCCAGAACGCCATACCCGGCATGATAGATCCATGCTTTTGGCCTCCTTCAGCATGGTACTCAGGTTATCCGTGCGACAGTGGCCGGTCAAGAAAGACCTGCCTCCAGGCATCCTTTTTATTCTTCAGGCTGACTCTCTATGACACCTGCACAGAGAACGGCATCATCATTATCATAGAAGACGGCAAGCTGTCCGGGGGCATAGAGGCCACCGAAGTCGACACGCGCCCCCGACTCTCCATCGGGATGGATAACTGCAGGCTGGGCTTCCTGTCTATAGCGCACCTTTACACGGACTTCCATGGAGTCTTCCATCCGTACCAACTTCATGTAGTTCAGCCAAGGGATAGAGAAGCCCTTATGCATCCATCGTCTGTATTCTCCCACCGTGATGGTGTTCTTTACCGCATCGACAGCGAGGACATACATTCGTCTTCCAAGACCTACTCCGAGCCCTTTGCGCTGGCCTATGGTATAATTCAAGAATCCCCGGTGAAGACCGACGGTCCTGCCCCGGACATCCAGGATAGTGCCGGGTTCCGGCGTGAATCCGGTATAGGTCTCGATGAACGAAGCATAGCCCTCCGATCCGATAAAGCACACATCCTGGGAACTCTGGTTAACGGGGATATCCAATCCGGTCGAAGCCACGATCCCCTGGGCCTCCATGCGGGTGATCCCTCCAAGGGGAAAGATGCTCCTGTCAAGGGCACGCTGGTTCAGCAGCCCAAGGAAATACTCCTGGGATTTGTTTTCCTTGGCACGGGCAACGAAGATCCTCCCTTCGCGGGAATCCTTTGTCACATAATGTCCTGTGGCTATCCGGTCCGCTTTCCATGACGCGACCCTGTCCAGCAGGAGCCCGAACTTTATATCCCGGTTACACACTGCACAGGGGTTGGGGGTTCTTCCCGCAAGATACTGCCTGCAGAAGTAATCCTTGACTGCCCTGAACTCCTCATGGACATCTATGATCCGGTGGGCTATCCCGAGATGACGGCATAGGTTCCTTGCTCGGTCTATCTGTTGTGCAGAGGGCGTACCTTTATCCATGGACAGCGTCAGACCCAGAATGGGCTCCCCCTGTTCATGGAGGAGAATGGCCGCGGCTGCGGAATCCACCCCTCCGGACAGCGCGACAGCGATCATCCGCCCTTCTCATCGCCGCCCGACATCAGCTTCACGCTGAGGTCGAGACCGGTCAGATGCGTTATTACGACCTTTTCTCCGGGTTTGAGGGATACAGGACCAGTTGCGTTCCAGTACTCACCGTGACAGAAAACCTTGCCCGTTCCGTTCTGGTTCCAGGAGTAGACCTCGGCTGTCTCCCCCATGAGCCCTTCTGCCCCCACCCTCGATGATGTCCTCTGGGCCTTGACAACAAGGTAGATGGTTACGGCAAAGAAAGCCGCAAAGAAAAGGGTGATCGGCAGAATGACGCCCAGGGACACTTGGGCATAAAGTTCAGGCGTCCTGAAAAGGAGGAGAGATCCCAGAACCATGGAAATGATGCCTCCCACTGTAAGCAGACCGTAACTCGGCACCTTGATCTCAGCTATGAACATGATCACGGCAAGCAGGATGAGACCGAACCCGGCATAATTCACCGGCAGGGTCTGGAAGGCAAAAAAAGCAAGAATCAACGAAATGCCTCCGATGACTCCCGGCAGGATTGCTCCTGGGTTCGAAAACTCAAAATAAAGACCAGCCAGGCCTATGAGCATGAGGATATAGGCGATGTTGGGATTTGACAGGGTAGCGAGGAACCGCTCCCTGAAGCCCATGGGCTTGATCACGACGTTGGCTTCCTTTGTTTTCAGGACAAAGGTCGAAAGATTTTTTTTGATCCTTCTGCCGTCGAGCTGTGTCAGAAGATCGTCCATGTCGTTGGCCACAATATCGATGACGCCCTTTTCCAGTGCTTCCTTGGCAGGCGTGGAGATGCTCTTTCGTACGATATCCTCGGCCCACCGCTCGCTCCTGCCTCGATCGCGGGCGATGCTCCGGGCATAGGCCACGGCATCGTTGGTCACCTTATCGACCATGGTCTTGTCTTTGCCTTCTGAATCTCCGGATCCGCCTATGTTCACGGGGTGAGCCGCCCCGATGTTCGTCCCGGGCGCCATGGCGGCTACGTCTGAAGCAAGCGTGATCAACGCTCCTGCCGATGCCGCCCGTGCACCTTTGGGTGAGACGTAAACGACCACAGGGATATTGGCGTTCAACTCCTTCTGGATGATGTCACGCATGGCTGTGTCCAAGCCGCCCGGCGTGTCCAGCCTGATGATGATCGCAACCTTGTTGGTATCGGCTGCATCATCAATGTTTTCAACTATGTATGCGGCTATGGGGGGTGATATGGCATCCTTCACGTCGATGACCAGGATATCGGCTGCTCGCAAAGGGAACGGAGCGACTAGGATGAGAACGCTCAGCGTCCAGAGGAACCCGATTACTGCAGCGGTATGCCGAGAACTTCCATGACCTTTTGGATATCTTCCCATACATCCCTCTTTTTAGCCGGGTTCTGTAACAGATAACTCGGATGGTAGGTGGGCATCAGCATGATCCCCTGATACTCCCGGAAGGCACCCCTGAGCCTGCTGATGGGTGTCTCTTCCCCGAGGAGAGTATGACTTGCGATCCTGCCCAGCGCAACAATGATCTTCGGCCGTATGGCATCTATCTGTTCATGCAGATAGCCGATACATGCAGCCACCTCTTCTGGGTGCGGATCTCTGTTGCCCGGCGGCCTGCACTTGACGATATTGGCGATGTATACATCCTCCCGTTTCAGGCCCATCGCCTTGATGATCCGTGTCAGGAGTTCTCCTGCAGGACCCACGAAAGGCCTTCCGGTCTCATCCTCCACCGCCCCGGGACCTTCCCCTATGAACATGAGAGCGGCATGGGGATCTCCTTCGCCAAACACGACATTCTTTCGGGTACGGCTCAGCGGGCATGCATCGCAGTCCAGAATCTCCCTACGGAGCCTGCTCAGCCCGTCTGCGTTCCTCCGGTGTGTCGGTACGGCCTGGGTCTTCACCTCGGGCATGATGAGGAAAGGCCCCGTCCAGGCGGCTTCATCCCGAAGAATCTGGATGACCTGTTCTCTCACAGTCTTTCTTTCACAAGGTCCAGGATCTTGTGGGCCAGTACGTCCTTCTCCATATGCTCGAAGTCGTAGATCACCCCCTCGGGCGAGAGGATCACCCCGCTGTTTGTTTCCGAGGCAAAACCCGTGTTCGTCTCGCCCACCCGGTTGGCCACGATCATGTCGAGCCCTTTCCTCACCATCTTGTCCTGGGCATAGCTCTTCAGATTCTCTGTCTCGGCGGCAAATCCCACAAAGGTCTTCGACTCTTTCAGGGTGCGGATGGTGGCGAGGATATCAGGAGTGGATGTAAGCTCTATATGCGCCGTCTTCTCACCCTTCTTGATCTTGCTCTTGGAATAGGTGTGCGGGGTATAGTCAGCCACTGCAGCCGCCATGATGAGCACGTCAGCGTCCGGGAGGTTCTCCTTCACGCAAGAGAGCATGTCCTGAGCGGATCGCACATCAATGACCGTGGCCCAGGGCGCATAATCTACCACCACCGGCCCGCTGACCACCTTCACCCGTGCCCCCCTGACACATGCCGCCTCCACGAGGGCCGCCCCCATCTTTCCGGTGGACCTGTTGGTTATGAAACGCACAGGATCTATGTCTTCACAGGTGGGCCCTGATGTGATGAGGATATTGATCCCCGCGAGATCGTGCTCGCTCAGGAGCATCTTCACCTCGGCTACTATCCTCTCGGGCTCGGGCAGCCTGCCGGAACCTTCCCACCCACAGGCAAGTTCTCCGGATGCCGGTTCGAGGATGTGCATCCCCCTCGCCCTGATGGTATCCAGATTCTCCTGGGTTGCCTTGTTCTGGAGCATGTTCATATTCATGGATGGGCAGACGAGCACCGGGGCCCTTGTGGCCAGAACCGTGCAGGACAGAAGGTCGTCTGCAATGCCCTGTGCCAGCTTGGCAATGAAGTTTGCCGTCGCAGGTGCGATGAGGAATAGATCTGCCCTGTCCGCCAAGGCGATGTGATCGATATCATAGGATGACTTCTGGACTTCAGGAAACATCTCCGTGTGAATCACAGAACCGGTCAACGTCTGGAGAACCATGGGCGTAACGAAGTGCTGGGCGGCTTCAGTCATCACCGCATGCACGTCAAGCCCCATCTTCTTGAGACCCCGGACTACCAACGGTGCCTTGTATGCTGCAATCCCGCCAGTGATGCCGAATACGACGGTCTTGCCCTCTAGATCTTCTCCTGCGGTACCACCCATAATTCCACCCTTGTCGAGAGAGGATCTTCAGAAATGAGGACTGATGCAAACTTATCCTGCTTCTTGAAGAAAAGCTTGATGGAACCCTGGAACTTGTACTGGTTCAGCGCCACCCAACCTTCCGAATTCAAGGAGGTGATGAAGAATTGAGCAAGTGATTCGCTTTGCACACGCCCTGACACGACGAGCCTGCCGAATCCGTTCGTGATGAAGCATTCTTTGGGGACCCGTTCAAGCTCACCAGGTATCAGGATATCTGAGAAGTCGAGATACCGGGGCGTGGGCCGTGTCTCCTCGGCTGGAGCAGTTCCCGTTCCAGCCCCTTTCAGCTGGGCGCATCCGGTTAGCAACAGCAGGACAGCAAGGCTCAACAATACGGCTCTTCTCATCATTCGCCTCCCTAAAGGAATGGATTAAACTTACGCTCGTTTCCCAGCGTCGTTGCCGGACCATGTCCGGGCAGTACCTTCACGTCGTCTCCCAGGGGGAGCAGCTTGGTTTTGATGGAGGATATGAGGGTGTGGTAGTCTCCTCCCGGCAAGTCTGTCCTGCCTATGGAACCTGCGAAAAGGGTGTCCCCGGCAAAACACAGCTTCCTGTCGGAGGTGACCAGTGCTATTCCGCCAGGAGAGTGCCCCGGGGTCTCTATCACACTAAGAGACAGACCGTTCCCGAGAAACACCTCGTCTCCTTCGGCAAGGAAACGGTCAGGGTCCGGGGGCTGTTCGACATGTATCCCGAAGAGCCTCCCCATGCGCGAGGAGGACTGTAGTAGGGGCAATTCCAGGCGGTGCATCATGATCTGTGCACCCGTAGCATCCCTGATCTCGCGGATGGCGCCGATGTGATCCACATGGGCATGGGTATTCACAATGGCGGTAATCTCCAGTCCGAGGACCTCTATTTGTCTGAGGATCTTCTCCGCCTCTCCCCCAGGATCGATGACAAAGGCTTTTTTCGTCTGCTCATCACCAAAAATGAAGCAGTTCGTCATGAATTCCGTAACCACGACCGTTTTCAACAGCATTGGGTACCCCGTTCTCACTGATGCTTATATTCCCCCAATAGTGACCTTTTCCAGATATGAACCCGCACACACCATAGTATACCGGCCCGTTCAGGTCAACTTTATCTCGATCAGGAGAAAAGGGATTCGTCCTTGAAGTTTGAGCACATGGCGAACCCTCCCGTACAATCATCTCAAGAAGCCCCGAGAAACGATGATGGGTGAATGCCCGCCCTGCCCATGTATATGTGATATGGATTTATCCTGGAATTTCAATTGACTTAATCCACCATGGGTGGACTATTGTAACCACGATTACAAAAAGTAAAGTTTTGTAACTGCAAGACCGATCAAATCAACATCTATGGCACACATTCTCATTGTAGAAGACGACATCAACCTGGGACAGGTAATCTTTCAGGAGTTGAAGCGTCATAACCACGACGTGGAACTCGTTGAGAATGCCGAGGCAGCTCTCGTACGGGTGAACAAGTACATCTACGACCTCATGCTCACCGATCTCAAGCTGCCGGGGATCGACGGAATCGAACTCCTCAAGCGGGTGAAGACCATCAACCAGACCACCCTCGTGCTTGTCATGACCGGTTATGCATCGGTGGATACCGCGGTCGTGGCCATGAAGAACGGGGCACAGGACTTCATCCAGAAGCCCTTCGGTCTGCATGAGCTGGTTCAGAAGATCGACGATGCACTTTCCATTAAGCGCATGAAGAACGAGATTGATTACCTGCGGCATACCCAGGAGGATGTCATCTACCGGACCACAGACATCGTCGGGGCGAGCCCTGCATTGAAAAAGGTACTCAAAATGGTGGAGAAGGTCGCAAAGGCAGACTCCACACTCCTCATCACCGGAGAGACAGGTGTCGGCAAGGGACTCATTGCAGGGGCCATCCACCACAACTCCAGCAGGTCCACAAACAACTTTGTCCAGGTAAACTGCGCCGCGTTGCCCCAGAACATTCTCGAGAGCGAGCTCTTCGGCCATGAAAAAGGCGCCTTCACCGGAGCGATCCGCACCAGGGTCGGCAGGGTGGAGCAGGCGAACATGGGTACCATCTTCCTCGACGAGATCGGGGATATGGACATCGGCCTACAGTCCAAAATTCTGAGGGTTCTGGAGGAGAGGGAATTCGAAAGGGTCGGCGGAGAACGTACCATCAAGGTGGATGTCCGGGTCATTGCGGCCACCAACCAGGATCTCTATACCCTGGTCGAGAGAAACAGGTTCAGGGAGGACCTCTTCTACCGCATCAATGTGGTCAACATCCATATTCCTCCCATCCGCCAGCGGAAGGAAGATATCGAACCTCTGGTGACCTATTTCATCAGGAAATACTGCCGGGAATTCAACAAGCCCCAGATGGGCATGGACCCCCAGGCACTCCAGGCCATCATCGATTATGACTGGCCCGGCAATGTCCGGGAGATCAGAAACTGCATCGAGCGGGCCGTATTGCTGGCAGAGGGTGAAGTGGTGAAACCCCAGGATATTTCAATCCTTCATCCGAAGCCGAGCCAGGAAGCACCATCAGAAGGCGGTGACAACGGCGACTACAGGAAATCCATGTCTACCCTTGCCCTTTCCGAGAAAGAAATGATCCTCGATGCATTGCGAAAGAATGATTGGATACAGAAGGAAGCAGCCTCAATGCTGGGGATCAGCAAACGTGTGATTCACTATAAGATCAGGAAATACGGAATCACGCACCCCAGGTGGATCAAGAACCGATAAGATCCACGTACAGGGATGTAATCTCCGGATCAAGATACTTCCCGGACATCGCACACAACTCTTTGAGGGCCTCTCCGTGCTTCATCTGCGGACGATAGAGCCTTGGTGTGGTAAGGGCATTGAACGTATCCACAACCCTCATGGCACGGGCTGAAAGAGGTATGTCGTCACCTTTGAGTCCTCGAGGATATCCGCTGCCGTCGAAGTTCTCATGATGGAACATCAGAAGGTCGTCATCGAGATTGAGCACTGCCACGTCCTTCAGGATACGCGAGGTAACGATAGGGTGAAAATTGAGTTTCTTCTTGTCAAAGGGGGTCAGGTCACCCTTGGTGAACAGGGTGGTGGGGATACCAAGATACCCGATGTTGGCAGCAAGGGACGAACTCGCCCACTGGTTCGCCAGGACGTCACCCATACCCATCTCTTTGGCCAGGGTGTATGTCTGATCTGATACCTTGAGGGAATATCCCATCGGATATCCTGCACGCAGATCGCTCATGATGGATGCCGTGTTCAGGATGCCCATATACCAATCATGGATGTCCGAATCAAAACCTATGGCAACCGCCCATGCCGGGGCGAGATAGGTGGAAATCCAATCAAAGATATCCTGCGGAAGCCCTTCCTGGTGGAGGTAGCCAAGCTCGTGTCCGTCCCAGCTGATCCGGGTCCCCGGTGCATCGTATCTGATGGTTACCTCGTCGGCCTGACACTGGGTCTTGATGAGATGGAGCAGCTCTGTCAGGGCCTTCAGGGACGGGCCCGACTGGAGGAGCCTCCTGACACGGAGTTCCAGTGACAGGTTGACAGCTTTCATGGCTCCTGTCTGCGAGTACATGGCGACATGGATACCCTTTTTCCGGGCATGGGAGAGCGTCTGATGTGCGACATGGATGATGCCTTTGGCATCCTGGGCATCATCGGGAAGTGTCGCCACCCCCATGGTCATTGTATCCGCGAGGTCCGCACCGAGGCTCAGCGTTGCCTTGTGCAGGGCCGTGACGGCATCCCGTGAAGAACACCCGGGCAGGATGACAAAAAAACTGAGTTCCTCATAGCGAAGGACCTTGTCATAACAACGAAGTCCTTCCTGGATCCTTTTTGCCAGGGTTTTCAGGGTCCTGACACCTTCGGGAATATGCTGATAGAGACCGAACTTGTCCCGGTCCTCGATTTCTATGATCGCAACCGAAAGGGGAAAGCACAGCCGCTTTGACAACTCCTCGTACTGATGCAGCACATCCAGGAGGATATGCCGCTGGGGAACATCGATGCGAACATCCAACGCATCGTCGAACTCTCTTTCCGGAGAAAGGACTTCCCGAAGGACCTTTTCGGAGCTCAGCAGAAGGTGCTTGATAAGGATGAGGTCATTGATACAGAATGGTTTGACGCCCTTTCTGAAGAGCTCGAGGCAACCGATGATCTTGGTATCCCTGTAGATGGGAAGCCCGATCATGGACGAACATTGAATGGGCAGTTGTTCAGGCTCTATCCCTACCTGATTCATATCCGGGACGAGGATGGGCTTGGCCATTTCCCGTATGGCATCCGTGAAGATATCTCCCTTTTCGATATCTTCCGGGATCTCTCTCTGCAAGCCCCTGCAGAACCACGTGTCCTGCGGTTCCCAGACATAGACGAAGGCGACATCATATGGAGTGATGTGACTGACAAAGTTGAGGAAAAGGTCGGAAATCTTCTCGATCCGGACCTCCATATCGGACAGGAGGGATACCTGAAAAAGCAGGGGGATAATGTCTGCGTTATTTTTTATAAATTCAGGGGAGAGTTCGAGTGTTCGGTCGACTATATATTCATTCAATCGTTCAGGCCACATAGCAGTTCCCGCTTACTCCCCTAAGAAAAATGGACATCATAACGTATGGGCAGGGTCTTTACATGCGATGGCGTTGCGAGTGCCAGTATGTCTCGAACTCTCTACAGGCCCTTTTCAAGTCTCGGAGACTCCTGATTCCAAGCCGGCCAAGCTGTTCGAGTATTTCCCTTCTCGTGAGCCACATGATGAAGACCCCTTGTATTCATCATTAACGTTGTTACAAAGTAGCAAACATGGTGCCACCGGTTATATCCAATGCAACAGTCTGATATTATAAAGGTAAGCTATAACCAGGCAAGATGAATGTTGATTCATCAATAGAACTTTTCTTACTCTTTATAAGAAATAAATTTCATACGGCATTTAGGTTGTGCTGTCATAAGAAATCAAGCGCCACGGGTAGATCTATGGACTCAATGAAAGGTTCTGTTTCCTGTAAAATTCCGGACACCCATGACCCAAAGGAGCGCGAAATATATCCCGGCGCCGAGGACTACACATAACCCCAGGATCCCGCCGGTCTCCATAGTAAGGCCGGCCCTCCACATCCCCATCCGGGCAAATGGCGCAAGGACAATACCCATTGCCAGCGAAGCCATGACCATCTTGCCGATCAGTACGCGTTGTTTCCTTGGCATGCTGATGCCTGATCCATGGACATACCTATGCTGGATCAGGAGCTGGACCAGGACAGAAAGGCTGCTGGCAAGTGCGATGCCCGCATGGTTCATGAACTGCATGAGGATGAGGCAGAGCACCACATTCACCACAAGGGAAAGCCATGAAATGTTGACCACGACCCTGGCCTTCTGCATGGCATAGAGCGCCTGGGTTTGAATCCTCGTGTATCCGACGGCCCAAAGGCTCAGGCCGTACATCTGAAGGGCGTATGCCGATGCGAGAACGTCTCCATAGGTGAATGCACCTCGCATGAAGAGAACGGAGAAGATCGGCTTTGCGAGAATGATACATCCCACCGTGGCGGGGATCGTAAAGAGAAGCACCGCAAGGATGCCTCTGCCCATGAGGGAGGAAAACCGCCTCATATCCATTCGGGCCGATGCGGAGCTCATGGAGGGCAGCATCACATTCCCTACGGCAAAGGCGAAGATACCCAGGGGAAGTTCGAGGATCCTGTTGGAGTAATACAGATAAGAGACGCTCCCCTGGGGGAGGAGTGAAGCGAGGAGGGTGCCTACGAGCACGTTGATTTGGTAGATGGAGGCCCCGATGGCTGCCACACCCACCAAGCGTACGACCTTCTTCACTTGGGGAGACCGGAAATTCCTCAAGAACCCAAGGGGCACATTCATCTTCCTCAAAGGAGGCATCTGAATGAGGATCTGGGCGATACCTCCTGCGATCACCCCCCATGCCAGGGCATCAGCAGGAGACGGTATGATGGGGAATACGACATGCATCAAGACCGGCACCCCTATCATGAATACGTTCATGATAATGGGGGCAGCGGCAGGCATGGCGAAATGGTCGAGGGAGTTCAGTATTCCCATGAGCAGGGCAGCCACCCCTATGAGCATGATATAGGGGAACATGATCCTGGTGAGGTGTACGGTGGTTTCAAAGACAGGGAGATGCAGGAATCCAGGTGCAATGACCGCAACCAGGGCGGGCGCTGCGATTTCTCCAAGGATCACCACCACGGTCAGGGCCACAAACATGAGGGTGAGTACCTCGCGGGCCATCCGGAAGGCCTGTCCGGTTCCCTCCCGTTCCTTCACCTCACTGAAGACCGGCACAAAAGCCACACTTACGGCCCCTTCGGCCATGAATCGTCTCAACAGGTTGGGCAGTCTGAAGGCAACGACAAAGGCATCCGCGAGGGGACCCGCTCCGAGCAGCCATGCCATGACCATGTCACGGACAAAGCCGAGGACGCGACTGATCGCGGTTAATCCCCCGACAGTGGCTACGTTCTTTCGGAAGCCGTCTCCCATGTCAGCAGAGAGGGTAAAGATCCTGTCCGAACAGAGTCACTCCGCTACTTACCCTCAACCGATGCCCTCACTTGGACGGTTTTCACCTTGAGCTCCTCCAGGCTGGTCTCGATCTGGAAAAGACCAAGAAACCTGTTTTCCGGGGCGGAGGGCTTGTACGTCACCATAACCGTGACCGACTTGCCCGGATCGAGCTTGACATCCCCTGCAGAAGACACACCCAGCACCGTGTCCGGGAAGGCGGTTATCTTCGTCAGGGTTACTGGCTCCTTGCTCTTATTGGTGATCATGACCTCCCGGGTGTTCACGGACCTGGGCTTCACATCCCCGAAGTTGAGCACCGGGGGGTTTATGACGAGGACATCCATCACCTTGAGCTTCATGCTGAGCCTGACGATGGGTGTATCTTTGTCGTTTGTTTCAACCTCAATGTCCTTTGTGTAGAGATCCCTCGACCTGATATACTTCGTCGGGATGTTCACCACCACCTTCTGAGTCCTGCCCGGCTCAATAACTGTCATCCCGTTCTCTATCTGCCGTCCTCCCGGGACGGTGACTGTTGCGCCTCAACAGGGCTTGGGCTTGATGGTGAGGTCCTGATTTCCGGCATTCCTGAAGATGAACTCGTGGCTCGCATCCTTCCCCTCGGAGACGGATCCGGCATCGTACATGGCCTGGTCCACCTGGACCTTGGGGGCTGCATGGCATGCGCCCACCGATATGAACATGAAGACCATGCACAGGACGATCAGGCTCGCAACACTCAAGGATTTAAGCATAAACTCACCTCCGGTTTTCCGCTAGCATAAATCGGTGCCCTTTTCCAGGGGGTACTTGGGGCACGCTCTGCGAACTGGTTGACTTTTCGGCTTCCACGGCATACATCTGAACCATGCGCGGCAAACTTGAACATCCGAGAGGACTTATCGAACTCATCTCCGTGGAAGTCGAACGGATAGACACCGAATATCGCGAGCTCTGGCTGAGCTTCGAGTATACCTGTCCGGGAGGTGAGTACAAGTCGGCCATGGTGCTCCCCATAAACAACTCGAAAGAGATGGTGAACTTCTTCTTCAAGGAGCTTATCGGGGAGGCAAAACACCTTTCCGAGATTGAGAAGAACGAGACCCTGAGCGTGGGGTTGTACGTGGCGAACAAGACCGACACCATGCTGCCCATTAAAAACCTGTGCCAGAGGGTCATCGATACGCTCAATACCGACGAGGATCTTCTCGAGAACCGTGAGTTCATCGATCTGTGCACCTCGGGTTTCCACTTCAAGGACAACTCGAAGAGTCTGAGTTCCAAAGGGTTCGAAGAACGCTTCAAGATCTTCATGGGCAGGGCGACGGAGAAGATGTCACAGGGCTACTACACGATAGCGGCCGATGATCTGGAAAAGGCCAATGTCCTGTGTGCAACCAGCCCCTTCATCTCGAAGCTCATCGGCATATGCCACAGGGAGTTGGGCCATCTCGATCTTGCCCTGGATATGTTCAACCGGGCCATAGAACTCGGCGACAAGGAGAAGGACACCTACCTCTACCTTTCCGAAATACACTTCTTCCTCAATGACATGGAGCGTGCATACGACATCCTTGAGAAGATGCTCACGGAATATCAGGATGATGTCAGGGCCCTTGTTGAGCTCGCCAACATCAAATACCAGATGGACAGGGACTATATTCCCCTCCTGGACAAGGCATACGGCATCGACGCCGAACTGACCCGGAAGACCATCCTCCAGACCTTCGTGTTCAAAAAGGTGGGAGGGGGAAAGAAGACCCGTATCTCCGTGGAGGATGCATCCAGGCTTCTGGGGATTCCCGAGCAGGAGATCAAACAGCTGGCCCAGTCCAACCGGATCCCCGTACGGGCGTTCCCGGACAATGAGGATATGATCCTTGATGAAAACGAGCTCAAGGCCTGGGCTCATGTATACAGGAGATACAAGCTGCTGCAGGATGAGATCGAGAGAGTTGACACTCAGCAGGGAGGGGATAAAAATCAGGGCATGGCTCTACTTTCCTGAGCCGTCCCCGAAGAGACTCTTACCCGCTATCATCTTCTGCCACGGTATTCCAGGATCGAAACCCGACCCCCATGATAAGGGGTATCTTCCCCTCTTCGAAGAATGTACCGGGCTTGGGTTCGCCTGCGCCACTTTCAATTTCAGGGGATGCGGCCTGTCCGAAGGGAACATCGACATGAGGGGATGGTACCATGACCTGGATGCCGTCATCGATGCAATGCAGGGTTACCCCGGCATCGACCCCTCGTCGGTTCACTGTATCGGATTCTCGGCAGGCGGCGCCGTAGCGGCCAAGACCGTCTCCTACCAGAAGGAGATTGCAAGCCTGCTCCTGATGGCCTCCCCACAGAACTTTGCCGACATCCTGCCGGCCGATCCGTCCCTCCTGAAGGCCCATTTTCAAACCATCGGGCTCATCCGTGACGAATCTTTCCCTCCTGATATCAACCGGTGGTATCACGACTTCCTGGAGGTGGACCCGGCCCATTGGCTGCCTTTCGTCCACCCCCGACCGGTGGGTGTCGTGCATGGTGACTGCGATGAGACCGTGCCTCCACATCATGCAAGAAGGCTCTTTGATGCGGCATGGGAGCCCAAGAGGCTGACCATCCTGGAGGGAGCAGGTCACCAGCTGAGGAAAGACCCCCGGATCATGCAGGTCATCCGGGACTGGTTGAAGGAGGTCTGCTGAGAACACATGGACTCCCAGGAGAACTTTTATCTGCCGATCTTCATCGACCTCAGGGGCAAACCCGTGGTGGTCGTGGGCGGCGGCATTGTCGCTGCGCGAAAAGTGGAGTCCCTGCTGAAGGCAGGGGCACAGGTGAAGGTCATTGCAACCGAGGTGATCGACGAAATCGCCGCATGCCCCGGCGTCGACATCGAACTGCGCGCTTACGAGGATGATGACCTGGAAGGAGCCTTCCTGATCATAGCAGCCACCGACGACGAGGAGATCAACCGCTCGGTGAGTGAGGAAGCTCGGCAGAGGCGCATCTTCTGCAACGTGGTGGACAGGCCGGAACACTGCTCATTCATCGTACCCTCGGTGGTGGAGCGGGGCCCCATCAAGGTGGCCATCTCCACGGGCGGCCTCTCTCCGGCCCTGTCCAGGAGGCTCCGCCTCCTCGTCGGGAAGCATATCGGTGACGAGTATGTAGCGCTGGCAAACATCCTGGGCCTGGTACGTCCGCTGGTCAAGTCACAGGGAGGCCCACCCGATGACCACCGAAGGGTCTTCGAACTGCTCATCGACTCGGAGCTGCTCGATGCCATCCGGGCAGGCAACCGACCCATGGCGGAGGATATCCTTTTCCAGGCACTGGGGCAGCGCATCGACCTCTCGGAGATCATCCCATGACCATAACCGCTGCATTCATCCTCTACACCCTGACAGGGCTGGGCTTCATCACCTACCTCTTCCTCAGGACGGACACTTTCCTGTTCGGCCTGAGGACACTCTACTGTCTGTGCATCGCCGTTCACGGTCTCTCCTTCTCCATCCTGTGGCAGGCATCCGGACAGCTCCCGGTCGCAACTCCCACAGAAGCACTCAACATGCTCATCCTCTTCTCATCCCTGGCGTTCATACCTTTCATCTTTAAGAGGAAGACGGCCATCCTTGCGGCCTTCTTCCTGCCGGCAGCATCCATCGTCCTGGCATTCATAGCCCCTTCCCTGCAGGCAGGATCCGAGGTCTTGAGCGGCCCTCACCGTACCTGGTACGTACTGCACACCCTGAGCGTGATAGCCGGGGAGGCGTTCTTCGTGGTCGCAGCCATAGCGTCCACCGTATACCTCATCCATGAGCGGATCATCCGGAAAGGCTCCATTCACCTGAAACTGTCACATCTCCCTCCCCTGACCATGCTGGACGGCATCCTGTATGGTTCTCTGGCCCTGGGCTTTTTCTCCATCACGACCGGTATGATCCTCGGCGGTCTCTGGGCGTCCGCCGAGGGGATAGCCTTTTCCAGCATCGCACCGAAGGTGCTGGCCGGAGCCCTGCTGTGGGCTGTATTCGGCCTGAGCCTGCACCAGAGGTTCGCCATAGGATGGAAAGGAAGGCGCACCGCCATCATCACCCTCATCGGATTCGTCCTCATGGTGCTGCTCTTTGTCGGGATCAACGCCGCCTTCCCGGAATCGCACGGGATCAGGCTCATCTGATGGAAAGGATCTGCTGCATCAGCATCAACCATCGGACCGCCCCCGTGGATATCCGGGAGCGGATACGGGTCGGGCACGAAGAGCTCAGGGAAATCCTCGACAAGGACTCCGAGGCCTTTGCGCTCAACACCTGCAACCGGACGGAAGTCTACTGGACCGGCCTCGATGTGGTGGAGGTATACCGCCTGATCGAAAGGCTCTCCGGGTGCGAGGAGGATATGCTACGGGGTGCTTCCGAGTTCCTCGCCGGGAAAGAATCAATCCGCCACCTCTTCATGGTGGCCTCGGGCCTGGATTCCCTTGTCCTCGGCGAGACCCAGATCCTGGGACAGATGAAGGATGCATACCGTGAAGCGCTCGCGGCGGGCACCACGGACACCATCCTGAACAAGGCCCTGCACCGTGCCTTCCGGGCGGCGAAACGCATCAGGACCGAGACCGGCATAGGTTCGTACCCGGTCTCGGTGGCATCCCAGGCCGTGGATCTGGCGGAACACATCTTCGGAGAAATCGGGGGAAACACCGTGCTGGTGGTTGGCGCAGGAGACATGGCCGGAATAGCGGCCAAGCGCCTCAGGGACAGGGGTGCGAAGCACCTGCGCATCGTGAACAGGACCCACGCCACGGCATGCATGCTGGCGGATGAACTCGGGGGAATAGCCGTCCCTTTCGAGAACCTCGCCGAAGAGCTCGTCACCGGCGACATCGTCATCACCTCCACCGGATCCGTCCGTCCCATCATCACCAGGGACATGGTGGCCGCGGCCATGAAGCTCAGGAAGAACAGGCCCATCATCATCATCGACATCGCGGTCCCCAGGGACGTGGAAGAGGCGGCAGGCAAGTGCTACAACTGCTACCTCTACGACATCGATGCGCTGAAGGCCATCGTGGACAGGCACTTCGCCCACCGCGAGTCGGAGGCGAAGAAGGCCGTCTCCATCATAGAAGAGGAGTCGGCCAAGTTCGGGGCGTGGCTGGAGTCGCTGTCCGCCCGGGTCACCATCAGGGACCTCTTCGCCCTCATGGATGCCCACATCGCCGACCAGTTGAGCGGACAGTCGTTCCCCGAAGGCGAAAAGGAGCTCCTGGAGCAGCACCTGCGGGCCTCGTACAAGAGGCTGCTCCATCGCCCCATAAGCTTCCTGAAGGGTCATCCTGGAGCCAGATACATCGAATATGTACGGAGGGTATTCCTGCTCGATGAGGACTATACGGATAGGCACAAGGGGTAGCGCACTGGCCCTGGCCCAGGCGGAGATGGTCAGGACGGCGCTTTGCACAGCAGCGCCACAGGCGGCTATCGAGATCATCACCATCAGGACCACCGGCGATATCCTGGCTGATGCTCCGCTGGACAGCATCGGAGGCAAGGGCGTGTTCGTCAAGGATATCGAGCGGCGCCTCCTGGAGGAGCGCATCGATCTGGCGGTCCATAGCCTGAAGGACATGCAGGCCCTGCTGCCTGAGGGGTTGACCATCGGCGCCTATCTGGAACGTGAAGACCCCAGGGACATGCTCTTCTCCCGCCAGGGATACAATCTTGAGAAGCTGCCGTCCGGGTGGCGCATCGGCACGTCGAGCATGCGCAGGCGATGCCAGCTCAAGGAAGCTCGGCCTGACCTCTCGGTCATCGATATAAGGGGAAATGTGACCACCCGACTGAGCAAAGTGGGCCGTTACGTGGATGCCGTGATCCTTGCTGCGGCCGGGGTCATCAGGCTCGGTCTTCCTCAGGGCATTGCCATGGATCCCCGAACAATGGTACCGTCACCCGGCCAGGGCATCATCGCGGTGGAATGCAGGGAAGCGGACAGGGAGATCATGGAGCAGGTCATGGCCCTCGACCACACACCAACCCGGGTCTGTGCCGAGGCCGAACGCGCCTTCCTCGCCACTCTGGGTCAGGACTGCAACCTCCCGGCAGGGGCGCTGGCCGAGGTTTCCGACAGTGAGGTCTCCATGCAAGGCATACTCGGCTCCACGGACGAAACGGTCTGCGTGCGGATGTCTCTGCGGGGGACATCGCCTGAGGTGGGGAGCACCCTTGCAAGGAATCTTCAGGATAAAATGATCAGAGGGTAAAAAGCATGAAGGTCTATCTCATCGGGGCTGGTCCCGGCGACCCGGAGCTCATCACCGTCAAGGCAAGGCGCATCCTCTCGGGATGCGATGCGGTGGTCTACGACGATCTCATCCCCGGAGAAATCCTGGGACTCGCTCCCCGATCAGCCCGAAAGGTCTATGTCGGCAAACGCGGCGGCAGGAATTACATGAAGCAGCCCGAGATCAACGAGCTCCTGGTGAACCTCGCCAGGGAAGGCCTCACCATAGCCCGGGTCAAGGGGGGGGACCCCTGCATCTTCGGCCGCGGCGGGGAGGAGGCCCTGTACCTGAGCGAGCATGGCATCCCCTTCGAGATCGTCCCGGGCATCACCTCGGCCGTTGCAGGCCCGGTCAGCGCCGGTATCCCGCCCACCCACCGGGGAATGGCGGCATCCGTTACCTTTGTCACGGCCCACGAGGACCCCACGAAGGAATCCGGGCACCTCGACTGGTCGCTCCTGGCAAAGGAACCCGGCACCATCGTCTTCCTCATGGGCGCAGGCCGGATATCCGCCATAGCGGAGAAGCTCTTGGCACAGGGCATGTCTCCCGACACACCATGCGCACTGGTTCAGGATGCCACCACACCGAGACAGCGCCACCTCGTCGCCACCCTGGCTTCCGTGGGAGAGGAGGCGGAGAAGAACCGCATCGGATCTCCGTGCATCGTGGTGGTGGGCAGGGTCGTGAGCCTGAGCGAGAAGCTCTTCCACGCGAGGGATCTCCCCCTGGCAGGCATGTCCGTGCTCATCACGCGTCCTGACCATCTGGCCTACGAGACCTCAGCTCTCTTCGCCGCCAGGGGTGCACGCGCCGTTGTCTACCCCCTCATCGAGATTTCTGCCCTGCCCTTTGACCCCCCTGACCTGAGCACCTATGATATGCTCATCTTCACCTCCCAGAACGCGGTGAGCCTGTTCTTCGAAAGGATTTCCACAGCGGGGAAAGATGCACGCGCACTCGCAGGGGTCGAGGTCTTCTGCATCGGCCCCAAGACGAGGGATACCCTGAAAGGCTATGGCATCATGGCCGACGGGATGGCCGCCGAGTTCCGGGCCGAGGGTCTCGTGGACCTGCTCAGTGGCAGGGACGTACAAGGCAGACGAGTATGCCTGCCCAGGGCCAGGGGGGCTCGCCCCATGCTCGTCGAGGCGCTCCGGAACCGCGGCGCCGTTGTGGATGAGATCATTGTCTACGATACCGTCATCCCGAAGAACGCTGACCCTGCCTCGTTCATCGCCGCCCTTGACGCAGTGGACACCGCCGTGTTCACCAGTCCTTCGGGTGTGCGGCATGCCATGGCCCTGCTCGGGGAGAACCCGGAGAGGCTTGCAGCCAAGAGGCTCGTGGCCATCGGGCCGGTGACGGCAAAGACCATGGAAGGGTACGGCCTGAACCCATCGCTGGTGGCAGGAGAATACACCGACGAGGGCATCATGAAGGCCCTCACAGGAGAATCGTCATGATCGGCATATCGAAGCTCTACTGCGGCACCGTCGAGGCATCGGACCCCCTGCGCTACGGGCGTTCCTCCAAGGAGCTGCCTTCCCACCTGCTCCAGTTCTCTGCAGACAAAAAGCCCGTCATCGTCTGGAACATCACGAGTGCATGCAACCTCAAATGCGTACACTGCTACGCCTCGGCCGGAAAGGCGTCGGGAGAGCTCACCACCAAGCAGGGACTCGAGTTGATAACCTCCCTTGCTGACTACGGGGCGCCAGTCGCACTCTTTTCGGGCGGAGAGCCCACCATGCGCAGAGACCTTCCGGATCTCATCGACGCCGCAGTGAAGTCGGGCATGCGGGCGGTCATATCCACCAACGGCACACTCATCACCAAGGACATGGCCATGCGATTCGCCGACCTCGGACTGTCCTATATCGGGGTAAGCCTGGACGGGTTAGAAGATGTCAATGACCGTTTCCGCTGCGTGGAAGGGGCCTTCAGGCAGGCTCTCAAAGGTATCTACAATGCCATGCATGAAGGCATCAAGGTGGGCCTGCGCTTCACCATGAACCGCCGCAATATCGAAGAGATCACAAAGATCTTCGACCTCATGGGTGCCGAAGGCATCCCCAGGATATGCTTCTACCACCTGGTTTACACGGGCAGGGCCAAGGAACTCATGGCTGAGGATCTCACCCACCTCCAGACCCGGCAGACCCTTGACCTCATCATGGACCGCACAAAGGAGATGATCGATGCGGGCCGCGATGTGGAGGTGCTCACCGTAGACAACCACGCAGACGGACCGTATGTGTACCTGCGTATGGTGCGGCAGGGCGATCCGCGCGCCCCGGAGGTGCTGGAGCTCCTGAAAATGAATGCGGGTAACTCTTCGGGATTGGGCATCGGGTGCATCAGCTGGGACGGCGACGTATACCCGGACCAGTTCTGGCGTCACCAGGTGCTGGGCAATGTACTGAAAAAACCTTTCCCCGACATCTGGGACGATCGGGAGAACGATTTCCTCATGAAACTCAAGAACAAGAAGGACCATGTGAAGGGCCGGTGCAGAACCTGCCGTTGGCTCGACGTGTGCGCTGGCAACTTCAGGGCACGGGCCGAGGCGGCTGCAGGAGATCCTTGGGCGGAAGATCCTGCGTGTTACCTGAGTGAAGAGGAAATATCATGAACCATAGTCATGCTATGAATGCCCGGCGTCCTCATTCCGATCCAGCACCTCGCGGACCTTATCGGCGAGTTCTCTGAGAGAAAACGGCTTGGGGAGAAAGTGAACGCCATGGTCCAGGATCCCGTGATGGGCGATGACATTGGCCGTATACCCCGACATGTACAGGCATTTCATCCCGGGCCTGACTGAGCAGAGCCTCCCGGCCAGATCGCGACCGTTTATGTCCGGCATAACCACATCGGTGAGCAGCAGGTCGATGCATCCCTCATGTTCCCCTGCCAGACTGATAGCCTCTTCCGGCTTTCTGGCTGCCAGGACGGTGTACCCCAGTCTTTCGAGCATGCTCCTGCTGAGACTCAGGACCGTCTCCTCGTCTTCCACGATGAGGACCGTTTCCGTACCCCGCCGGAATTTCGGCTCCTCGTGTTCTCTGCCGACATCCATGACATCCGATTCGAAGCGGGGCAGGTAGATCCTGAATGTCGTGCCCTTGCCGGGCTCGCTGTACACATTGACAAACCCGCCGTTCTGCTTGACGATGCCGTACACGGTGGCCAGGCCAAGGCCTGTGCCATGGCCTTCCTTCTTGGTGGTGAAGAACGGTTCGAAGATATTGGCTATGGTCTCCCTCTCCATACCGCACCCGTTGTCGCTCACCGCCAGCGTGACGTATTCGCCCGGTTTGCATTCGGGCTGGCCGGAGCAGTATTCATCATCACAGGTCGTATTCGACGTCTCGATAACGATCTTCCCCGTCTCTTCGATGGCGTCGCGGGCGTTCACGGCCAGGTTTGCCAGGAGCTGGTCTACCTGGGAAGGGTCGATGTAGACGTTCCAGAGACCGTGTCCCGGCATCCAGGCCAGCTCGACATCCTCGCCGATGAGCCTGCACAGCATCTTGAGCATGCCGGCAACCGTATCGTTCAGGTCCAGAACCTTGGGGCTTATGGTCTGCTTTCGGGCGAATGCCAGCAGCTGCCTTGTGAGGTCCGCCGATCGTCTTCCGGCATGGAGGATATCCTGGAGAGTCTTGTGGAGGAGGCCGGCGGGGTCGGTCCCGATCAGGGCCATCTCGGTGTTACCGATGATCACGCTGAGCATGTTGTTGAAGTCATGGGCAACCCCGCCTGCCAGTCGCCCCACTGACTCCATCTTCTGGGCCTGTATCAGCTGGGACTGCAATATCTCCCTCTCCTCATCGGATCTCTTCTGTTCGGTAATGTCATGTACCGTGGCACATACCCCCGCACTCAGATCCTCGGGATTGAAAGGACTGAGGCTGAGCATTACGTTTATCAGTTCCCCGTCCTTTCGCCTGAGCACCGCCTCCATCGTCCCCAGTCCTTCCCGTTCCATGTGCCCGTAAAGTTCCCGGCCGATGCGGAGGAACTCCTCCTCGTCCGGATAGAGGATGCGCGTCATCATCCCCATCATCTCCTCCTCGGTATACCCGGTGATCCTGCAGAGTGCATTGTTCACCTTGGAGAAAAACCTGTCCTTCAGGAGGGCCACGCCCACCGGAGTCGCAGCGAGCATGCTCCTCAGGACACCTTCGCTCTCTCGCAGCGCGTCCTCGGCCTGTTTCCGTTTGGTGATATCATTGACAATGGAGAGGATCATGGACTCACCCTTTACAGAAATCATCTTCGAAGATATGAGCACATAGGCCCATTCCTTCCTGAGCGGCGACCATATACGGGTCTCGAACTGGTCGAGGTCTCCACGCCGGCCGAACTCTCGCCGAAGCTCGTCGTGTGCTTCCCGATCGATGACACCCAGCTGCAGGTCGGTCTTTCCCAAGACCTCGGAACGGGGCAATCCAAGGCGTTCCAGGTACATCCTGTTCACATCCACATACTCCCCGTTAAGCCTGCTCAGGGCGACGATATTGGGGCTCTGGTCGAATATTATCCGGTAGGCCGCCTCGCTCTCCCGCAGCGCCTCCTCGGCTCGCCTTCGCTCGGTGATGTCTAGGAGGACGCCGTGATACAGCAGCCGCCCCTTCTCCCTCCTGGGTTTCGACATCCCGTGGAACCACAGCACCTCACCGGACGGCTTGAGGAAACGGCCCTCGAAGTCCCAGGGGCCGCCTATGGCCACTGAATCCCTGATCGAACCTAAAAACCGGGGACTGTCCTCCTCCGCCACCCTTCCAGCAAAGGCAGTGAAGAAATCTTCCAGGTCGCCGGGTATCCCGAAGATCTCAGCCACCCGCTCGCTCACAAAATTGACCCCGTATTCCCCATCGTCCTTGGCATAGAACTGGTAGATGACTCCCGGTATGTTCGCAGTGACACTGTGCAGAAGATCCTCATTCTCCTGGAGTTGCTTGAGGACCCTCAGCGATCGATGTGCATATCTGGAGATAAGCATGTAGAGGAGTGTTGCAGTAAACACGATGAAGATCGCACCCTTGGATATCGAAATGCTGGTCATGAGACCCGGATCGTGCACCAGCGCCCCGAGTACGGCATCTGAAAAATATATCCACACTCCACCGAAAAAGGCATAGATCAGAACGATCTTCAGTACTTCCAGACGGTCGTGTGATGATTGTTCCATGTGCTCCTCCTGGATGCAGTGAGATCAAGCCTTGCGCAGTCTCCTCGTACATCATCCAGCATGAGGCTGCTGGATTGACCAACAGGGATGGGGCTTATGGAACCAATAATAATCTCATAGAGAAGGGGAGACAACCCACTTGTCCGATCGTGAGGAAGCTGAGGATTGTTGCCTGCCGTGCACTGAAGGGATGGTATCCGGTCCGGAGGCCGGGGATGTTCACACCTACAGGATCTCGAGTATCCTCTCCTGAAACCCCTTGAGAACCACCTCGATACTCAGGGCTCCGGGAGGAAAGATCGTGGAGAACAGGGCCATGCCCTCCCAGAAGGCCACCATGGCGATGCTCACCTCCCGGGCGAAGACCTTGTCCTCGATGTAGTGGGAGATCATGGATCCGATCTCTTCGACCCACCGCGAGTATGCCTCCTGAAGCTTGACTCGAACCTGCCCGTTGTACAGGGAGATCTCCCAGATCTCCACAAAGATCCTTGAAAGGCTTTTATCCAGGGTGATGCGGTTGTTGATGAACCCGAAGATCTCCTCGATGAAGGCCCTCTTGGTATACCTGGTCAGGTCCAGGCCGCCGAACCATTCCCGGGCCTGGGAGCTGTAGTCATCGATCACATAGTCGATGTAGTTCAGGAGGATGTCCTCCTTGCCGGTGAAGTAGTAGTGGAGCACCCCGTGGTTGACACCCGCGACCCGGGCGATGTCCTTGATGGAGGTCTTCTCGAAGGATTTTTCCTGGAGACAGGTATCCAGCGCCTTGAGGATCTGCAGCTTCCGCTCTTCCTGTACCCTCTTACGTGCCATGTACCTCTCCCGATCTTTTGAGAAATCCTCACGTCTTATTGCATACTGTATTTGTCCTGGGCAAGGGCCGGGTTCCCCTGACTTCCCCGGCCCTTGCCGTAATGGAGAAATTGGAGGCTCAGACCGCTTCCAGGGTCCTTGTTATGGCATTGAAGATCTCAGTCGCGTCTTCATCACTGATGAGCAGGCTCGGCCTGATGAGGATGGTCGTCCTGTCCGTCTCCCCGATATTCACGAGCAGCCCCCCTGCCCGTGCTGCTGCACAGAACCTCCTGGCCAGATCCTCCGCTGCCAGCTTGATGGACAAGAGGAGGCCCTTCCCGGCGATGGAGACGATCTTTGATCCGTTCTTCTCCGCCAGGGCCGACAGCTCTCCGACCATCCTGTCCCCGATACGTGCGGCATTCTTCCAAGGCTCCAGCCGGTCGTACTCGTCCAGCGCGGTCATGGCCACCAGGCAGCCGAGGTCATGGCCGCCAAAGGTGCACAGGTGGATGAGGGGATGGATGTCGAAGAAGTGCTTGAGCTCCGGTGTGAAGACCATCGCGGTCATGGGGAACATGCCCGAGGTGATGGCCTCCCCGACGATCAGGATATCCGGCTGAACCCCTGTCTGTTCGAAAAAGAATCTGGTACCGGTCCTGCCGAAGCCGCTCTGAGTCTCATCGAAGACGAGCTTGGCCCCGGTGGATTCGCACAGGGCCTTCACCCTGGCGTAATAACCGGCATCAGCGGTGCGGCAGTGGTTCTCCGCCTGAACGGGCTCCATGACCACCGCAGCGGTCCGGTTCCCGATGGTGCTTCTCGCCGCCTCGACATCACCGAAGGGGATCACCTTCACGGCCTGAATGAGTTTGCCGAACTGCTCCTTTCCCGGCCTTTCGGTCAGGGACAGGGCGAAGCCCGATTCCCCGTAACGGCCTCCATCCACGGTGATGAGTTCGGGGCGGGCAGTGAACCCCCGGGCGAGCTTGCACGCGGCATCCATGGATTCACCACGGGTCACCCCGAACAGGACGCAATCGAGATTTCCCGGCATGAACTCGGCGATTCTCCGGGCAAGCAGGGCCTTCTCCTGGGACGGCATGACGAAATTGCCCTGATCCGTCTCATAGATGGCCCTTTTGAAACGCTCGATGATGGCGGTGTTCTTCCTGCCGAGGTTGAAGACAGCGCCCGAGGTATAGCAGTCGAGGAGGCGATTCCCCTCCGAATCGCTCACAAGGGATCCTGTATATCCCTGTTCCAGAAAGTCATGCCCTTTCGCCTGCACCATGTTCACATAGCTCGAGGAAAAGACCTTGGCGGCATCCCGGAAGGCGTCTTCTCTGCGGACAGCGTTTTTGCTTGCAGTCTTTTTCATGACCTCACCCCCTGCTTTTTCGGCAAGAACCCGAGAACGAACTCTTCAACGTCGCGAACGAGGTTGAAGGCAATGATCTGAACATGGATATTGTCGAGAATCATCCGGATGAGGGGCACCCTAGCCAGGGGCAGCAGCGGGATCAGGTACCACCTCATGGCCTTGACCGCGGCCCTGATGCGTCGCAGGAGGTCATCGACCTCGTCCAGGCTGGCGGTGATGGGGATCTGGAACCGCATGACCTGGGGTGCATTGCCCGAATAAGCCGCCCAGACGCCCTGCCTGGCGAGGCAGTCGGCCATGAGGGCGCCGAGGAATTCATACTTGTACTCGATGCCGATCATGAGACCAAGGCCCCGCACCTCCTTGACGCAATCCCGGTTGGCCTCCCAGATTTCATTCAACCCTTCCTTGAAGCGCTTGCCCACTGCAGCCGCATTCTCCCACACCCTGTTCTCTACGAGATAATCCAGCACCGCCGACGATACGATGCAGCCCAGGTCAGTCCCGCCGCTGTGGGAGGTATGGAACTGCGGGTTTGCCTCCACATAGCCCACCAGGGGCTCGACCTCCCGGTAGACCACTGCGCCGTTGGGATAGAGACCGCCGCTGATGGACTTGGCGGTGAACATGATATCCGGGATCACCCCGTAGTGTTCCATGGCCCACAGGGTGCCCGTTCTGCCGAAGCCGGTCTGGACCTCGTCGAAGATGAGCATGATGCCGTGCTCGTCGCAGATTTTCCGCAGGCCCGTGATGTATTCCTTGGTTGCAACGTGGATGCCGCCTTCACCCTGGACGGGCTCCAGCACCACGGCGGCGATGTTCGGGCCTGCCAGACGCCTCACCGCCTCCAGATCGTTGAAGTCCACCACATGGAAGCCGGGCATCAGGGGGAGGAACAATTCCTTGTAGTAGTCCTTGCCGTTGGCCGAAAGGCTGAATCCTTCATGCCCGTGGTAGGCCTTGTTCATGGTGATGACATCGTTCCTGCCTGTGGCACCCTTGGCCAGCTTGATGGCCCCTGCGCACGCATCCGCTCCGGTGGCGCAGAGCACCACCTTGTTCAGATCCCCGGGGCAGAGCGATACGAGCTTTCGCGCGAAGTTCACCTTTGCCTCGGAGAGGATCCCGTAGGATCCCATGTCATAACCGTCAAGGGCATCCCGCAGGGTGTCCATGATCACGGAGTTACCCCTGCCCACATTGAAGCATCCGGCCGAGCTGAAGCAGTCGTAGAACCGCTCCCCGCTCACGGCATCGCTGAACGTGCAGCCCTTTCTCGCGCGCTCGTACACATCCAGGTGGGCGCACCTGAGGTATCTCACCTGCCCCCACGAGACATGCTTGCCGAAGAGATGCTGGACATAGTCCCGCTCCTGTTTGTCCATGGTGACGCTTACCCTTTCTGCCATTTCCTCCCCCTTCACTGCATGAGGCGTCTCATGCAAATATTTTCGAAGAATCCTGTGCAGCCCCTTAGAAACCCATACCTGTCCTTCAATATACCCGCTTCCCGTCTATCCATGTCTGAACCACCCGGCTCGTGTCCGAGAAGGGGTCTCCGTCAAACACACAGAAGTTCGCAGAGGCGCCTTTGCTCAACCCTTCGTTCTTCAGCCCGAGGAAACTGTGCCCCCATTGTCCCCGCAGTGAGGGCCTGGACCTCGCTGATTCTTTCATGAGGATGATCTTCCTCCTTTCCTCCTCACTGTATGTCACAAATATCTCCCGGTACATGTGAAAAAGCACCCTGCCGAGGGCATCTTCCCACCAGGTCCGCGGATCTCTCTGCCTCAGATCTATCGATACACCGAGCAGTTCATCCCGAGGGCCTCGGCCACCTTCCTGTTCGTCAGGTTTCCCTTCACCACGTTCAGCCCTTTGGACAAGGGCAGGTTTTCTCTCAGGGCCACCTCCCATCCTTTGTCCGCAATCTCCAGCACAAAGGGCATGGTCGCGTTGGTCAGTGCATAGGTCGATGTCCTTGGAACGGCCCCCGGCATGTTGGCCACACAGTAGTGGACGATTCCTTCCTCCACGTAGGTGGGGTTGTCATGGGTCGTTGGCCTGCTCGTCTCTGCACAGCCTCCCTGGTCGATGGCTATGTCCACGATGACCGACCCGGGTTCCATCTTTCTCAACAGTTCTCTCGTGATGAGATGTGGTGTCTGAGCCCCTGCAATGAGCACGGAACCGATGACCAGATCGGCGTTCATAACGCTCTCCTCCACATTGCCTGCATTGGCCATGAGGGTGACCGCGCGGGAATGGAAAATATCCTCGAGGTAGTTGAGCCTCTTCTGGTTGATGTCAAGGATGGTGACCTGTGCGCCCATGCCCACTGCCAGATGGGCCGCATTCAGACCCGAGACGCCCGCACCGATGATGACGACCCTGCCCGGACGCACCCCCGGAACCCCAGAAAGAAGTATCCCCTTCCCACCGTGTATGGTCTCCAGACAGGTACAGCCGACCTGTATGGCCAGCCTGCCCGCCACAGAACTCATGGGCGCCAGGAGCGGCAGCGATCCGTCGTCAAGCTGGATGGTTTCATAGGCTATACCGATAACCCTGCGGGAAAGGAGCTCACGGGTGAGCCTCTCATTGGCTGCCAGATGCAGATAGGTGAACAGGATGAGTCCCTCCCGCATGTAACCGTACTCAGCCTCAATGGGCTCCTTAACCTTCACGACCATCTCAACGTCGGCCCAGATCCTCTCTGCCTTGTCAATCATGCAGGCACCAGCCTGGTCGAAGGCGGCATCAGGTATGCAGGATCCCAGTCCGGCACCTTTCTCCACGAACACCTCATGTCCATGGTGAACCAGGGTCCTTACCCCCACCGGGGTCATGGCGACTCGTCCCTCTCGGGTCTTGATCTCTTTCGGGATACCGATTTTCATACAGCACTCCTTTATTAGTTGGTTGACTAACATTAAAATAGAGTGGGTTGTATGTCAATAATATATTTTAGGCGATTGACTAATTTAATACAAGGCCCTTTTCCTGATCCTGCGAACACAATGAAAAAGGGTCCCGGAAGCACCGGGACCCTTGGTATTGCTCTGTCTGTAAGGATTCTTTCCTGATTATATCCTCAATCCCGGATGACCGAGGTCCTGAACTTCTGTACATCGCCTGCCAGGACGTTCGCGACGGTGCGCAGGTTCTCCAGGGTGCTGGCCAGCTCCTCCACCGTGGAAGCGTTGTTCTGGGTCGAACCGTCGATCTGCGCGATCGCCCGGTTCAGCTCCC